>Ga0118677_10011799_pt1 | contig 12996 bp, 19 predicted proteins | sample AliMusrvi5mmetaG_FD_86154 | JGI IMG/M metagenome (GOLD analysis project Ga0118677, IMG submission 86154)
GCAGTGCTGGGACAATGCCTGTACTGAATATCGCCATTTTGAGATAATCATAGTTCCCACGCTTGCGGTGTCTGCCGAAGATATGCCGTTACAGGTGGCCGCTATTTTGGCGCATGAATTAGTCCATGCTGCCTGTGGAATTGCAGAGGGGCATCGAAAAGAGTTTAGGCGGGTTGCAAAAGGCATTGGCTTAGCGGGCAAGATGACGGCAACCACTTCCGGCCCTGCTTTTGAAAAGGCTATAGCCCCGATTCTTGCTGAGGCTGGGTTATTCCCCCATGCAAGATTGAGCTTGTCCTCGCCTGGCATTAAAGTACCCGAGCCAATCACTTCAGGGCCAAAAGCCCAAGCAAATCGACACATCAAATGTAAGTGTAATGAGTGTGGCTATGTAGCAAGGACTAGCCGTAAGTGGCTCGATAAGGTCGGTCCACCACGTTGCCCATTGCATGAGTCTATGGAGACTATTGAGGACGAAAGCGGTGAAGTTAGCCCCGACTAGGTAGTTCAGTCTCATTGGCGCATCAAATAAGCGCTACTATAAAACTAAGCAAACAACAAAGCGGGTTTAGCAGGAAAGGGCTTGTTTCGGCATAAGACCGCCTTATATGCTTCGCATGGTGCCCACATTTTTTTCACAAATAATCATTGACTTTTATAAATTCCTTAAATATAATATATTCAACAAATAAGGAAAATAAACAATGTCAGAACATACTAAAAAGGTGTTATTAGTTTGCGGCGAGTGGTTGCTTGCAATGGTGCTTATGGGGCCATTGAGCTGCCTATTCTTTCTTGGTCTAGCGGCGAATAGTTAATGAGCGATATATCGGGACTCATCATCGCGCACGAACAATTGCTTGGAAAAATTAGAAAAGAGGCTAGCGGTCAGACCCTTGCACTCCAAAGACGCGAAATGATTAGCCTAGTTTATGCAATGCGAGACTCGCTTAACCTAATGGAGGAGTGGATTCAAGCAGGGCATACACAGGAGCGCATTGCTTTACAAGAAGGGAATGTATCGTGAATCAAGAATTTAGCGAAAACTTGAATACAAGCCACAACTCAGGCGTTGATCAAGTAAGAGCATGTGTTGAAAGAATAATGAGCGTGTATGGTGAGGCAGAGGATGTTGAGCTGCGCGATTTACAGGCGATCAAAGAGTTGATTTCACTTTCTATTGCTAGATCGGTTACTTGTTCGGCTTTCTTTGTCTCTGAGTGCCTTGAGAATGGAATCATCAATTGAGGCACCAATCTAGCAAAGCTGGGAAAAAGATAAACGGGGAGCTTACTTTTTTACGGGTTTACTCCTCTGGCTGGGGCATGGGGCGTATTAAAACCGAAGAAGGCAGTATTGCTGTGACGGGGAACGCTTTGGCTGGACTAAAGGAGTATTCCACTTACGAGTTCAGCGGCACAACTAAAACCCACCCGATTCACGGCGATTCTTTTTGTGTCGATGTAGTCAATATTTTTGTGCCCACCAGCAAAGGCGCAATTATTAACTACCTAACAAAGAACTACGCAGGCGTTGGCTCTAAAACGGCCGAGAAGTTTGTGGCGCAATACTTGGCTGAGGGCGCTAATCTTAATGACTTGAGAGAAGCTATTATTGCCAATCCATTTGGTCTAGACTTTTCAAAAGTTACCAATCGTAAAACAATTAGTACGGATAAAGGTGGTGTTAGAGGGGCTATTTACCGCCTGTTTTCAACTCGCTTAGGCGGCCCAGACACTTCTGATGCTATTTTTCGTTCATTAGCTGGCTATTACGCCAAAGAGCTGGGAGAGTTATCAGACCCGCTTAATTCTGCTTGGGACGTATTTACTCAAAACCCATACGCACCCATTAGGGCAGTATCGGGCTACGGCTTTCAAAGGGCAGATATATTGGGTAAGAAGCTCAATATCCCCAATGATGCAGAGCCACGGATTGCTGCATTAGCTACCCATGCGATAGATGAGGGCTGCGGGAATAGTGGCCACACTTTTTTAGACTACGCAGACTTTAGTGAAAAGATCACTTCACTAGATAGAAGCGTAAACGTCAACGACGCTATACAAGCGGCGGTTTCAATGGGGGAACCCATTATTCAGGATGGCAACAGGTTCTATCTAAACAAATACTATTTCGCTGAAACTCAGCTTGCAAATAACTTTCAATTTCGTATTAAAAGCCCTATTCGGCCCCTATTTCAACGACATGTTAACGAGCTATCTAAAGCTATTGGCAAAGCGTCTAATGAGGTCGGCATAACTCTTGATGAATCCCAACACAAAGCAGTGCTTGGCATTCTAGGATCGTCGCAATCAATCCATACGCTTACGGCGGGGCCTGGGGCTGGTAAGACGGCATTAGTAGAAGTTATCGTAAGCATCCTTCATTCAAAAATGAATATTGGCTTTTGCGCTCCAACGGGTAAGGCTGCGAAATGCTTATCTGCGAGGGTGAGTAAGTTTAGCGCCAAGGCCACCACCATCCATTCAATGCTAGGCGTTGGGGAGAAGGGCGGGTTTCTATTCAATGAATCAAACAAGCTATCTTTTGAACTGCTGGTTGTTGATGAAACTTCGATGCTTGAAGTTACGATTATGAATTCAGTAATGAGTGCTATAAAACATGGCGCTCATGTTTTGTTTTTGGGGGATGCCAAGCAGCTCCCCTCGGTTGGTCCAGGCGATTGTTTGGCGAATCTATTGCAGTTACCGTTTGATCATCACCGTCTTACAAAAACACATCGTAATGATGGTGGGATTTTAGAGGTCATCAATTCTGCTGGGGAGGGCAAATCGGACTTAATTAGAAAGCGCTCAGACGTATCGTTTATTGACGGTCTACCAGAAGCGACAGAGCAAAACGTAGCCGATGTACTTAATATTTTTGATGCAGAGTTTAAGGCGGTAGGCGGGGATTTTTCTGCCGTAGGACTTTTGATTGCCAGAAGAAAGGGTGATCCGACTTGTGCTGGCTGGAATACGACCTATCTCAATACCGTAATGCGTGAGAAATACAATGGCGATAGCCCAAAGGTGGCTGGAACAACTTTTAGAGTTAATGATCGAATTATTCTCCGTAAGAATTTAACGCTTACACAGCCAGACTATGAAGGCATCCCTATTGAGAAGCAAACCGTAGTAAATGGCGATACGGGGTTCATTAGGGGGCATGATTTAAAAGAAGTGGACGATGAAGAGAGTTCTGCGGGGACTATTAAATCCCTTATCTTAGAGCTGGATGATGGACGTACGCTGCATTATTCGGCTGCTTTCATTGGCTCACTTGACCTTGCCTATTGCATGACCGTTCACTCGGCCCAAGGCTCAGAGTACCAAAGAGTTATTTCTATTTGTGTGAATGGTGCGCCAAACTTTATTCACCGTGGAATTCTATTTACAGCATGGTCAAGAGCACAAACTAAATTAACAATTATTGGCGAGCAGGATGCAATTAAAGCCATCTTGCGCCGTCCTTGCCCAGCCCGTAATAGCTTTTTAGTTGAGAGGGTTTCTAGTGGTAATTGAACAAGTAATTCTTAAACCCATTTCACAACGTAAGGCTAATAGGGCGCATGATTTTGAGGCACACACGAATCATAATATTGAGCGTCTTTTTACTCAGCTTTTCGAGGCAGACCTACTCATAGAGCGATGTGCTTTGTTGCTGAATAAATCACAACCACTCAAGTCGGGCAAAATTGCCGTGGTATTTGGAGTAAGGCAAAAACTAGCTGGTGGGGTTCAACTAACAGAGCCTTCTATCGTGAGACTCTTCACGGACGACGGTGAGGCAAAGAAATGGACTATGCGCCGTATCTCTGCCTCAGACATGGCAAAACGGGGTAAGCTAGAGTTATTTCTTCCTGCGAGGAAAAAGGTAAAAAATGCAAAGGGCGTTTGGACTTATTCAGCAGAAAACCACCGCCAAACCGTCCTACTCTGTCGCAAGATGGAAAAGCTACTCATAACGAGAGACGCGATAAAAAAGGTTATTGGAACTGTAAATTTTAGAGCAGCCAATTTACAAAGAACCGTGGCCATGCTTGTGCCAAAGACGGGAATTGAAATGGACGATATCGAACTAGCTATTGAGTACGACTTCTCCAACCCATCTCAAGCCTACGCCAAAATTAAACAAAAGATATTGGCTCGAAGATGATTTGGTACCTAGCGCTACTACAAGTTCTTGACCTTCATTCGACCCTTGTTGGAGTCTATTTAGGCGGGGGACATTTAAGCGAAAGCAATCCTACGGTTTTATGGCTGGCGCACTGGACTGGCTTTATTGGAGCAATTGTTTTGGTAAAGCTAGCTTGTGCAGTCATCATCTTCTTGGCTTATCTCAGGTTAGCTAAAGGGGGTCGATGGAGTCCTATGCGTCTAAGTCTATACATGGCAACGATTTTTTATACGGCAATTGTTTTTAAAAACTATTTACTTATTGCATCGGTAGTTTAATAAATAATGATTGACTTATATGTACTGCTCTAAATATAATACGTTCATCATAAAAGAAAAGGAATAAACGTGTACTATAAGTGTCCCAAAGGCCATACCAATGAGCTGGACTTCAAAGACCTCGTTATCCTGCCTTGCCCCGAGTGCGGTGAGTCAGTTCATAAGTTTAGGGCTTTAGTCGGCAATCCCTCCACACCTAAAGAAGAAGCCCCAAGCAAGGCAAAAGCAAAAAACAATCCTTTTTTGTTAATCACTCCTTACAAAAAGACCATTGCTATCACGCTGGCTGTTCTTGGGAGCCTTGGCGGAATCGCTTGGTTCTATAACCCTCCGGTGAAGACTGTAGCGAGCTTGGAGGCAATCGAAGCCCCTGTAGCAGAGCCACAAATAGTTGAAACAAAGGCCGAATTTACGAATGACATAAGCCAAGTAAGCGTTACAGGCTTTAAGGCGGTTGTAGCTAATGGAAATACCAAAATCAGCTTTACATTAAATAACGTTGGCAATAACGACTTTCCAACACTCGTACTTCATTGGCGGGGCTCGAAATCTCCTGATGTGCAAATATCTAAAGCTGGCTATCCAACAACAGAAACATTTACCACTCTTCCTGTGGAGTTTGATATCGCTAAACCTGCTGACGCTACAGGCGTTGAAGTCAAGGTTCAATACCCTCCAAAAGGCGCTCTATAAAATGAAGATCAAATATTTAGCAGGCGTACTCGCAGTGCTTTCACTTAATTCTTATGCAGACTTTCAGAGCGATGCAAAGACGAAGTTTCCGCAGATCAAAGACTCAAAGATTGAAAAGTCGTTCGGGAACTTCTATTCAGTGGTGACAGGACAAGAAGTTATCTACCTATCCGACGACCTTAAATATATCGTCAATGGGGAGGTTGTAGACATTACAACAGGCAAGAGCTTAACCCAAGCCTTAAAAGATGCAAACCGTCCTGTAATGAATATCAAAGATTTAAACCTAAAAGATGCAATCAAAATCGGTGATGGTAGTAGAAAGATGTATGTCTTTAGCGATCCCCAATGCCCCTATTGCAAGCAAGTGGAGCGTGAATTTGATTCATTAAAAGACGTAACAATTTACATTTTCCCAATGCCCTTGACTTCGCTACACCCTGACGCACAAGCCATTACAGAGTCTATTTGGTGCTCTAAAGATAAAGGTAAGGCATGGCACGACTTTGTGGCTAATGGAGTAAAACCTGCGCCACAAGCCTGCTCTAAAAATCCTGTCGAACGTAACTTAGCGCTGGCTAAAAAATATGCCATTTTTGGAACGCCTGCTCTCATTTTTGAAAACGGCGAGATTGTGCCTGGCGCTGCTTCCGCTAGTGTAATTTCTGAAAAACTCAACAATGCTAAAAGATAAATTGAAGAATCTCTTTCGGGTTAAACCAAAAACCGTGGCAGTGCATAACTCTGTACTGACAATGGCCGTGGAGGGTTCGACATACTCGAACGGCTCCCAGTTGCCTTCTTTGCAACTGGCGATTCATGCCTCAGCACAAAGCTCACTTGATGCCCAAATTCACCAAGTCATTGATGAAAATGCAAATGGTGTATGTACTCATGCTTTAAGAGTAAGGCGCGATTGCGATGCCATTCTTTCCCTTGGTATATCAGACCAGTCTAGCGGTAGGGCTAGTGTAATAGCTCAACAAGCCCTACAGATTGCGAACTATGGCCGTGGAATGGATATTAACGGCAAGCGTATTGTCCTTAATCTTAGTGATCGTCGGGAGTGCGTTACTACAGCAATGACGCTTTTAGTGATGGCAGAGAACTTGCTCAAAGAAGCTAAGAAGGATAGCAAGCTCAATATCGAAGGTGCAATTCAAGCTCAACAAAACTACATTAAACAGGTACAAGAGGCAACTCTTGCGCTTGAGTGTTAATCACAGGAAAACTATGTACTACCACCTCAATAGCGCATCACAATTCATTCTCGCAATACTCATGGTTTCCATGGTTGATTCATTTGGCGCTCTAGGCGCTCCCATTGGCTTAATCGGGGCTTTCCTTGCTTGTATGGCAATCATTCGCACACTCACTTACGGGGCGTTAGTTTTTTTCAGATACACATACGGCAAACTTAAATCCAAACGAGCAGCAGCCTGATATGCGTAGGCTTATTTTGTTGCCCACCTTATTTGTCAGTGCTATTGCACAAGCTCATTGTTTTGATCTGGCAGCAGAGAAATATGGCGTTGATGCACAGCTTTTAAAAGCAATTGCCAAGGTCGAATCAAACTTTAATCAAGGCGCTATCAACCGTAATAAGAATGGCAGTTATGACGTGGGAATTATGCAAATTAACTCATCATGGCTTCCAACGCTTTCTAAATTCGGGGTTACAGAAGAAAGACTTGCTAAAGATGCGTGCCTAAATGTTGAAGTTGGTGCATGGGTACTAAAGGGTAATATTCAAACTCTCGGTAAGACATGGAAGGCGGTAGGAGCTTACAACTCTCCTAACGGCACGAATCAACAGATTTATGCCGAGAAGGTGGCGGCGGCCTACTACGGTCACAAAGTTTCAGTCGCCCAATACTCTTATCCCGTTAAAGCAGGCCAAATTGGAATGTTTGCATCCAATGATTAAGCGGCTTCTAGCGATTGCCCTTTGGGCTTTTGCGCTTGGAGCAAATGCCGAAGACTTGGGCAATAAGAACCAGACCTTTGCCCCTGATCGGGATGCAAGGGAGCAGATAAAAGACATACTGCGTCAGAAAGAAAAAAGCGGAGAACTTGCCGCCTTTTGGAACGACTACCGAAACAAATCAGTCAATGGAATTAAGAACCCAGCCCCACTTGGAATCCCATCAAACTATGGGTTTTCAGCTCAAGGCTTCAATCTTAAATACATAATTTCGCAAGACTACAAAGATGAAAAGGGCAATGTAGTTGTTTCTAAAGGCACTGTGGTTGAGCCTTTAAAGCGCACGCCACTAACGGTAGGCTTGATCTTCATTGACGGACGAGATCAAAAACAGGTTGACTACGCTATCGCAGCGGGCAAAAGAGAGCCATTAAAGATTGTTCTTGTCGCTGGCTCCCCTTACAACCTACGGGTGAAATACAAAGATGCCGATTGGAATGGTAGCCCTACTATTCCATTTTATTTTGATCAAAAGAAAATGATCATCAATCAATTTAACCGCCTGTATCACATCAACATAGACAAGGTGCCCGCAAAACTAACTCAACGAGGTTCACAACTTTGGGTTGAATTTGGGATGAGCAATTGAAAAAACTAATTATTTATTTGTGTCTTTTCTGCACGGGAGGCATGGCTTATGCTCAGTCTTGCACAGGGCAATTCCCAAACCTTATCAGTGATATTTGCTACGACTGCATGTTCCCCATCACCCTTGGGGGCGCTGCATTAAGTTTTGGTGTTGCTTCTCAGGACTACGATTCAGGTGCCAATGCGGGTGCGATTTGTGTCTGTGCGAATAGCTTATCTATTGGAGTTCCTACGAGTTTTTGGGCCCCCGAACTCATGGTGGACACCACGAATTCTCCCGGCTGTATGCCCTTGCTTGGTGGCATTAGCATTTCACCGCCAATTAATTCATCCGAAACAGGAGGCGATAAGCAAACCAACAAATCTATTTCTGGTAAATCCAAGATTTCTTTCATGCACATCAATCAATACTTAAATCCCGTTATGACAACGCTTGGCGTGGTTACTGACTCACCCTGTTTAGATCACCGTGGATTTGATGTCCCATACGTTAGTTGGGCCGATCCGACATGGGGATCAGATGAAATTTCTATGATTTTGACCCCTTACGCGATACCATTCGCAAACATAGCTAGCATCGCCAGCGAAGCTCCTGATGCTATTGCCGCTTCAATTGGCTTTCCGTTCGCAACACTTTTTTGGACTGCTGGTGCATGGGGTCCGATGTACCCTACTACTGGTAATGTTGCTAGCCCACATTCTCCGGAGCTAGTTTCTCACCTCTTAATGGCAAGGCTATTCGCAAAACTCCATGCCGTTGGAACTCAGCAAAGCACTGCTGGATCAGCGGCCTTGCAATCCTGTGGCGTAATGGGCGTACCGCAATTCATTATGGATAAGCGGCAGTACAAGACCAATCGCTTATTTCCATTCCCCGATAATATGTGCACTCCCATTAGCAGACCTTTGGTATTACAGGAAAAGGGGGCTGCCATGACTCCGTTTGGGAAAGATTACGGCTATTTCATCTTCCAAAAGGTTGATTGTTGCGCAGGGGTTATTGGGGCAAGTGGGGCTGGGATATGAGACGAGCTCTATTTTGTACGCTTCTTAGCGTGAGCGCTTTTTGCCAAGCTCAGAGTGTTTTTGATAGCATCACAAAGCCCGTAGGATTAAGTGCTTATATATTTGTATCGAGCTCTTTGTCTGAAACTACTTTGATTAACTTGGCTAGGGATGCCTCCAAGACTGGTATGACGCTTGTTCTTAACGCCGACTTCACTACAGGAGCAGGGGCTAGAGAGGAAACAAGAAGGCGAGTTGCCATGATTGATGAGGCTTGTTGCGGTAGGCGCTCAGTAAGTTGGATGATTAACCCCATTCTGTTTGACCGCTATAAGATTCGTGCAGTTCCCACTTTTGTCATTGCACAGGGCGAATCAGCGGACCCAAGCGACTATTCCAAGGTAAGCGGTGAAATGTCCGTTGCCAATGCGCTTAAATTTTTCTATCAAGGCTCTCAAATCCCAGCGATTAAGAAGAAAAGCGGCGAAATCTATCAAAAACTTACTTTAGTTAATTAAATATTGATTGACTTTTAAATACTTACAAAATATAATAAGTTCAACATGAAAAAAGTCTTAACAATGTCCCTTAGTTTTCTCTTGGCAACTTCTGCTATGGCGGGGGAGTTTTATGCTGAAAAGCGTATTTATAGCTCAGGGGCAGGCAATGTTATGCCATCGAACGGTGGTGAATATGTTTACGGCGAGGGAGTTGCAGATGGGCGCAGAGAGTTCCCAGCAATGCTTTTATCAAGCTATACCCGCCATGACTATGTGCTGTTTTCTTACGAGGAAGAATCAGAGTTGCGAGCATTGAAAGATCAAAAACTCGCTAAATTTGCGCTTGAAAAAGAGGCGGCAGAGCGCAAGGCGTACTTAGCAAAAGTTTCAAAATACGATTGGCCAAAGATAGTAATTAATGGCGAACAAGTATGCGTACCGGAGTTAGCTTCAAGTGAGGCGATTAACTGGAAAGATAAATTAACCTGCTACACCACTACACCAGACGGCAGTGTTGAACAGGCACTAATGATTGAGGGTGAGTTATGAGCATTTATCGCATTCCGGCTCGTGCTAATGCTGGCATAGCCTTTGCAGGCGTTGAGTTATCTGAGGCGATGCCTCTAGTTGTTTGCGCCATTATCGGCTTATTCGGCTCAAAGATTTTTGGAGGCTCATTCTTTGTGGTCGTGCTTATTGGCGGCTTTCTCGCTTCAAAAGAATTAGTTAAATTCAAAAAGGGACGTTTAGATGGCTTTTTAACCGCCTACCTCTATGTGCATGGACTTGATGGCTACTCCATTGCATTTAATAGCGCAAAGAAGCGTTTTATAGGCGACGGACAAGGAATCAACACTGGGAGTTCAGTTTTTGTGGATGAATGTATCGAGCTAATCAATAAACATGGCAACAAGCAAACAGGATCAAGCAAAAATGGAACTAAGTAATCGTCAGAAGTCGGTTCAAGAGCTGACTTCTCAAATCAAAGTTTTGCAATATGCGATTGGGGGGTTTGCAGTGGCTACCGTCATCATGTCGGGAGCGTTGTTTACGCAAGATAAGATTGTGGTTCTCCAAGTGCCAGGGATGCCAACAGATGCAGTGTTAGAGAAAAGCTCCATGGATAAAGGTGCTCAACGGGCTATTTTGCAGGCCGTGACCTCCAATCTAGTTCAGACAAATCCAAGTAATGCTGAATATCAAAAGAAGTTTCTGCAAGACTATTTAGCGCCTAATGTTTACACCAGCATTTCCCTTCAAATTGACACCTTAGTTAAAAAACTAATTGATCAAAGAGAGCTTGGCTCGTACTACTTCACGCTCAAGCGTTACTACTACGACGCTAAATTGAATAAACACTTTGTTGTGGGCGATGTTCACACGGTCAATGCGGCCAAAGATAGCACGCAAGCTTATGTCTATGAATATGACTTAAAGGTAGACAACTACCGCCCCGTAGTTACCGGAATTGTTTCTTATAAAGGCGATGTAATTCACGACAGTATTTGGCTAGAGAACGGTAAGAAATAACATGAAAAAGATAGTACTAGCTTTACTCTTATCGACACTTTACTGCGCTGGGTATGCACAGCAAATCGGCGGGGTTGATTTCTCCAAGCCCGTAGCGCCTATTGCTATACCTGCACAAGCTGCCGACTTTGCGCCTCCAACAGAAAAGAGGCTGGCTAAAAAAGCAGTAGTAACAAAATCAGATCCCCTTGATATTCAGAATGACATTGCCTTTAAGCAAACGACGGCAAAAGAAGTCATCCTGCCTGGGGTTATGCGCATTAATGGTGCCAATGCTCAAGCCTTTGATTTTAGTAAAACGCGAGTGGTGGAATTCGTCAATGGCGATAACCCAACCGTCTATATGTCAATTACTGACATTAACCGTATTCAAGTGCCGTTCCCAGAGGCTAATGTATTTGGTGTTAAAGAAGATTTACACATCAAGCAATCAGGCTCTAATATTTACGTTCAGTTTGCAGAGGGCGTAGATCACCCAGTACAACTTTATGTAGAAAACAAAAACGGGTCAGGCGCAACTCTCGGGATGCAGCTTGTACCAAAGAAGGTTCCAGCTCAGACGGTCCTTGTTCAAGACAATACAGGAGCAAGTAGCGGCAAGTCAGCAGGTAAGAGCGATGACTACACTACTCAAACTCAGTACCTTATGGAGACCGTTGTTAAAGGGGGCTCTCCGCAAGGCTTCTCACGAGTCCGCTTAAATATTCCTACCATTGCCATGAATGGCCTAGTCATTACTGCTCTCGACCGTTTCTCTGGCGCTGATAAAGAGATTTACACCTACGACGTAGTGAATCCAACGCCAACAAAGATCACTCTAAAAGAAAAAGACTTTGACGGTGAGAGCGTGCTTTCCATATCCATTTACCCAACCCCAATACTCAATGCTAATGACCATGCAAAAGTCGTTGTGATCGCAAGGAAACAAGCCACCAAGGACGGGTCACAATGAGCCAACCACAAAGCATGAAGAAGATGTGGTTAGACCTATCGCCCGCTAATAAGAAAATTATTATGTTTGGATCTGTTGCATTGGTTATTGGGGCAATAATCTTTATTTGGCAAATCTCAAAGATGAAGCCGTCACAAAAACCAGCCACTTCAACTGGCTCTAGCGTAGTGAACAACGAGAAATTAACCGTTATTCATGACTCACCACGTAACCAAGGCTTAGAGGATTTGAAAATTGAGGTGATAGCAGCAAGAACTAAAGCAGAAGATGCTGAAAGAAAGGCAAATGCAGCAACATCGCAACTCCTGTTATTGCTTAGTAAGAATGGGGGAGTGCTCCCTAAGTCTCCTGATGCCAATGCTCAGGGTGGAGGTCAAACAGCAGTCCCCTCACCACCTCCTCCAGTGAGCTTAAATAGCCCTCTGCCTTCCGTAGATTTCACTCAAGATGGCGTAGTGCCAACCGATGCAATTCAACAGCAAGGCACTAAGAAGGCTGGTATTAACCGTGGTATCGGCACTTGGGCCAATAAAGCACCTTCTGATTCTTCCACTAAAGCGGAAGTACCGAGCATTACTATTCCAGCGTTATCAGCACTTGAAGGAGTGCTCCTCCATGGCTTTAATGCCCGAACAAATGCATCTGGCTCTACAACTGGCGGCTCCATTATTTCAGCTAATAATGTAGGCGCACCTTTCGTTACTCGAATCAAAGGTAGCGCGATTCTTCCTAACGGATGGCGCGCATCAGAACTTGATTCTTGCTTTATTTCAGGGACGGGCATTGGCGTACTTTCGACAGAGCGTGCAAACGTAATTGCGGATCGTATTTCTTGTGTCGACACCAAGGGCAGAATCTTTGAAGCTAAAGTAAAAGGCTATGGCGTAGATTTAGATGGCATCCAAGGTTTATCAGGAACGCTTGTCACCAAGCAAGGCTCCGCCCTAGCGAAAACTGCTTTGGCAGGCATCGCCAGTGGATTGGGCGCAGCACTAACGCCAACTACTACTGCTTCAATTAACACTGGTACAACGGCTACAGGGTCAAGCACTCCATATACACTGCCATCTGGCGGGCTGGTAGCAGGAACCGCTTTGGGTAGCGGAATTTCTAATTCGATGTCTCAGTTATCTAAATTTTATTTGGACTACGCGAAATCCATTTTTCCCGTCATCGAGGTACCTAGTGGCACACGAATTACGTGGGTACTGCAAGAGAGCGTAGAGCTTACTGCCATGACTGTAAAGCCCGCAAAAAAATAATACGAAATATTTAAAACTAAATAAA
>Ga0118677_10011801_pt1 | contig 12995 bp, 13 predicted proteins | sample AliMusrvi5mmetaG_FD_86154 | JGI IMG/M metagenome (GOLD analysis project Ga0118677, IMG submission 86154)
ACCGCGGCCGGATATACGTCGGCGAGCGCATGGTCATCGGCCTGCGCACCCGCTGCGGTGATAAGCAGGAAAAGAATCGGCAGCAGCGGCTTGATCATCATCGCCGCCCCGGATGCTACCGGCCTTCGCGCGGCTTGGACATCATGTTGGAGACATAGTCTTTCACCGTCTCCACGACATCGGCTTCATGCTTGTCGAAGAAGTGATTGGCGCCGTCGATCTTGTTGTAGGTGATCTTGATGCCCTTCTGGGCGGTCAGGCGGTCTACCAGCTTCTGCACATCGGGCTCGGGCACCACATTGTCCTTGGTGCCGTGCACGATCAGGCCCGATGCGGGGCAGGGCGCCAGGAAGGCGAAGTCATACATGCTGGCCGGCGGGGCGATGGAGACAAAGCCGGTGATCTCGGGCCGGCGCATCAGAAGCTGCATGCCGATCCAGGCGCCGAAGCTGATGCCGCACACCCAGACGTTGGACGGGTTGGGATACAGCGTGTTCATCCAGTCCAGCACGGCGGCGGCGTCGGACAATTCGCCCGCGCCATTGTCGAAGCTGCCCTGGCTCCTGCCCACGCCGCGGAAATTGAAGCGCACAGTGGTGCAGCCCAGGCCGTGGAACATGTGGAAGAGGTCATAGACCAGCGGATTGTTCATCGTGCCGCCGAACTGGGGATGGGGGTGCAGCACCAGCGCCATGGGGGCGCCGGGGTTCTTTTGCCGCTGATAGCGCGCTTCGATGCGCCCCGCCGAGCCGGGCAGAATGATATCGGGCATGAAGACCTTTTTCCCACCGCGCATTTGCAAGCGAAAAACTTGGTTTTTCCGGGATCTGAACGCCCTTAAAACCTTTTATTTTTCAATCTCTTACAGAATGACGAACCAATGAACCGTGAATACTTGACCATTCTACTCAGGAACTCTATATCCCGGACCCTCAGGCACCCCTGGTGGCTTGGCGCCCTCTCTACACCGGGAGGGGGGTCAAAAAGCAAGGAAAAACGCCTCTTTATGGAAGGAAAGCTGACATGCGGCTGAGCACCAAGGGACGTTATGCGGTGATGGCGATGGCCGACCTGGCCGGGAACGCCACCGACGCCCAGATCCCGGGCGATCCCAGGCCGGTGGCGCTTGCCGATATCGCCGCCCGCCAGGACATTTCCCTCTCTTATCTGGAACAGCTGTTCGCCAAGCTGCGACGCGGCGGTCTGGTCACTTCGGTGCGCGGACCCGGCGGTGGCTATCGCCTGTCGCGTCCTTCCGGCGAACTGCGCATCGCCGACATCATCCTGGCGGTGGACGAGCCCATCGCCGCCACCCGCTGCAAGACCGGCAGCACCAAGGGCTGCACCAAGACCGGGGCGCGCTGCGTCACCCATGATTTGTGGGAAGAGCTGGGCCAGCAGATCCATGTCTTCCTGTCGTCGGTTTCGCTGGCCGATGTGGTGGAACGACGGGTGCTGGGCCGCGCCAAGCCCTGCAACGACCTGGGCAACGAGTTGAGCGCCGAGATGGTGGGCGAAATCGCCGCCGCCGAGTAACAGCATATGCATTATCTGGATCACAACGCGACTTCGCCTTTGCGCCCCGAGTGCCTCTCGGCCATGACCCATGCCTTTGGCATCGGCGGTAACCCGTCATCCCCGCATGCGGCGGGCCGCGCCGCGCGCGCCGTGGTCGAAGATGCCCGCGAAAAGGTTGCCGCCCTGACCGGCGCCAGGCCCGAGCAGGTGATCTTCACCAGCGGCGCCACCGAATCCATTCATCTGGCCATCTTCGGCGCCGTGGAAGGCTCGCTGGAAGGCGAAGATTCCCGTACGGGCCGCATCACCCGCCTGTTCGTCTCGGCCGTCGAGCACAAGGCGGTGACCGCCACTGCCCGCAAGCTGGCGGAACGCTTTCCCTGGGTGCGGCTGGATATCTTGCCGGTGACGGCGGATGGCGTACTGGATTTGGAAGCGCTGCGCGTGGCGCTGCGAGAAGGCAAGGGCCGCGCCCTGGTGGCGGTGATGGCCGCCAACAACGAGATCGGCACCATCCAGCCCATCGCGGAAATTTCCGCGCTGGTGCGCGACGCCGGCGGCTTGCTGCTGGTGGATGCGGTGCCTGCGGCCGGCAAAATGAAGCTGGATTTTGCGCTGTGCGATTACATGGTGCTGTCGGCGCACAAGCTGGGCGGCCCGCTGGGCGCCGGCGCGCTGGTGGTGGCCGATGGTGCGCCGCTGGTGGCCCAGATCGTGGGCGGGGCGCATCAGCGAGGGCTTCGCGCGGGGTCCGAGAATATTTCGGGCGATGCCGGTTTCGGCGCCGCGGCCCATGCGGTGGCCGATGGTGCCGGCGAACGCGAACGCATCGCCCATCTGCACGATCATTTCGAAGCAGCCCTGATGGCGGCGGCGCCTGAAGCTGTGATCTTCGGCAAGGACGCGCCACGGCTTTGCAGCACCACCGGCTTTGCCATTCCCGGCCTGACCGCGCCGACCGCGTTGATGGCGATGGATCTGGACGGTGTGATGATGAGCGGCGGTTCGACCTGCTCCAGCGGCAAGGTAGCGGTCAGCCCGGTGCTGGCGGCGATGGGTGTGAACGAAGCGCTGGCGGCGTGCGCCCTGCGCGCCAGCTTCGGCTGGTCCTCCACCATGGAAGACGTCAATGCGGCGGTCGCCTCGCTGGTTAAATTGCGCGAACGCGTTCGCGCCCAAAAAACGACAGAGCAAGCAGCATGAGCATCGCCGCCGAAACCAAAACCCAGGTCGCCGAGATCGGTGACAAGTACAAATACGGCTTCGTCACCGACATCGAGATGGAGATGGCGCCGCGCGGCCTGTCGGAAGACACGGTGCGCTACATCTCGGCCAAGAAGGGCGAGCCGGAATGGATGCTGGAATGGCGCCTGGCCGCGTTCAAGCGCTGGGGTGCGATGAAAGAGCCCAACTGGGCGCGGGTGCATTACCCCAGGATCGATTACCAGAATTCCTATTATTACGCGGCGCCCAAGAACACGCCGCTGAAGCAGAGCCTGGACGAAGTCGATCCCAAGCTGCTGGAGACCTACAAGAAGCTGGGCATCCCGCTGCAGGAGCAGATGGCGCTGGCCGGCGTGGCGGTGGATGCGGTGTTCGACAGCGTGTCGGTCGCCACCACCTTCAAGGACAAGCTGAACGAGGCAGGGGTAATCTTCTGCCCGATTTCCGAGGCGATCCGCGATTATCCCGATCTGGTGAAGAAGTATCTGGGCACGGTGGTGCCGGTGACCGACAATTTCTTCGCCACCCTGAATTCGGCGGTGTTCTCGGACGGCACCTTTGTCTATGTGCCCAAGGGTGTGCGCTGCCCGATGGAACTGTCCACCTATTTCCGCATCAATGCTTCGGAGACGGGCCAGTTCGAACGCACCCTGATCGTGGCCGATGAAGGCAGCTATGTGAGCTACCTGGAAGGCTGCACCGCCCCCAAGCGCGACGAGAACCAGCTGCATGCCGCGGTGGTCGAGCTAGTGGCGCTGGACAATGCCGAGATCAAGTATTCCACGGTACAGAACTGGTATCCGGGCGACGAGAACGGGTTGGGCGGCATCTTCAACTTTGTCACCAAGCGTGGCGATTGCCGGGGCAAGAAGTCCAAGATCAGCTGGACCCAGGTGGAGACCGGTTCGGCCATCACCTGGAAATATCCCAGCTGCATCCTGCGCGGCGACGACAGCGTGGGTGAATTCTATTCCATCGCCATCGCCAACAATTACCAGCAGGCCGATACCGGCACCAAGATGATCCACCTGGGCGCCAACACCCGCTCGCGCATCATCTCCAAGGGCATTTCGGCCGGCAAGGCGCAGAACACCTATCGCGGGTTGGTCAGCGTCTATGGCAAGGCCAAGAACGCGCGCAACTATACCCAGTGCGACTCGCTTCTGATCGGCAGCGAGTGCGGCGCCCATACCGTGCCCTATATCGAAAGCCGCAATCCCACGGCGCGCATCGAGCATGAAGCGACCACGTCCAAGATTGCCGAGGACCAGCTGTTCTATTGCCTGGCACGCGGCATCCCGCAGGACGAAGCGGTGTCGCTGATCGTCAATGGTTTCTGCAAGGAAGTGTTGCAGCAATTGCCCATGGAATTCGCCGTCGAGGCGCAGAAGCTGGTGGGTATCTCTCTGGAAGGTTCGGTAGGTTAGTCATGCTCGAGATCAAGAATCTCCACGTCTCCATCGGCGACAAGGAAATCCTCAAGGGCCTGACCCTGTCCATCAAGGCCGGCGAAGTCCATGCCATCATGGGGCCCAATGGCTCGGGCAAGTCTACGCTGTCTTATGTGCTGGCGGGCCGCGCCGGTTATGACATCACCGAAGGCAGCATCACTTATAATGGCGAAGACCTGGCCGCGCTGGCGCCCGAAGTGCGCGCCGCCAAGGGCGTGTTCCTGGCCATGCAGTATCCGGTGGAGATCCCCGGCGTCACCACCATGATGTTCCTGAAGACGGCGCTGAACAGCCAGCGCCGGGCGCGCGGCGAATCCGACCTGGACGCGGTAGCCGTGCTGAAACTGGTGCGCGCCAAGGCCAAGACCTTGAATGTCAGCGAGGAGATGCTGAAACGCGCCCTGAATGTGGGTTTTTCCGGCGGCGAGAAGAAGCGGCTGGAAATCCTGCAGATGGCGATTTTCGAACCCAAGCTGGCGGTGCTGGACGAAACCGATTCAGGCCTGGACATCGACGCCTTGAAGCTGGTGGCCGAAGGGGTCAATGCCTTGCGCGATCCTGCGCGCGCCATGCTGGTGATCACCCACTATCAGCGCCTGCTGGATTATATCGTGCCGGACCGCATCCATGTGCTGGCCGGTGGCCGCATCGTCGCCGAAGGCGGCAAGGAACTGGCGCTGGAGCTGGAAGCCAAGGGCTATGAGCATATCGTGAAGGAGCCGGCATGACGCTGGCGCTGCCCTCCACAATCGAAACCCGCAAGGCCGAGGCCGCCACGATCTTCGGATCGCATGGCGTTCCCACGCGCCGGGTGGAGGAATGGAAATACTCCGACCTGAAAATGGCGTTGGGCGAGGCCGGCATCGGCACCGACCAGGCGCTGTGGCAGGTCGATGCCTTGCCGGATGGTGTGGAACAGTTCGATCTGTCCAAACCCAATCCGCCGGACTGGGTGCAAAAGCATTTCGCTGTCGCCGACCGCAACATCATGGGCGCGGCGTCGCTGACCTTGTCGGATGGCGGTGTGGCGCTTCGGGTCGCCAAGGGTGCGCAGATTAACGCGCCGCTGAATCTGGCGTTCAACGGGTCAGGCCATGTGCGCGGACTTCTGGTGCTGGAAGACGGCGCGTCGCTGACCCTGGTGGAAGGCGTCGGCATCGCTGATTTCCGCAATGTCGGGTTTGAGATCGTGCTGGGCGAAGGCGCCAGCCTGGAACATATCCGCATTTCGCCGGAAGCCGGTGACGCCGTGCTGGTGGAAGAAGCCAGCTTGCGCATCGCCGTCGGCGCGCGCTATCGCGCCCATTTCGCCGGTTTTGGCAGCAAGCTTTCACGCATGGAATTGGAGATCGCGCTGGAAGGCGAGGGCGCGCAGGCCCATCTGTCCGGCGTCTCGGTGCTGGACGGCAAGCGCCACAGCGACGTCACCACCCATGTCATTCATCGCCACGGCAATACCACCAGCACTCAGCTGTTCAAGCATGTCGCCGGCGGCAATGCGCGCGCCGTCTATCAGGGCAAGGTGACGGTGGCCAAGGGCGCCGACGGCAGCGACAGCAACCAGAGCGCCAAGGCGCTGCTGCTGAGCGAAAACGCCGAAGCCGATCTGAAGCCCGAGCTGGAAATCTTCGCCGATGACGTCAAATGCGCCCATGGCGCGGCGGTCGGCGACCTGGATGCGGAATCCCTGTTCTACCTGCGCGCCCGCGGCATTCCGGAAGCCGAAGCCCGGAGCCTGCTTCTGCAGGCCTTCCTGGAAGATGCGGTGGCCCAGATCGTTAGCACCGACCAGCGCGAGCGGGTGCGCACCGAACTGCTGACCGCGCTGAAGAGGGTGGCATGAACGCACCCCAGAAAATCGCCGCCTCGTTCGATGCTGAAAAGGCCCGCGCCGATTTCGAAATCCTGTCGCGCACCGTCTATGGCAAGCCGCTGGTCTATCTGGACAGCGGCGCCAGCGCCCAGAAGCCGCGCATGGTGCTGGACACGATGCGCGACTTCGCCCAAAGCGAATATGCCAATGTCCATCGCGGGGTTCACTTCCTGTCGGCGGCGGCCACCGACCGCTATGAAGCAGCCCGCCGCACGGTGCAGACATTCCTCAATGCCGCCCGCGAAGATGAGATCGTCTTCACCAAGGGTGGCACCGAGGCGATCAATCTGGTGTCTTATTCGTACCTGGCGCCAACCATCCAGCCGGGCGACGAGATCGTGCTGACGGTGATGGAACATCATTCCAACATCGTGCCCTGGCACTTCCTGCGCGAACGCGCCGGCGCGGTGCTGAAGTGGGTGGATGTGCGCGACGATGGCAGCCTGGATATCGAGGCGCTGGATGCCGCCATCACGGCCAAGACCAAGCTGGTCGCCGTCACCCACATGTCCAATGTGCTGGGCACGGTCACGCCGCTGAAAGACATCATCACCCGTGCCCACGCCAAGGGCGTGCCGGTGCTGGCCGATGGCTGCCAGGGCGCGGTGCATGAGATCGTGGATGTCCAGGCGCTGGACGTGGATTTCTACGCCATCACCGGCCACAAGTTGTATGGCCCTACCGGCATCGGCGCGCTGTATGCCAAGCGCCAGCACCTGAAAGGCATGCGCCCCTTCAATGGCGGCGGCGAGATGATCCGCGAAGTGATGAAGGAACGCATTACGTATGCGGATGCCCCGGCGCGCTTCGAAGCGGGCACCCCGCCGATCATCGAGACCGTGGGCCTGGCGACGGCGCTGGATTACCTTTCCGGCTTCGACCGCGCCGCGGTGGCCGCCCATGAACATGATCTTCTGACCTATGCCCGCGAGCAGCTGCGCCAGTTCAACTGGCTGCGGGTGATCGGCGATGCGCCGGGCAAGGGCGCCATCATCTCGTTTGAAGCCGAGGGCATGCATGCCCATGACCTGGCCACCATCCTGGACCGCGAAGGCGTGGCGGTGCGGGCCGGACATCACTGCGCCCAGGTGCTGATGGAACGTTTCGGTGTCGCTTCGACCAGCCGGGCCAGCTTTGCCCTCTACAACACCCGCGCCGATGTGGATGCGCTGGTGGCGGGCTTGTCCAAGGCACGCGGGATACTTACGTGATGAACCTGCCATGACCGACAACGCGCTCCGCGAACTGTACCAGGAAGTGATCCTCGATCACTCGCGCCACCCGCGCCATTACGGGTCGCTGGACCATGCCAGCCACAAGGCGGAAGGCTATAATCCTTTGTGCGGCGACAAGGTGACGGTTTACCTGAAGCTGGATGCGGACGGCCGCGTCGGCGATATCAAATTCGAAGGCAAGGGCTGCGCCATCAGCCAGGCCAGCGCCTCGATGATGACCGACATGCTCAAGGGCCGCACCGCTGAAGAAGCCGACAAGCTGATGCAGGGCTTCCTGCATCTGGTGAAGGGCGAAGATGCCAGCGATTTGCCGGAAGACGACCGCGAGCGGTTGGAAGTGATGGGCGGCATTTCAGAATTCCCCATGCGGGTGAAATGCGCGACCCTGGCCTGGCATACCTATAAAAACGCCGTAGAGGAGGGCGCGACATGAGCGAACCTGCGGCCCAATCCGCTCTCAGCAAACAGGAACTGGACGAATTCACCACCAAGCTGGTGACGGCGCTGAAGACCGTGTTCGATCCGGAGATCCCGGTTGATATCTATGAACTCGGCCTTATCTATAAGGTCGATGTCGCGGACAACAAGGATGTCACGGTGGACATGACCTTGACGGCGCCCAACTGCCCGGTGGCGGCCGAGATGCCGCTGAACGTCAAGGCGGCGCTGGAAATGGTCGATAGCATCGGCGAGGTGACGGTCAACATGACCTTCGATCCGCCCTGGACACCCGAACGCATGAGCGAAGAAGCCAAGCTCGAATTGAACATGTTCTGATGGAAACCCCCGTGAACACATCGGTCCAGAAGCCCCGCCGCGAGCGCCCCAAGCCGGTCAAGCTGACCGAAGACGCCGCCGCGCGCCTGCAGGAAATCATGGCCGGCGCCGACGGCAAGTATCTGGGCCTGCGGGTCGGCGTCACCAATGGCGGCTGCGCCGGCATGAGCTACACCATGGCCTATGCCGAAGACACCAAGCCGTTCGAAGAAGTGATGGAAGACAAGGGCGTGAAGATCTTCATCGATCCCAAGGCCATCCTGTTCCTGATCGGCACCGAGCTGGATTTCGTCCAGGAAAAGCTGGGCGCACGCTTTATCTTCAAGAACCCGAACCAGACCAGCGCCTGCGGCTGCGGCGAGTCCGTCCAGATCACGCCCGCGCAGGAAGCCTAAGCCGCTTCCACCCGTTGGTCGGGATTGATCGCCAGCCAGGCCAGCGCCGCGACGCCGTAGATGCCCGCCAGCACCAGCAGCGGCAGGTTCCAGTTGTTGGTCGCATCCACGATGTAAGCCAACACGATCGGGCTCAAGATCCCACCGACCTGGCCGACAGTGTTCATGGTGCCGGCGGTGACGCCGGCATGGCGGCCGCCGACATCCACCGCGGTCGCCCAGGCCGGCGCCAGGGTCAGCATGGAGCAGGCGCCGCCGATGGCGATCAGCAGCCCCGCGGCAAAGCCGCTGGGCAGTTGGGTGGCCAGGAAGATGGAGCCTGCCGCCAGCACATAGCCGCCGGTGCCGAAGGCCCGGCGTGCGGCGCGCAGGCCGATGCGGCGGGCCAGCTTGTCCGAACCTTCCCCGCCGGTTAGGTCGGCGACAAAGCTCAGCATCAGCGGCAGACCGGAGAAGATCGCAAGTTCTGCGCCCTTCATGCCGCGCGCCTGGGCCAGATAGGTCGGCAGCCAGGTGATGAAGAAATAGAAGCCGTAGGAATTGGCAAAGGCCTGGATGCAGAGCGGCGCCACCGTCGGCGTCCTGAACACCCGGGTCCAGCTGCCGGTCTCCTGCGTTGTCGTGGCCAGCCCGCGCGTCGCCTCGATATGGTCGCGTTCCTGCGCCGACACGGATGGATGGTCGCGCGGCTCGTCGCGGAACCAGACATGCCAGCAGACCGCCCATAGCGCGCCAAGGGTGCCGAACACGATGAAGATCATGCGCCATTGCAGCCAGCCGGCCATGGCCATGACCACCAGTGGCGTCACGCCGCCCGACAGATGCGCGCCGGCAAAGAAGATGCCCTGGATGCGGCCGCGTTGGGCCAGCGGGATCCAGCGCGAATAGACCCGCGCCACGCTGGGCCAGGCGCCGGCCTCGCCGATGCCGAACAAAAAGCGGATCACCGCCATGGAGATGAAATTCCATGCCAGCGCCGTCGCCATGGTGAAGACCGACCAGACCAGCACCACCCAGGTCAGCACCTTGCGGGCGCCGTCGCGGTCGCACCAGCGGGCCAGCGGCACGCCGAAGGCGGCATAGGCAACGGCAAAGGCGCTGAAGATATAGCCCATCTGCACCCGCGACAGGTCCAGGTCGGCGCTGATCCTGGTCTGCAGCACGCCGATGCACACCCGGTCCAGATAGGTGACAGCGGCCAGCGCCATGGTGAAGGCGACGACGCGATTGCGAATGGCCATGTGCTCTGCCCCCGGTGCGGCTCTGGCGGCCGCGTGTTCCGGCCAGCTTAAAGCCTGGGCGGACCTGCGCAAGCCACCGGTATTCTCGCAGCTGCGAGGGAACCCGCCCCAAAATCTTTTTGGCATGCTATGTCGGAACGCAGCCGCTCCAGCCGTCTTTCAAATGATACGACACACAAGAGGACGATCATGACCGCTCCCAACAGCGTCAAATTCCACCGCGTGCTGACCGCCAAACCCGAGAAGGTCTATCGCGCCTTCCTGGATGCGCAGGCCCTGGCCAAGTGGCTGCCGCCCTACGGCTTCACTTGCAAGGTCGATCATCTGGACGCCAGGACCGGCGGCACCTTCCGCATGTCCTTCACCAATTTCACGACCGGCAACAGCCATGCCTTTGGCGGGGAATATCTGGAACTGATTCCGGGTGAACGCATCCGCTATACCGACCACTTCGACGATCCGAATCTGCCCGGCGTCATGGACGTGACGGTGCAGCTGAAGGCTGTTTCCGTTGGCACCGAGATCCATATCGAGCAGGCAAATATCCCCGCGGCGATCCCGGTGGAAGCCTGTTACCTGGGCTGGCAGCAGTCGTTGATGCAGCTGGCGCTGGTGGTCGAGCCGAATATTCCCGGCTAGGCGGCGCTGGTTTCCAGCGCGGCCATGCGCGCGTCTTCCTGGTTGATCACCAGGTTGCGCCCCGAATGCTTGGCGCCATACAGGCAGGCATCGGCGCGGCGGATGACGGTTTCCGCGCTTTCACCGGCGGTAAACTTCGCCACCCCGATGGAGATGGTGATGGTGCCCAGGATGTCGCCGGTGGACTTCTTCACCAGCTTCTTGGTTTCCACGGTGGTGCGGATCTGGTCGGCCACATGGGTGGCGGCATCCAGAGTGGTACCGCGCAGCAGCACGGCGAATTCTTCGCCGCCATAGCGCGCGGCGGTGTCGCGACCCTTGACGTTCTCCGACAGGCACGACGCCACCAAGCGCAGCACCTGGTCGCCGGTCTGGTGGCCCCAGCTGTCGTTGAATTTCTTGAAATGGTCGATGTCGCACATCAGCAGGCAGACATCCTCGCCGTCCTCGGCGGCCTTGCGGCCCGCTTCCATCGCATCGTCGAACGCCTTGCGGTTGGCGATGTGGGTGAGGGGATCGGTCATGCTTTCCTTGCGTACATCGTCCAGCTTGTCGCGCAATTCGTTGACCTGCTGCGAGGAAGCCTGCAATTCGCCTTCCAGGCTCTTGGCGCGTTCTTCCATGGCGCGGGTGGCGGCGATCAGCCCTTCCACCAGCTTGCGCACATCGGCGGGATTGCGGTCGCTGTCCAGCTCGCCGGTGGCGGCCGACAGCGTGTCCTTGTAGTCGGCAGTTTCGCGCGCCGAACTTTCCAGCTTGCCCAGCACGTCGTTGATCAGGGCGCTCATGTTGCCGCCCAGCGATTCCATCGCCACGGCGGCGCGCGCGCCCGACAGGCAGCGCAGGCGCAGGTCTGCCAGCAATTCGGGGGTGAAGGGCTGCTTGGCGTTGATGATCGCGCCCATCACCTGGCTGACGGCGGGATTTTCGCCGGAGGCATAGGCATAGAAGAGTTCGAAATTGTCGGGCGTGGCCACGACGCCGGCGCCGCCCATCAGGGCGAGCGCCGTCTTGGCAAAAGCCTGTTCCCGATCCTGGTTGAACACTGACGAATCCCCCACGGGCTTCCTGCCCGACATGCGGCAGTCTGCCCGTCCGCTGTGTAAAAAGCGTTAAATGGCGCGGGTTTTCAAGCCTGAAATTTCAGCAAAAGCCGAGAATTCCGGGCTCTTGAGGGTTATTCCGGCTGGGGTTCGGGCTTCTTGACCGGCACGGGACGGAACAGGAAGGCGGGGAGTTCGCTCTTGTCGACCGCCTCGGGGCGGGCGGCCTGTTCGTTGTGCTGGCGCTGGCTGCCACGGTCGCGCTTTTCATGGCGCGGCTGATCATTGCGCGGCGGACGATTTTCCTGCCGGGGCTTCTGTTCCTGGCGCGGCTGCTCCTGACGCTGATCTGGGCGGGGCTGATGCTCGCTGCGCGCCTGATTTTCGCTGCGCGGCTGGCGCTGCTCCTGCACCGATGTGGCGGCGGGTGCGGTGCCGGCTTCGACCGGATCCATGCTGGCAACCTGGTCGTGGAATTTGCCGCCCGGGGGACGACGATCGCGCTGCTTGCCGTCACGGCCGCCGCGGCCACGCTCGCCGCCTTTGCCGCCGCGTCCACCACGGTCATCGCGGCGCGGACGGGTTTCCTCGCGCACCTCGATGTCCATCATCTCGCGGCGATCCAGCTTCTGGCCGGTGACCTTCTCGATGGCGTCGATATACTTGTCGTCGCGGTGCGAGCCGAGCGTGTAGGCGTTGCCGCTGCGTCCGGCGCGGCCGGTGCGGCCGATGCGGTGGACATAATCGTCGGCATGGATCGGCACGTCGAAATTGAAGACATGGCTGACGCTGGGCACGTCCAGGCCGCGGGCGGCCACGTCGGAGGCCACAAGAATTTTCAATTCGCCGGCGCGGAATTTGTCCAGGGTCTTGGTACGCAGGGATTGGTCGAGATCGCCATGGATCGGGGCGGCGTCGAAGCCGTGCTTGACCAGGCTCTTGGCCACCACGTCCACGTCGCGCTTGCGATTGCAGAACACGATGGCGTTGTTCAGGACCGGCTCAACCTCGCGGATCAGGCGGCGCAGCGCCTCGCGCTTGGCCCAGTCATTGGCGGGGATCATCACCAGTTGCTGGGTGATGTTGGTGGCGGTGGTGGCCGGTCGCGAAACTTCGATGCGGGCCGGATTGTGCAGGAACTGTTCGGTCAGGCGCGTAATCTCGGGCGGCATGGTCGCCGAATAGAACAGGGTCTGGCGGGTGAAGGGCAGCTTCTTGCAGATTTCCTCCACGTCGGGAATGAAGCCCATGTCCAACATGCGGTCGGCTTCGTCGATCACCAGGATATTGACCTGGGACAAGAGCAGGCGGCCGCGGTTGAAATGGTCCATCAGCCGGCCCGGCGTGGCGATCAGCACGTCGACGCCGCGGTCCAGCTTCTTGATCTGTTCGTCCATCGCGGTGCCGCCGATCAGCAGCGCATGGGTCAGCTTGGTATACTTGCTGTACTTGTCGAAGCTTTCCGACACCTGGTCGGCCAGTTCGCGGGTGGGTTCCAGCACCAGGGCGCGCGGCATGCGGGCCTTGGCGCGGCCCTTGGACAGCATCTCGATCATGGGCAGGGTGAAGCTGGCGGTCTTGCCGGTGCCGGTCTGGGCG
>Ga0118677_10011457_pt1 | contig 12993 bp, 15 predicted proteins | sample AliMusrvi5mmetaG_FD_86154 | JGI IMG/M metagenome (GOLD analysis project Ga0118677, IMG submission 86154)
TCTCAGAAGCTCGGGAGCCGTCGGGCGCGGCTGAACGGGTGGTTGCTCGGCCTAACGGCGCCGCGCCCGACGGCTCCCGAGCTTCTGAGATGGCGATATTTTCGATCCCTGGGTTTCGAAGTTTCAGGCTGCGCGGGTCGGTGGCGCAATGAAACGTTGCGATGATGGTCCGGTGATTCAGGTTGGTGGTGCGGTCAGGGAAGCGCGTGACCTCTTCCGTTTGTTAACCAGCCTGCGAGACCTGAACGCCGCCTGGGAATGTGGACCCGATTCGTCGAACCAGGTCTACGGGAGCGTATTCACATACAGGAACGTAAAAGGGGACTTCGCCGGCGGTTGTTCGAGTTCATCCGCGTGAACTTCCTGGCGGATACCCGCGGGCTTCCCGGCATCCAGTAACTTCTGCAATTCGGCGGCGAAGTGCGGGTCCGAGGCCAGCAGTTCGTGAAGCGTTCCTTCGAGGCGGGTTTTTATTCCGGGAAGCGTTTTGGGCACTTGCTCAATGCCGAGCACACATATCCTCGCGGCCGCGAGGCCTTAAAGGCTCGGCAGATCCAGCGTCCACACCTCGCGGTCGAAGGCCGACAGTTTCACGCAGCCTTTGCGAACCTCATCCCAGCCCCCAACGCCTGCGACCTTCCCCTCTCCGCTCCGCCTCGGCCAGAAGATCGATTCGACCCAGATCCGTGTCCAGGGTAAAGACAGTGCCGCCGTGCAGGGTCCGGTCATCCCAAATGAAAGGGAGTTCGCGAGGAAAGCCGGCAGGTCGGGGATGGAAGGGAGCCAGCGCGAGCGCCAGCCGACGCAAATTATCCCGGTTTCGCGAATAACACAGATCGAGATCGCTGGTGAGGTGAGCGCTGCCGTGCATGATGGCCGACCATCCGCCAATAATGACGAACTCGACGCCCGCATCGGTGAGCGCCTGCACGGCCAGAACGAAATTCATGAATTCCGGCGGCGCGCGATGCCCTGCAGATGTTCGGCCGCGACACAGGCCGCGTGCATCCGGCGCACACGCTCGGCGGGGGTTAGTCTTAGATTCGCTATCAGGAGGTTGAGATCGATGCCGAAATCGCGGGCGGCTTCGATGCGGCTGCCCGGCGCCGGGTGGCGAAGCCGCTCAATTGTGTTCTCCAGCCGGTTCACGACCCCATGTTAGCTCTCCGGGGCGGTGTTTGGGAGTTGACCGGGGATAAGGGGATGAGAAAGCGCGTGCGTTCGTGGCGAACTCGTCACGCCCGTTGCGGCGACGGGGCCCAAGCAGCCCGTGGCTGAATGGAGCAAGCCGCGCGGCCAGTTGCCCTCTTAGGAACTCGACCGCCGGACGTATCGTGCCCGAACCGGCCGGGCCGATCAGCGTTCGCACGGAGACCCGCTCCGGCGCGGCCAGCCACGCGTCGAGAAAGTCCAGTTCGGCCGCACGCGCGGCTTCCTGAAAGGGGACGCCCTGGAAGTACGGGATGAGCAGCCGGCGTTCCAGTTCGGGTTTTGCCTTCGTAAACTTGTTCAGGTAACGCGCGTGCGCGACGGCGGAAAGCGGGCGGTCAGCTCCGATGTGGACAGCGTTTTCTTCGCCCGCGATCATGACCACGATGCTGCTTTCGGAAGCCGTTGCCGTTTGCGCGGACATTGTGCGGGAGTTCTGAGAATAGCCGGAGTCGCCGTTGCGGGCAAGGGAAATTTCGGGGGAATTCCCGGAAAGTCACAGCGATGGGAACCGGCTGATTATTCGCGGGCGCGGAAACATTCCGTGTCAGGCGTCGACCAGGCCGGTATCGGGTTCAGAGATATTGGACTCCTGCGCAGTCGAATTCCCGCCCGGATGAGCCGCAAAATTCTCGCGTGGATGAACCACAGATCAGGGCACTTCGATGCATCTCCAGAACTGGCCCTGCTCGTCCGGTACACCCCGCTCGTTGCACCTCGTCACTGCCAGGATGGAAGATTTTTGGCGCGCGAGCTTTAATGGCATGTGTTGAATCGTTGGCGGCGCGGCTGGATCGACCGGGTTCCAGGGCAGATGCTTCGGGACAAGCTTAGTCGGCTTTGTCGGGGAATACAAAACATAGTGGAAGTTGATTTGGACCGAGTCTGGATCGAGTTCCCTGTAAAAACCATAAAGCTGCTCCAGGCGCGTCACTTTACTTCCATATTGCCCGCTGGTGAAGTGGCCGTAAGCCTTGGCCTCAATCAGGATCAGATGATAGGGAACTGTCGCCGCGGGGTCGTGGGCCACGACGAGGAGATCGAGGTCCTCCTGGTTTCCCTTGACGAGTTCGCCGGTTTTCGGCTGGCGGGTAAGGGTTTCTCCCTTCACGAACGTGAGCAACGCACCGGCAAGCCAGTCGAAGTGGAAGTCCGTAGTCCACCATGCGTGTTCCAGCAATTCCGCGGGAAGTGCAGTAGCCTCCGCCAACCGCGCACGGAAATCTTTCTCCAGAGGCAGTGGTTTGTCCTGGCAGCCGAGAATGTCGCGAATCAGGAGATTTCTTTCTTTTCGGTTAAATCTTTCGAGAATGTCAACCAGTTGGCTCAATTATTTTCACCCTGGGAAGAGGTTACACGGTCGGATCTGTCCTGCTACGCGCTCCCCGGCGCGAGGTGCGATCCTGGGATTGATAAATGCAGGCGGGGGCTATTGCCGGGGCGTCCGATCCCCGCCACCGGGCGCCAGCCACACTTCGAAGTGATTCGGGCGCGTGGCCGTGCTGTTCTCAAACTGCTTCAGATAAATCACGGTCACATTCGCCTCGCCGGCGCTCTTCAGCACGGCCGCGATCTTCGCCGCTTCCGGCTGCTCGGCGGCGTGATAGTAACGGACATCGCTGCCCTTCTGCCGGGGAAGCGCTTTCGGCACATTCTCCACGCCGAGCACCAGATAGCCCGCGGCCGCAAGCGCCTTGCGGACCTGTTGCGCCCGAGTGCTATCGTCGCGGCTCACCGTTTGAATATAGATTCTGGGCAGGAGCGCCGCGGATTGGGGGAAGGCCTCGAGCTGCCTGGACACCGCGTCCCGCCGCTGCGCCTCCGACACTTCGGAGAGCGCGCCGACCACGGCCGCCTTTTGCCGTTCCGCAAATTCCTTCTCGCGACCGAGCCTCAGGATGTCCTCCGCCAGAGTCTTCTTCTCCATTAAGAGGCGGGCGGTTTCAAGGCGCAACGCCGCGAGTCGCGAGGAGGCGAAACCGATGAGGCCCACCAGAACCACGGCTGCGACCGCGACAGAACCCCAGGCGCTGACCGCGGCTCGCTTCTGCAGACGGAGTTGCCGCCGTTCCAACACTTCCAGCGCTTTCACGCGTTCTTCGGGAGTCATGAAGGTCATCCTGCCGCTGCCTCTCCTGCCGGTGCTTGCCGCCTGCCCTCGGCGATTCCCGCCATGCGCCGGAGGATGGACTCAAGGGTCACGCGGAAATCCGCGCAGGCCGGCTGGTTGGGGCAGTAGAGTTCGATGCCGTCCCGGATGCCGCTCAACCGGAGCACCTCGGAGCGGTTGGCGTTTATCCGCGCGGTGATCGCCCAGGCGACGGCGCCGGTGACGATCAGGCTTCCGGTGGCCATGGTGCCCGTCCACAGGGTTCCGGCGCTGCCCAGGAAGATCGCGACGCCGGCAGTTGCCGCCAGGCCAACTCCGCCGGCAACCCATCGGGCGATCCCGAGTCCTTTGGCGGCACTGGCTTCCCGCGCGATCATGCGTTCGAGAATCCTGACGTCGGGCCCCAGAACGCTGGGGTTGGAGCTTTGGGGAACGGGCGCGGGGAGATGGATATCGCCGCGGCGCACTCCGCTCACGATTCCTTCGACCGCGGATTGCAGGTGCTCACCGGTCAGAAAGTCGACGCTCTGGACCGGCTTCAGCAGAAGGGGCAGTTCGGAATCGTCCAGGCGGACGGGGATGATGGGCATGTGCACGGTGAGCGCGACGTTCCATTCGCGCTGCACCCACTCGGAGGCGGCCGCTTTTTGCGAATGGAACAGGACGATGCAGCGCGACTCCCGCAGACCGGTTTGCAGCTTCCCGATCCAGGAGTCTCCGGGACGGATCTGCCCGCGGTCCCGCCAGACTTCGAGTCCCCGCGCTTCGAGCGCCCGCTCCACTCCGGCCACGCGCGGTTCGTCTTCGCGCGCGTAGCTGAGGAACACGTCGAAAGATTTGGGATCACCGGGCGCCATGGCAGCCACCAGTTAGTCTACAAATTGGCGCTGGTCGGGTCTGCCGCGAGCGTTGCAACCGTCGCGGCACTTCCGGCGGCGGGATACTCCGCAGCCGCCGAATTGCAGGCCATTCTTCCCGATGAAAAATATTTACAGGAAGAACTCCTGATTAATTGTTTACGGCGCGGCCGGTTCAGCGCGGTCCTCGCGCCAGCCGATCGGCACGGGCACCGCGGCGGGCACGCGCAAAGGGCCGGGACCCCGATATTACAGAATTCCGACAAAGGCGTTCCGAAGCCGGCGGCAGCCGGCCGCGGACGGACAGAGGCCCCGCCAACCGGCAGGATCGCCAGTGAAACCGCGGAAATCCGACTTTGACACTCGTAATAAATTGACCAATAAGGACCAGCCTGAGATAATTCAACAAACGGCCAGTCAAAATCCACAAAAGACGGGGCCGAATCAACAAAAAGGCTGTTAATGTTCCCAAATATGACCAGACGTGTACTCCCAACTCTCGCAACGACAGGCCTGCTTCTGGCCTCTACCCTGCCCGCCTTCGGGGCCAGTATCGTAAATGGCGGCTTCGAGCTGCAGTCCGACGGAAGCACCTCCTCGGTTGTCGGCCAGGTGGACGTAAAGACCACTCTGCAGGGCTGGACCGTGGGCGGTATCCTGAACAGCACCCAGCCGCATCCGTTTGTTTTCGTCGTCGACGGCAATGCCGATTCCAGCGGCTTCGGATCGGAAAACAGTTCGACCACCACCATCAAAGTCTGGGGACCCGGCAACGGCGTTGCCAACGGTTTCACGGGCAGCCCCGACGGCGGTAATTTTCTCGGCGTGGACGGCGACTACGCAGCGGCTCCCGTTTATCAGACGGTAACGGGGCTGACAGCCGGCGACAGTTATACCGTGAGTTTCAATTGGGCGGGATCTCAGTTCACCGACCAGACGGGCGCCACGACCCAGTGGTGGCAGGTCTCCTTCGGCAGCGGCGCCAGCCAGGATACGGCGCACACCGCCGTTGACAGCAAGGGATTCACCGGCTGGATGAGTGCGGCACTGACGTTCACGGCCGACAGCGCCAGTGACGTGCTGACCTTCCAGGCAAAAGCGCTCCCGTACACGGCCGGCGCCCCGGCTGGTTTGCCGCCATTCACGCTGCTTGACGGCGTTACGCTGACTGACAACACAACAACGACTCCCCCGCCGTCCTCGACGCCGGAGCCGGGCACGATCGTAATGGCTCTGACCGGTCTGGCCGGCGTGATCGGCTACGGCCGGTCGCGGGCGAACCGCCGCTAAAAGGAGTATTTCCCAGCCGTGCAGACACAGCCACTCGCGCAACCGCACCGTCTTCTGGCATTTGCCGCGGAGATGCTCACGCTGTGCGAGTGGCTGTTGTTTTTAATTGTTGTTTTCGTTCCGCTGGAGCGGGTCTGCGCGCTGCATCGCCAGAAGATCTTCAGAAAGGCGTGGAGCGCGGATCTGCTCTATTATTTCCTGAGCGGTTTTGCCCCCAAGCTGCTGATGACGCTCCCGCTGACACTGCTCGCCGCCGTCGTGCACCGGCTGGTTCCGGTCGGTTACTACCATGCGATGGCGGGTATTCCTCTGTGGCTGCGTCTTCCTGCTGCGTTTGTCGTGGGGGAGATCGGCGCCTACTGGGGGCACCGCTGGTCGCATGAGATCCGGTTCCTCTGGCGCTTCCACGCGATCCATCACAGTGCTGAAGAAATCGACTTTCTGGTGAATACCCGCGCGCATCCGGTGGACATGTTTTTCGTTCGGTTTTGCGGTCTGGTCCCGATGTATGTGCTGGGTCTGGCGCAGGCGGGGGGAAACCGGCTGGACCCGGGGCCGATTCTGATCACCGTGCTGGGTACGGTGTGGGGATTCTTCATCCACGCCAACATTAAGTGGCGTTTTGGCTGGCTGGAGTGGCTGTTGGCGTCGCCCGCGTTCCACCACTGGCACCACACCAACGACGGACCGGAATTGATCGATAAAAACTACGCGGCGATGCTGCCTCTGGTGGATAAGCTGTTTGGCACCCTTTACCTTCCGAAGAATCAGTGGCCGGTGAAATACGGGATCGACGCGAAAGTGCCGTCGAACGTACCGGAACAACTGGTTCGTCCTTTACTGCTTTCGGATTAGTTTTCCGCCGGGACTTTTGCGGCGTGGTCGATGACGAGCAGTTCCACCGGGGCTTTGCGGGCTTCCAGGCGGAGACCGAGTTGTTCCTGCACGGCGCTGAAAATATTCGGCTCCGTCCCGTCCGCGGCGTTGGGACCGTCCGGCGTGAAATAGAGCTGGAAGGTGAAGTTTCCCGTGAGGCCGGTGGCGTCGAGCACCGGGCGGCCGATGCGCGAGGAGAGCATGTCGGCGAATTTTGACATGGAGACGGCTTTGCCGGTGATGCGGGCTGAGGCGTTCTTCGTCTCGACGATCAGACCGGGGGAAGGCATGGAGAGCACGGGAAAGCCGTCTCTTCCTTCGGCCTGCTTCACCGTCGCAATCTGCGCTTCGCCCGGTTCGGCGGGGGTGGCGGCAGCTTCCGCGAGCGGCCTGATTTTCGGCCCGTTCTTCGCCGTGAGAAGCGCATAGACAGGCAGAACTTTCTCTTCCCGATGCAGGCTCATCCGAAAGCGGGTTTCGAGCAGGTTGCGTAACATCGCCTGGAGTTGTTCTTTGGTGGCGTCGCGGGGCAGGACGGCGGTGATGTCGAAGCGCAGGGTGTCGATCCAGTCCGGACCGGAGAGCTGGTAGTTTTTCACGTCCCAGGCGTTGAGCAGAACCGCCCGGAGCATGATGTTGGTGTACGCGATGCGGCCGGGGTCACTGGTGCCGGGACCGCCCCTCATGGTGTAGCGCCCGGTCTGGGCCGCGGAGGGTTTGACGGACGCTGCTTCGAAAGTTAAGGGCGGGGTCTGGCAAAGCGCCATGGCGGCCGACAGGATGAACAGTGAGGCAGAGGGGCGCATCACCCAGAATTATCACGGAGCGGATTCACGTATGTGAGATGACGGCTCAGCTAATGTGACTCGCCGCTTTTGGACTTTGACAGCAGGGCTGTTTTCGAATACTGTAGACACCAAATGTCCCTGCACAAGCTTTGCGTCACCTGGCTGGCCGTTCTGGCCGGCGCTGTCCTTGTCCCGGTGGCGGGCGCCCAGACGCCGCTCCGGATTTTCATTCGGGCGAGTGAAAAGACGCATGGCGGCGCCAACGGAAATCACGATTATCCGGCATTTCTGGAAAACTGGACGAAACTGCTGACCGAACACGGCGCGGCCGCGGCGGGCGCGCAACGTTTCCCGACGGCGGAGGAACTCGCGAAGACGGATGTGCTGATCGATTACTCTTCCGACGGCGCGAATTTCAGCCCTGCGGATAAGGCCTTACTGGACACGTTCCTGCAGCGCGGCGGCGGATTCGTGGTGATCCACGACGGGATGTGCGGCGCGGAGCCGGACTGGTTTGCGTCCGTGGCGGGCGGGTCCAAACAGCACGGGGTGAGGAACAGCCGCGCGGGAGTGATGCGGCTGCATTTCGACGACCCGGCCAGTCCCATTGTGAACGGCGCGGCGGATTTCGATTTCGACGATGAAATGTTCTATCTGCTGACGACGAATCCGGCCATGCATGTGCTGGCCAGCACTACGGACCCGACCGGCAAAGTGGTGCCACAACTGTGGACCTTCGAGAAAACCCTGCCGGGCGGAAAACCGTATCGGGCGTTCGTGACTCTGCAGGGGCACAAGAGCGCCAGCTTCGAGAATCCCGTGTTTCAGGCGCTGTTGCTGCGGGGAATCGCATGGGCGGGGAAGCGGCCGGTTGACGCCCTGCTCACGACCGGCAAGCGCTGACGAAATACCGCGCCAAAAGTTATGAAACTCATCGGATTGGTAATTGGGGTGCTGGCAACGGCCGGCTGTTATGGACAGAGTCTTTCGGTCCACTGGGAGGATCTGACGGCGGAGGATTTCGTGAAAGCTCTGGCGCAATCGCGGGGAACGTGCGCGCTGCCGTTCGGGATTATCGAGAAGCACGGTCCTTCAGGCACGCTCGGGACGGATCTTCTCAATGTTCGTTATACGGCGGAACTGGGGGCGAAACAGGAGTACACGATCCTTTTTCCGGCCTATTATTTCGGCCAGATTTTCGAGGCGCGGCATCAGCCGGGAACGATCGCCTACAGCACGAAACTGCAGCTGGAACTGCTGCAGGAGACGGTGTCCGAGATGGCGCGGAACGGCTGCAGGAAAGTGATCATCATCAACGGGCACGGCGGGAATACGAATTTGTTGCAATTCTTCGCGCAGAGCCAGCTCGATACGCCGAAGGATTACATGGTGTACGCGGTGACGGGGAACGGCGGCGCGGCGGCGAATACGAATCCGGCCGCGGCGGCGTCCAAACCGGGGGTGGACGGGCACGCGGGCGAAGGCGAAGTCTCCAATCTGATGGCGTCGAGGCCGGGCACGGCGCATCCGGAACGCGCGGGGGAAGAGTCCGGGAAAGACCTGAAGCGGCTCGACCTGCCGGCCGGCGTTTATACGGGCATCTGGTGGTACGCGAGTTTCCCGAATCATTATCAGGGCGATGCGGCCGGGGCGACGGAAGCACGGGGCAAAGCGGCGACCGAGGCGGCGGCGGCGCGGATTGCGGCGGCGATTCGGGCGATTAAGTCGGACGAGACCGGTCCGCGGCTGCAGCAGGAGTTCTTCGCGGCGGCGCAGCATCCTGTCGACACGAAGCAGTAAGCGGCGGCCCCGAGTGCGGTGGGGATAGGGTGCCAACATAGCGGTTGGGCATGAAACACGTGAATCGAAGAGGATTTCTGGGCGCCTCGCTGCTTGCCGCCGCGGCCGGCGAGGCCGAACCGCAGGAGAAGGCCCCGGTTGCGGCGCCTCCCGGTGAGGTGACGCGCGGGCTGGCGCAGTGGGTGGTGGAGTCGAAGGCCGACGAGATTCCCGCGGCGGTGCGCAAAGAGGCGACCAGAACTCTTCTGAACTGGATGGGGTGCGCGATCGGCGGATCGGGTCAAGGGGCCGTGACGTGCGCGATCGAGGCGTTCGCGCCGTTCTCCGGACCCGGGCAGGCGGCGATTTTAGGGCGCTCCGAACGGTTCGATGTGTTGCATGCCGCGCTGATCAACGGGATCAGTTCGCATGTCCTTGATTACGACGACACGCATCTGCGCACCATTATTCACCCGGCGGGGCCGGTGGCTCCGGCGTTGCTGGCGCTGGCGGAGTATCGCGCGGCGTCGGGTCAGGCGGTGGCCGGCAAAGACCTGCTGCATGCGCTGATTCTGGGCGTGGAGGTGGAGTGCCGGATCGGCAACGCCGTGTATCCCGCGCATTACGATGCGGGCTGGCACATCACCGGCACCACGGGTGTGTTCGGAGCGGCGGCGGCGGCGGGCAAAGTGCTGGGCTTGTCCGCGCAGCAGATGACGTGGGCGCTGGGGCTGGCGGCGGTGCAGCCGGTGGGGCTGCGCGAGATGTTCGGGACCATGACGAAGAGCTTTCATCCGGGGCGCGCGGCGCAGAACGGCCTGGCGTCGGCGCTGCTGGCCGCGCGGAACTTCACCTGTTCGGAGCACGCGCTGGAGGCGAAAAGCGGCTGGGCGAATGTGCTGAGCAGCGCGCGGGATTACGGCGAAATTACCGGAAAACCGGGCGCGGGCTGGCAGGTCAGCCTGAACACTTATAAGCCGTTTGCGTGCGGCATCGTGATGCATCCGACGATCGATGGCTGCATTCAGCTGAGCCGGGAAAATCTGCTGACGGCGGAGCAGATCGCCGGGATTGAGTTGAGGGTGGCGCCGCTGGTGCAGGAACTGACGGGAAAGAAGACGCCCTCGACCGGCCTCGAAGGGAAATTCAGCATTTACCATGCGGCGGCCGTGGCGATTGTGGAGCGGGCCGGGGGCGAACAGCAGTTCAGCGACCGGGCTGTCCGGAATGCCGCGACGGTGGCGCTGCGGCAGCGCGTCACGGCGACGGTGGATCCGAAGATCGGGGAAGATCAGGTGCGGATCCGGATCATGCTCCGCGACGGACGCGCGCTGGAGAAAGTGATCGACCATGCGGTGGGAAGTCTGGCGCATCCGATGACGGACACCGATCTGGAGGACAAGTTCTCCGGCCTGGCGGAGGGCATTCTGCCGCGCGATCAGACGCGGCGGGTGATGGATCTGTGCTGGAAGATCGGCGAATTGCCGGATGCGGGCGCGCTGGCGCAGGCGGCACGGCGGGACAACAGGGCCTGAGTTCGTACGGGAAGCGCTGGTATGATCGTCACAGTAACGGCATTAAATTCAGGCGAGATCCAGCAAAACCGTGAACATTCGTTGCACCGATCTGGAGATCTCGTACAAATCGGCGGGTAATCGCGAAACGATCCTCCGGCGGGTCAATCTGGATATCGGTTCGGGTGAATTTCTGGCGGTGCTGGGTCCCAGCGGGTGCGGGAAAACAACGTTTCTGCGGACTCTTGCGGGCGCTATTCAGCCGGACGGCGGGCGGATCGAACGGATTCCGGCGTCCTTCGGCGAAAGCGGGCCGCCGCTGCTGATCCGGCAGGAAAACTCTCTGTTTCCGTGGCTGACCGCGCTGGAGAACGCCTGTTTCGGTTTGACGATGCGGGGCACGTTGCGGGAAGCGGGCAGACAGCAGGCGCTCGATTTGTTCGCGCGGTACGGCCTCGAAGGGAAGCAGGGCGCGTATCCGCATCAGTTGTCGCTTGGCATGAAGCAGCGCGTGGCGCTGATTCGCGCGTTTCTGTGCGATCCGCCGGCGCTTTTGATGGATGAACCCTTCGCGGCGCTCGATGCGCTTTCGCGGCTGCGGCTGCAGCAGGAACTGATGACGCTTTGGGACTCGCGGGAGCACATCACCGTGGTCTTCGTGACCCATGACGTGGAGGAGGCTCTGCTGCTCAGCGACCGGGTGGCGATTCTGGGTGGCCGGCCGGCCACGGTGGAGACCGAAATCGCGGTGGACCTGCCGCGTCCGCGAACCGCGGCGACCACGCTGACGCCGGAGTTTCTGCGGCTGAAGGCGCGGGTGCTGAACTGTCTGGGAGTTCCGGTCGAGGAAGCTGCTTTTGTATAAAGCCGCGGCTTATTACGCCAGAATGGCCTGGCATTTCGGCAGGTTTGTCCTGACGCCGCCCATCGCGGATCCGGAAGGGGCCGTGCGCGCGAACCTTTTGCGGCGGGAGGAGAATTTCCTTGGTCTGGTGCGCCGGGGTGTTTTCGAAAACCCGCGTTCGCCTTATTCGCATTTGTTCCGCCATGCAGGTTGCACCCACGGGGACCTTTCCCGACTGGTGAGGAGCGACGGGCTGGAAGGTACGCTGGCACGGCTGCGCGAGGCGGGCGTTTACCTGACGCATGCGGAGCTGAAGGGCGGGCCGGTGCGGCGGGGAGGGCTCGAGATCCCGAACGATGCGGCGGCTACGGGCAATCCGGCGGCAGGCGCAGGCATCGAAACGGTGAGTTCCGGCAGCCGCTCTGGAGGGACGGCGACTTCGAGTTCCAACGAATACCGACGGCACCGGGAGTGCTATGAGGTTTTGGCGCGCAAGGAACTGGCGAGAGAGGGAACGGCGTGCGCGTTCCTGAGGCCTTTCCTGCCGCATCCGGGGGCATTGATCGGAATGGCGGGGTGGGCCGCCGCCGGCGTGCCCGCCGAGCGCTGGTTCGCAACGGGGAAAGTGCAGAGCGGCAACAGCCGGGCTTACGTCGCAGCCACACGATTTCTGGTGGCGGAGGCACGCTTGGCAGGTCGCCGGATTCCGTTTCCCACGTTTCTGGCACCCGATGATTTTTTGACGCCGGCACGATGGATCGCGGACAACAAGAGTCAGGGGCGCACCACTTTCCTCCGGGCCGGTGTGAGCGCCGCGGCTCGTGTTTGCGCGGCGGCAATCGATGCGGGGCTCGACGTGTCAGGAACGTCGATTCTGGCCGGAGGCGAAGCCTTGTCTCCGGCACGGCAACGGGTTTTCGATGCTGCAGGCGCGACGGCTCACGGGCGGTACGCCATTTCGGAGATCGGCACGGTGGGGATCGGCTGCAGACAGATGAAGGGCAATTCCGTGCATCTTTTTGGCGACGCCGTGGCTGTGATCGGGCATCGGCGGCCCGCGCCTTACGTGGGTGCCGAGGTCAACTCTTTGCTCTTTACGTCGGTTCATCCGGACGCGTCGCGGATTCTGATCAACGCGGAGATGGAAGACGCCGCTATCGTGGCGCCCGCCACCTGTGAGTGCGCTTTTTCGCGGCTCGGGTTCAACACGGTGCTGCGCGACATCTACAGTTTCGGAAAGCTCAGCGGGCATGGAATTACCCTGGCGGGGGACGTCCTGCTCGGGATTCTGGAGGAGCAGTTGCCTGCGCGGTTTGGCGGGCGTCCGGGCGACTATCAACTGGTGGAAACGGAGGGAGCCTCGCAACTGGAACTGCGGCTTCGCATCAGTCCCCGAACCAAACCATCGAATCCCGATGAGGTGCGGTTGTTCTTTCTGGAACAGGTGCGCCGGGTTTACGGCGGTGAACTCTCCGCGCGCACATGGGAGACGACCCGGAGCATACAGACCGAGATTGCCGAACCGCACGCCACGCGGACAGGGAAAGTACATGCGCTGCATCTGACCGCCTTTGGAGGCAAAGAATGACCGTAACGAGGCGAGAGTTGGGGGCGCTGTTCATCGGAGCTCTGGCCGACAGCGGGTGCAGCCGCATGAGGCGCGAAACAATGCCCCTGCGGGTGGGCGTCGCGCCGAAAGTGACGCACGCGGCGGTTCATCTGGCCA
>Ga0118677_10011803_pt1 | contig 12992 bp, 10 predicted proteins | sample AliMusrvi5mmetaG_FD_86154 | JGI IMG/M metagenome (GOLD analysis project Ga0118677, IMG submission 86154)
GCGACCTGTGCCGCGGCGGAAGACGGCACGGGAGAGTTGCTGTCGGCATCCGATCCCTGGAAGCCCGCCGCCGATTGCTGTGGTTCAATCTCATTGAACGCGAACGCCCGTTGACCTTGACCGGCATGTTTTGTCATCGGGAACTCACAATAGACGGGAACAGAGATAAAGCGGCGTAAATCCGCGTGGCAGCAACCTTAGATATGATACTCTTACTTCACCAGTTCAGCTATGGCGGTGCCATGTGATTTTCCACTTTCATGCGCGACTGGTCCGCTGCACGGAGGCGGTTGCCCAACGAACCGGCAGACAGGAATGAAAAGTCTCTACCTGCCCAATATCACCGCTTCACCGGCGGAGATGATCCGCCGTGCTCGTCAGTCCAGGAATTTGCAATCTCGATGCGACAGTCCGCGGACTTTTATCCCCGGCACGAAAGAAAATCACGTAGGTCAGGCTATCCAGCCTGACTTGTCTGTTCCGTCAGGCTGAAAAGCCTGGCCTACTTCCATGCCGGGATAATATCTGTATGGCTTTCCTTGCAAAGTCTTGCCCAGGCCGTCGCTTATCTTGCCGGCGAAATCAAGATCGAACCGACCTCGTCGCGGCTGGACGATCAGTTTCACGAACTGGCCAATAATAGCGTTTTGTTCGTCGATGAGCTTCCGGAATTCAACCGCCGCACGCTGGAAGTACTCCGCCACCATTGCCGCTACCCTCCACGACCAGAAATTTGATGGAGCTTGTTTGTGTGGGGAGGAATGTTAGAATGCGTGGTGATATCTGTCGAAACTCGCAGTTGGCGGCGAACGCGAACACACCTTTCCTCTGTCAGGGCAATTTAGAAATGTCACATCGCGAGCAACTTAGAAATGTCATACTGGTGACGTTTCTAGGGACGGGTAGAGGCACGGTCGCCAGCAGAAAAGATCGACCGAATTGACCTCGCGAACGAAGTCGTAACACAAGAACAAGTCGAAGCACGTTAACAGCACAAAACAACCAAGCGACTTACCTCAACACGAATCACTGTACATGAAGTCCGCGACAACGGACTGCGCAGAGCGACTGTAAACACAACAAAAACACAGCCCCTTCCAAGCGAAAAAATCCGTAGAGACCACCCTTGACAACACAGGCTCTTTCAGGGAAGGCATGGCAAGACTAGCGCGATTGGTCATACCGGGCATGCCCCACCACGTTACGCAACGGGGCAACCGCCGACAGCAGACGTTCTTCAACGACGGAGACTACGCGGCCTACTTGGAATTGATGGCCGAGTGGTGCCGCGAAGAGGGGGTGGCGATTTGGAGTTATTGCCTTATGCCAAACCATACTCATTTGATCGCGGTCCCGGCGTGCGAAGATGGCCTGCGGTGGGCCATCGGCGAGGCGCATCGGCGTTATTCGCGGCGGATCAACTTCCGCGAAAAATTGGAATTTCTCTATTCCTCTTTCTTCGTGGCTGGGGCCCCACCGCCGGGCTTGGACGAGAGCACTTGAAGGGCGTCGATTCGATGCCGCTCGACATCGGTGTGGAAACGGATGGTAACCCGATCTCCCTTTTTGAGGGCCTTCAGCCTGGCCACCATGTTCCCGGGGGGCCAACTGATCGCGTAGCCATCCAGCGGTCCGTTCTTGGGTTTCACCGCAACCCAGAAATCGTTACTGAATTGGACCTCGCCGGTCACCGTTCCCTTCAGCGGCGTCTTGGCTCTCTGCATCGAGAGCACCTTGTTGCTGTCATCGCCCTTGATATAGGTGAATTGCACGCGATCGGGAACGAAGACACCCTTGCCCTTGGGCGGGAATCCAAACGTATTCTTGTCGAATCCTTCCGCGAGAGCGAACTTGGTAGGAGCATCTTCACCATCAACCCAGATCATGGCGACTTTGTTGTCCGTCAGGACGCCCAAAGCGGTGATGGGTCTCCCAGGCTTGAAGTCCTTGGGGCTGTCGTCCGCGTCTACGCCACCCGTCAACAATGCCACTGCCAGAACGATTGCCGCCTTTCGCATCGTTGTCTCTCCTCGTGCGTCGAATGGGTTGCTTTACCGCATTATTTAGAGCCGGGCTTGGCGATAATGACTGCCTTGGCAATCTTGTCGGACGTGGTGTAATACGTCCGCACCGTCTGCCCGACCTTAAGGTCTTTGAATTTCACCGCCGACTTCTCGCCATCCCGACCAATTCTAGTCTCCTCGTTGCAGGTAACGACGGTATTTTCGCTCCCGTCGTCCGCTGTGCTGGCAATGGTGAGCGTCTTGCCGGCAATCTTGGCCAGCTTTCCTACAAGACGAACCGGTTTGTCTGCGGCAATTGCAGACGTTGCGTACGCAAAACCGACCAAACCAACCAGTAAAGCAACCATCGTCATACGCTTGAGCATCTTCATTCTCCTACTTCTGGGGTTAAACAGTCTGTCTACTCTCGGCGGGCTATGTGCCACTCTTACGTGGTGAACGGTCTCGTCCTGTGCCCGCTACACATAGTATAGTGGACTACTGGGCTAAAAAGGGTGCAGCGGCCACAAGACCGGGTGATTAGGCCGCCGAACAGCGCTGAACGATCTGAATGACGGTTTCCGAGTTGTATAAATTGTGGTTTCAGGGAGGGTACATATACCCAATAACCTCCGGGAGCGATGCAATGGCTCGACCCAAAAACGAATTCCGGCCTGCCGACGATGGCCACACACTGGGGGTCGCTTGACACTTGACACCGGATCGGTGGGGGATTACATTAGCACGTATTACGTATTACGACTGGCAGGAAACGAACTTTCGGCGATTGTCTCGTTTGAACGGCGTTCTTTTTCCTGCCAATTGCCGCAGAATCCCTAGAGCCCATAGCAGGCAGCGCCTCGCAGTCCAACACGTCGCTGGTTCGTCACCGGCGGGCGTCTCCGGACTGCACCTCTGAAAACTCGATTCTGATCGAAGGGCTGCTCCACGCGGCGCGGTGGAGATTGTCTTTGGCTATACCCAGGGTCTGATTCCCTTTCGGCTGGAATCCGTTGACGCGGAAGTTGCGGGCGTTTGGATTCGTGGTTGGCCAGCCACGTTTGTAGTCGCGGCCTGCCACTTAAGGGTTCGGGCAGCTTCGGCGACCTTACCCTGCTCTTCCGCTTACTTTACTGAATGGATTGTTCCCATGACCTTACGATACTTGCGGCCCATCGCCGGCCGACGCAGGCTCTCGTCGGCATTCATGAATCATTGTAAGCGCAGTGCTTCGCTCGCTTGCGTTGCCGCGCTGGCGTGTACGCTCCTCGCACCTCATCGCGGGCTCGCCGCGCCGACGATCATCGCAAGGGGAATCTCCAGCATCATGACGCCCAGCGTTATCGACTGGCACAATCGCATCCTCAGCGTCCAGATACGCTCCGGCGTTTCCAGCCTCGTTACATGTTCCGGAGGTCAGATACTCGACACTCTACAGCCAGGCCAGGATCTCTTCCAGTGGACACTTAGCCAGTACGGTCTGGCATACGTTCAACGGCCCCAAAACCTCTACGTTCACCCTGCCGGTGCTGGAAGCCAGTTCGTCTATTCTGCCCCCGCGAGCATGGGCTACCTCGCCATGAACGACAGCGGCGCACTTTGCTACGCAAGCCGCGACACCGTCCACACTGGCTTGAATACGATGTGGATCCGGCAACCAAATCAGTCGCCGGTCCAACTCGCTGCGCCCGCATCTGGTTCACTGACCGTCAACAATATGGCGATCGATCCCATAGGCAATATTTATGCTGGTGTCAGCATCACCGGCGCTAATTCCGAGATATATCGCTGGTCCACCCAGGGCTGGACGAACCTGACCGCAAACTGGGCCAACTCTGTCAGCTTCCTGGGCATGAACCACGACGGCAGCCAGATCGTTTTTTCCTCGTCAGAGCCAGGCTACCAGGGGCTGTATCAACTACGCGGGGACTCGATCAGCCAATTGGGCATAACGTACCCAAACTTAGCATCGCCCACGACGAAGGTCGCCGACAATGGGAACGTCTTGGTATACTGGCATTCCTATGCCTACTTTGGCGTGCCCGCAAAGGCCTATATGTATCGGTCCGACGGCAGTGTCGTTGATCTGTCCACGGTCGTCCCGGCGGGGGAGTCTCTATCCGCGGCCATCGACAACGGCCATGTGGACATGAACCACCAGGGACTAATCCTCCTGGAGGCCGCCTCTACAGTTTCTGGAAATACGCTTTACGATTATTATCGTTACGATGGCACAACATGCACGGACCTGCTGGAAACTAATGCGGCGGTGCTGCTACCTTCGATGTGCGATGATGGATTGATGTACTACTATTATCGGGAATCGAGCGGCTCCAATGTGACACTCACCATGGCTGCCGTGCCGGAGCCAAAAACGCTAATGCTGTTGCTCGCCGCCGGTGCCATTGGACTGCTAGGCTACGGTTGGCGACGAAGGGTAGCGAGAACTGCGAAGCCCTCGGCCTTCGACCAACCCGACGCTCCAGCCATTCTGTCCTCCCCTCATATAGTATGAAGCGAGCGGGGAAAATCCGGGGACGCATGACTTGATTCACGGAGGGTGCATATTTGGGTAGTTTGGAGAGATGGCGCGATTAGCACGGCTCGTCATCCCCGGCATGCCTCACCACCTGACGCAACGCGGGAACCGGGCGGCAGCAGACATTTTTGGCTCACCCGGTTTTAGGTGCCACGGTAGGATGGGCTTTGACCCGCCAACGCTGGGAAGCGAGCGGGACAGGTCTGGTATTGGCATGGTAGGCAGAGAGGAAACGGTTTGGACTGGAATCACCCCTTCACTACCCCGCTACCTTCCATCAAGTCCTTGGCCGCCGCGCCCATCTGCACGAAGAGATCCTCCAACTCGCTGGCCTCCACGGCCGAGAAGGCAACGCGAATGTCGCGCTCGCCGTCGGCAATCACGCCCACGCCGTACTTCTCCAGCAAGTGCTTGCGGAAGGTCTCTGCGTCGATGCCCTTGAGCTTCAGGCACATGAAGTAACCGCTGTTGAACGGATACGGCTCCCAGTACTTGGCGTACTCGGGCTTGGTGAGAACCTTGTGTACGCAGTTGGCACGCTCCTCGAGGATGCCCTTCTTCTGCTTGCGCTCGGCCAGGATCGTCTCGCTGGAAAGGGCTTTGACCAGCACGGACTGGCTGGCGTGCGAGCAGTTCGATACGGCGCTGCGGATCGCCCCGGCGACTTTCTTTTCCAATGCCTGGTAGAGGGCCTCGTTGCTGAAGAAAGCACGCGTGCTGAACGTGAGCATGCCGGTCCGCAAACCCCATACGAACTCCTCCTTGGTCGGCCCGTCGACCTTGACCGCGAGGATCCGGTCGTGGAGGTTGGCCAGTCGGGCGAAGAGCGATTCTTCGGCCAAGTCGGCGCCATAGAAGAGGCCGAAATAGGCATCGTCGGTGACCACGATCAGGTTGCGTCCGTCATCGGCCGCTTCCTGCAGTACGGCCACGATTTGATCGGCTTCGGACTTGGTAATCGAATAGCCCGTGGGGTTGTTGGGGAAGTTCAAGATGAGCACCGTCTTCCAGCTTCCCGCGCGCGTGGCGAGGGCCTGCCGGAGGGCCTCGACGTTGAAACGGCCCACGGCGTTGAAGAAGGGGAAGAGTCCCAACTGGGCGCGCAGTCGCACGCCATAGAGCAACTCGTAGTTCTCCCAGAACTTATCGGGCAAGAGGACCATGTCGCCGCGATCGATGAACAGGTCGCCGACGAGGCTCAGGGCGTGGGTCACGCCGCCGGTGATGATCGGCAGCGAGAAACTCTTACTGCCCAAGCTAGGATTCTTGCGAATAAGTTCTTCACGCCACTTCTTCCGCAGATCGACGCGGCCCGTGGCGGGGGCGTAGGTCAAGGCGTCGGCGGGTGTGAGGTCGTTAAAGTACTTCATCACCGAGGGCAGGAACATCGGCTTGCCCTTCTCCCGCGCAATGCCGATCGTGGCATCGTAACGCTTGGCCTTGTCTTTGGCCTCGGCGCTTTGGGCCAGGATACCCTTGGGGAAGAAGAGCCGCTTGCCCAGGTCGGAGAGCATGCCGTAAACGTGCGGGTTCTCGCGATCGATCGTTTCGTTGAGTTCCTTGGCCAGGGGACGGATCTCCACCCCCGGCTTGAGGAGCGTGATCGGCGTCCGCAACCGCTGCCGCAGGCTTTCCAACTGGTCCCATAAGACCCTCGGAAAACGCGCGCCAAACTGCTGGAAGAAGCTGGCCACGTCCTCGGTCTCGGCATACCACTCGCCACGGTTCACGGCGAAGAGTTTTTCGAGATTTTCCGCGGGAATCTCCAGTCCGTTGAGGTCGAGGCTCTCGGGCGTGGGCACGTAACCGATGGGCGTTCGCATGGCGTCGGCGTCGCCGCGACAACGGTCGAGGATCCACTCGATCACGCGGAGGTTTTCGCCGTAGCCCGGCCAGAGGAACTTGCCGTTCTCGTCGGTTCGGAACCAGTTGACGTGGAAGATCCGCGGAGGATTGGCCATCCGCCGGCCCATCGAGAGCCAGTGTTCAAAGTAATCGCCCATGTGATAGCCGCAGAAGGGCAGCATGGCCATCGGGTCGCGACGGATCTCGCCCATCTTGCCAACCTGGGCGGCCGTCCGCTCCGAGGCCATGGTGGCGCCGACGAACGTGCCATGCTCCCAGTCCAATGCCTCATAAACCAGCGGCGCCAGCGATGCCCGGCGACCGCCGAAAATGATCGCCGAAATCGGCACGCCGTGGTGGTGCTCCGTGCGCCGTGAGATGGAAGGGCACTGGGTCAACGGAGCGGTGAAACGGCTGTTGGGGTGGGCGCCAACGACCGGCTTGCCGTCGGCGTCCTTGAGGCCCGGTTGCCAGGGGCGGCCTTGCCAGTCAAGACCATCGGCCGGCGGCTCGCCTTCGCCGCCTTCCCACCACACATTGCCGTCTTTGGTCAGCACGACGTTGGTGTAGATGGTGCCGTGGGTGATGGTCTTCATCATGTTCGGGTTGCTCCTGAGGTTGGTTCCCGGCGCCACGCCAAAGAACCCGCTCTCGGGATTGATGGCCCACAGCCGCCCGTCGGTATCGATCCGCATCCAGGCAATATCGTCGCCCACGGTCCAGATGCGATAGCCTTTGATCTTCAGACCCTCGGGAGGAACGAGCATGGCCAAGTTCGTCTTGCCACATGCGCTGGGGAAGGCGGCGGCGATGTACTCGATGCGGCCTTCCGGATCTTCGATGCCCATGATCAACATGTGCTCGGCAAGCCAGCCTTCACGCTTGCCCAGGTAGCTGGCGATCCGCAGCGCCAAGCATTTCTTCCCCAAGAGCACGTTGCCACCATAGCCGGAGCCGCAACTCCAGATCGTATTGTCTTCAGGGAAGTGGAGGATCAAGCGGCGTTTGATGTCCAAATCGGCCTTGCCGTGCAGGCACTTGGTAAACTCATTGCCGCTGCCAAGCTGCTTCAGGACGGGCGAGCCGATGTGCGCCATGATCCGCATGTTCAAGACGACGTAGATGCTGTCGGTCAATTCGACGCCGATCTTGCTGAAGGGCGAGCCGACAGGTCCCATGGAATAGGGGATCACGTACATCTTCCGCCCGCGCATCGAACCCTTGAAGATCTCACCCGCGCGGCGATAGCCTTCCTCGGGCGACATCCAGTTATTCGTCGGGCCGGCATCCTCGCGCAGCCTGCTGCAAATGAACGTCAGATCCTCGGTCCGCGCCACGTCATTGATGGCCGTGCGGTGATAGAGGCAGCCGGGGAGTTTTTCCTGATTCAGCGGGATCATTTCACCCGTCTGAACGGCCTCTTGCGTGAGGCGATCTTTTTCCTCCTCCGACCCGTCCACCCAAACAATCGAATCCGGCTCGCACAAACGAGCCATTTCCTCCACCCACTCCTGGAGCTCCCGATGCTGATTCATCTGATTTAATCCCTAACCCAATCGTGATTTTCACAATACAAGCACATTATCATAGTCAAGGATCCGGCCGACTAGAACCCCCCCTAATGTGGTTTATTTGCTTTTTGAGGATGGCAGCGCCAAGGAAGGCTTCTCTTTTCGCTGCAATCATCGCCGTGCAATAAGGTAGAGTTTTCAAAAGCGAACCTTTGGGGGCAGGAATTACCGCCATGCCGATTGATTACTCGACTACCATTGATTCCGGCCTCAATCTACCGCGTCCTCAGCCAGTGGAAGTTCCCAGGAAGTCTTTCTTGCGGTCCATCCGCCTGACGTGGCGAAGTTACGGACTGGGGACTGCTGTCGGTGAGTTGGCCTATCGCTTGACTCGGCGGCTGTTCAAGTTAGAGATTGCCCAGGTGCTGCAACTGGATTTGACCGCAATGTGTCCGATAAAACCGCCCGCGATTGACCTGGAATATCGTTTTTTAAATGCCACCGAGGTTCGGGAGGCGGCCGCCAATTCGGCGCATGGTCTGGATGGGGCGTTGGCTGAGCGGCTACAATCGGGACGGGATTTTTGTTTCGGGACATTTCACGGCGATCACCTGGCGAACTATAGTTGGTACGCGCTGGAGGCGATCGAGCCTGAGCATGGCTTCGGCACCGGCCTGACCTTCGCGCTGAACACCGTCTACTTGTATAATGCCTACACGGCGGCTGCCTATCGTGGTCGGCAAATCCATGGGGCGGCGCTCCAGCAGGCGATGCATTTTTTCCGGCAACGCGGCATCACGCAACTTGTCGCCATCGTCGAGTTTGCCAATTGGGCATCTTTACGCAGTCACGAGAAGCTCGGCTGCCGGCCCGCTGGACGTTTGCTGCGGATCGGCCGAAAATCAATGAGCTGGGGATGCGGCACGTTACTGCGAGGCTAGCGGTCTCTACCCAAAATTCACGTTACAGTTCTCCTGGGGAATTCCCCTGGTCTTTTGGGCCGCCGTTCGTACAATTGTCAGTCTTCCCGTCATAAATTTCTTTCTGAACTCTCATGCCCCAATCACCCCCGCTGCCTCGCTGGCTGAAACGCAACGTGCCCAAGGGCAATGCCAATCACTTTACAGCCCGGCTGATCGATGAACTGAAGTTGGAAACTGTCTGCGATCATGCGAAATGCCCCAATCGCATGGAATGTTACGCCAGGAAGACGGCCACGTTCATGATTTTGGGCAACACGTGTACCAGGGCCTGCCGCTTTTGCAGCGTGGCGACGGGCCGGCCGAAGCCGCCAGATGCCGACGAGCCGCACCGCGTGGCGGAGGCCGTGGTCCGCCTGGGCTTGAAGCATGTTGTGGTGACCTGCGTCACCCGCGACGATCTGCCCGACGGCGGCGCCGAGCACTATGTGAAAACCATCGAAGCCATCCGTGCTGTAGCCGACGCGGTGGTCGAGGTGCTGCCATCGGACTTCAACGGCAATCTGGCAGCACTCGATCGGGTCATCGCCGCCGCTCCGGAGGTTTATAATCACAACACGGAAACGGTGCCGCGGCTCTATCGTTCGGTCCGTGGCCCACGCTCCAAGTATCCCTGGACCCTGGCTATGTTCCGTCGCATTGCCCAACGGAATCCAGCCATCAAGATCAAGTCGGGGCTGATGCTGGGGATCGGTGAGACGCACGAGGAACTGCTCGATACGCTGGCCGACCTGCACGACGCCGGTGTTCGATTGCTCACGCTCGGCCAGTACTTGCAGCCATCGCTGAAGCAGATGGCGGTGATCCGCTACCTGCCGGTCGAGGAGTTCGAGCAGTTGGGCAAAATGGCTCGACAAATAGGTTTCACGCAAGTCGCCAGCGGGCCGTTCGTGCGATCGAGCTATCATGCACGGGATATGGCGATGATTGACGGATAAACCCTCTTCTGCCGCAGCGACTCAGGTTCCCGGGGCCTCTTTATTCAACCACCGCCAGAATATCAAGTAGGTCAGGCCTTCCAGCCTGACGTTGCCCGGTTTACTAGGCTGGAAGGGCGGCCGCAGGGATGGCCACCGCTTGCCGCTCATCAGCCTGAAGTTGCCCGGTTCACAGTCAGGCTGGAAAGCCTGGCCTAGAGCAGTTTTTGCCTGCCCTGATCAGCCTGCTGGCAAGTGATTGTCCCACTCTGCAACCGCAAGGTTCGTTTGGCGCGTTTGGCCGCGTGGGGGTCGTGCGTCACCATGACGATCGTTTTTCCCTCCGCATGGAACTCCTCCAGGAAGCTGATGATCTGCTGGCTGGTCTCCGGGTCGAGGTTGCCCGTAGGCTCATCGGCCAGAATAATCGCGGGCTCATTGGCCAGCATTCGGGCCAAGGCCACTCGCTGCTGCTGGCCGACACTCAACTCGCCTGGCTTGTGGTCGAGCCGATCGGCCAACCCCACCCGTTCCAAGAGGGCCGTGGCGCGATCCTTCTGGGCCTTCTCCTCCATCTTGGCCAGGAAGAGTGGAACCTGAACATTTTCCAATGCCGAGAGGTACGGAACCAGGTTGAATGTCTGGAAGACGAACCCGACTTTCTCTCTCCGCATCTTTGCCCGATCGCTCGGACTCAAGTCGTAAACCGAGCTGGATTCAAGCAGGACGCGACCTTCGGAAGGAGAGAGCATCCCGCCAAGCATCAAGAGAAGCGTGCTCTTACCACTGCCGCTGGGGCCGACTAAGGAGACGAAATCGCCTGCGGGAATATGGAGCGTTGCACTGTCGAGGGCTTTGACCATCCGACCACGATGCGTGTAAGATTTGCTGACATTTTCCATTCTTAACATCGATCAAACCTCCTGGAAGGTGGCACAAGGGTCAAGCCGGGCCGCGCGCCGGGCAGGAAAGTAACTGGCCGCCAGGGCAAGCACTACGGAGACGCCTACCGCCAGCAGAGCCAACATCGGCATGGGCAGGACGATGACGCCGGCCAGCTTCGGGCCGAGGATCACGGCTAGAACCGTACCGATCGCGTAACCCCCGACCCCGCCGGCCACGCCGAGAATCAGGGCTTTTAGCATGAATATCCGCAGCACCAAGCCGGAGCTGGCCCCGAGCGCCATGAGCGTGCCGATTTCCCGCCGCCGTTCATAGACATTGGCGTACATGTAGTTGGCGATGCTCGCCCCGCCCACGAAGATGATAATCACCAGGAACATGAGCGAGAGGTTCGACATCATGCGGTTGATCTTGATCTGCGCGTCGGCAATCTGCGTAATCGTGACCACCTTGGCGTCGGGCAGGAGGCGCGCGCGCTCGGCAATGGCCGACATGTCATCCAACATCTTGCGCTCGACGGCGGACGGTGCGGAATCCGTGGCCGAGGCCAGGGTGGCACGCTCGGTTTCCAGGTCGAAAAGTTGGTCGAGGTCCTGCACCGACAGGTTGGCGCGGTCGTCCTCGGCATCGACGGCCTGGAAGAGTCCCGGGTGAACCTTGGCGTTGTCGGCAGGGAGTGCGGTTTCCTTGGCCCACAGGCGTTCCATGGTCTTCTTGTGGACCCGAAGCGAACGGGCGAAGGCCTCGACGGAAGAAAGCAGCCGCTGTTGGAGTTGGGTGGTCAGAAGCTCGAAGTGGGTCCGCTGGCGTTTGGTGGCGGCGGCCATGCTCTCCAGGCGTTGATTTCGATAGGCGGCGAGCATCGCGGCCAGGGCCAGCTCGGGAGTGTCGTCGGGCAGGCGGTCAAAGCCGAGAACCTCGGGCAAGTTGATCTGCTCGACAACCCGCTCGGGAAATCCGGGCACCCCGATGGCGCGCAAGTCGTCCTTGAGCCGCCGGATCATCACGTCCTCCCGGTTTTTCTTGACCACCTTCACGCCGCGGATGAAGCGCTCGCGGTCGAGGATTTCCAACAAGGCGGAAAAGCTGTTGCTGTGGCCGTTGTGGGGCGTGGCGGACAGGAACAGGCGGTGCTCGAAGCGGAAAGCGAGGTTGCGGACCGCCTTGGTGATTTGGGAATCGATGGCGTATTTCGAGCTGCTGGCCGGAGCGGCGTGGTGGGCCTCGTCGCAAATCAGGAGGGAGCCGGGGCGGAGGTTGTCCAGCCAGTTGCGCAACGGGGCGGCGTAGGTCTCGTCGATAAGCAGCTTGTGGGAAATCAGGAAGCGGGGAAACGTTTCCCAGGCATTGACGCTGTGACCGCGCTCGCGGCGGATGCGCTCCATGTAGGCGCGGTCGAAGATCTCGAAGACGAGGCCGAAGCGGTTTTCCAACTCGTCCTTCCACTGCAGGAGCATCGAGGGCGGGCAGGTGACCACGATGTCGCGGACCCGGCGGCGGAGGAGCAATTCGCTGGCGATCAGGCCCGCCTCGATGGTTTTTCCAAGCCCCACGTCGTCGGCGATGAAAAGGTTCACGCGGGGCAGGAGCAGCGCCTTGCGGAGCGGTTCGAGCTGATAGGGATCGATGCGGATGCCGGCACGGAACGGGGATTGGAACAGGAGCGGGTTGGTGGCGGTGACGCAATTCCAGCGCAAGGTGTTGAGGAATGCGGCGAACTGGCGGGGAGGGTCGAAGCCCTTCTTGCCGATGTCCTTCCACGCCTCCTCGCTGAGGATGCGGCGGTCGAGTTCGAGGTCCCACACGACGTTGAGTTCCTCGCCCTGGTTGTCGTCGTCCAGGCAGGCGAGGGACACGGTGGACCCGTGCCCGGGGTCCTCCACGACAGGCCCCACCAGCCAGGTGCGGCTGCGCAACCTGACGATCTGGCCGGTGGCGGGGAGGGTGTCGGTCATGGAATGGAAAGGACCTCCGGCGGTTTTCGATGGAATTTGTTAGATCGCGGACGGGCGGTTGCCGCCCCGAAAGAACGGCTGCGGGAGCAAGGCAACCATGGCGGGGAGCTTGAAAAACAAGCGTCTTTCATTTCCACCGGCCTACGGCATGCATCCGCTTCACCCGAGTTCATGTTGCAGGTTAGGTTGGATTCGCCCTGGGGCGCAAGCGCCAAGCCGGGAAATCCTCAGATTGTCCGGAGCCGCCTGCGGACGGGCCGGCGGAAGCCGCCAATCTTCCGCCGGCAACCACACCGGATGGTTGATCTCCCCCCCCCTCCCTCCTTGGTTGTCCAAAAC
>Ga0118677_10011808_pt1 | contig 12990 bp, 4 predicted proteins | sample AliMusrvi5mmetaG_FD_86154 | JGI IMG/M metagenome (GOLD analysis project Ga0118677, IMG submission 86154)
CATACCCTTCAATGGTATGGAAGGGTAACGGGGGGGAGCTATCCTTCGCTTGGGCCGATGTCGAAACGACAAGCGTGACGACGAGTAACAACAGGGCCAGTGCACCAGACCACTGGCGTAATTCTGAGATAGACATAATGTTCCTCCTTTTCTTTGTATTCTGATCGGAATACATTTTGCAGAAAGAGGATAGCAGATTTCCGAGGTGTGTGCAAGAGGAAATGTAAATATTTTTCAAAAATATTTTTTCACCACCGGGGTTGACAGATAAAATCATCCTATGTTAACCTGTCATCAGCATCAGGAATTCTCCGCAACAGCGGGGATGGCAACCGGCCGGGAGACGGCGACGGTGCCTGGAAGGGGAGGTTCCCTTCGATGTGCGAAAGCGTGACTTTCGAAAGATGGTCTCATGAATGCTCAGCCACCACACGTCTCCACACGCTCCCGCTACCATGCCACGGCATGGTGGCGCAAGTGCCTCCTCCTGATGTCAATTACATTAAATGTGAGCGATGCCCACAACCCAACGGATAGTGATCAGTGATCAGTAACCAGTAATCAGTGATCAAGTCTCAACTGATAACTGGTCACTGATAACTGATTACTCCAAAAACTTGTTTTTGATTGCGGTTCCGAAGGGAAAAGGTGCTAGCCCGGCCATCCTTACGTTTCATGAATAATCCGGGCTAGTTATGAATAATGCAGGCTAGCCTAACAACCCAAAGTGATATTGTAAAATCAAACCGAACAGGCTCCGTCTTTTACCAACGTGCTCTGTTCTTGCGAGTACCGTATCAGGTAAATTCGACACGTCCTGTGTCGAATTTACCTGATACGGTACTACCGGCCCAAAATGCGCACGCAGGCGATGCCCAGCGCCGTGATTCTCCAGCGTGACGGCGATATCCACCAGCGCGCTGCCCCGGTTCAGGCCGATCTCTACGGTCAGCGGGCAGGTGACAGTCGGCACAGCATTGCCTGCGCGCCGTTGCAGCAGGTCCGGAGTCGTCGGTCGTTCATCGAAGATCTCGATGTTTGTCTCTACGCGTATGACAGCGCGCAAAGGACTGTTGAGCGCGATACTCATCCGGCCGGAGGCCGGGGTGGCGCACGCCCGGTTTTTCGGAGCATTAAAATTATACAGGCTGCCATTATCCTGTTCATCAACCAGGATATTGAGGCGGCTCCAGCGTTGGCCAGTTGCCGGCAGCATGAGTTCAAAGGAGCCATCCGGCAATACGCGCACTTCCACCTGCTCATTGCGCAACAGGCCTGGCCGCGGCGCGATGAGCGGCGGTTCGGCACGACGGTCATCCTGCGCGCGCTCTTCCGCTTCCAGCAAGTTCACTTTCGGCGCTTGATCCCCAGGCAGGTAAGTCAGCGTTTTTACGCCCAGCGCGGGAATATTACTCGCTTCGAGCAGCAGGCGCACCGCCCGAGTATTCGTTATCGTCGGGTTGACTCGCTCATGATACACCGGGTAGATGTCAGGTTTATCCTCCAGCACGTGTATGGGTACTCGTCGCGCGCTGTCGTAGATGGCGATCCCGGCAAACGAATGGAAGAGCCAGTCGCGGCCGTGGGTGTCGGGCAGGTCAATGGCACACTCCACCACCCCGCTCCAGGGCATGGGCGTCGGATTATAGAGCACGATGCGCCCTTCGCTCGCCGGCGGCTGCCCACTAGCATCACTACCTAGCAGCGCATCCAGCGCGCCTGCAACCACGCCCGCGCCGATTTCTTCCACGCGGACAAAGCGCTGCGCCACATCCCGCGCCACTGCATCGGTATGCGCGCCGCCGATGCTGTCATGCGCGGCGTTCTTCACCAGCAAGCGCCAGGCACGCCGCAGAAAACCGGCTGGATAAATGGCGTTGGCTGGCAGCGCCAGCGCTGCCAGCGGCTCCGCATACGCGGTGAGCAGCACCTCGCAGCGCTGATTCGCCTGCTTCTGGTCCAAGCGGTTGGAGAATGTCGACTCCAATCCAGGCGTCCAGCGCAGTTCGCCAAACAATGACGGGAGAGCATCCAGGTGCGGGCGCACCAGCGCGAGCAACTCACGCCAGCCGCTATGCTGGAAGTCGAGCGCGGGGAAACTCCGCCGCATCTCCTCCAGCAGCGCGGACAGGTTGCAGGGCGGCAAAGAATGGTCAATACCATCGGTGACGGGGAGATGACCGGAGCGCGTCAGGCGCTCGACGATGGGCAGATTACGCAGCAAGCGCGAATCATCGGTCTCATTCGGACCGAAGCCCGCCGCATTCGAGTAGCCGCAGACCAGCAGGATGGCCAGCATGACCGTCCCATCCGCGCCATGCCACTGCACCTCGGCGCTGGGAATTTCATTGACATCATAGCCGCGCCAGAAGACGGCATTATCCAACCCGAACCCGTGCAATATCTGCGGCATCTGGCTGGTGTGGCCAAAATTATCCGCGAGATACCCCACCGGCTCCATACCGCCGAAGCACCGGCAGTCCGCGCGGCCAATAAGCAGATTACGCACGGTGGCTTCTCCGCTGATCATCTGCTCATCCGGCTGCACGCACCAGGGACCAATACGCAACTTGTCACGCTGGATAAGCTCGCGCACCGTGCTTTCCCGTTCCGGGCACACCTCCAGGTAATCCAGCAGCGCCTGGGTTTGCCCATCGAGGAAAAAGCTGTGCCAGGCCGGATCGTGCTGCAGCAAGTCCAGCACGCGATCCAGCATGTGCACTAAGCGGAACCGGTATCCTTCCACCGTGCGATACCACTCGCGATCCCAATGGGTATGACTGATGACATGGGCGAGCTGTCTCTCGACCACGCCGGGCGCCGAAGTAGTGTTGTGTTTCATTTTAACCTCTCATACAACCTGAAGGGCCAAATAAGGAATCAAGTATTCATGCGATTATTGCCTGAAGGGCATCAAATCGTCAGCCTGAAGTTCGGCTATTTTAGGGCAAGATAATTTAAATTATATACCCAATAGGCAACTCTCACTCTAGCCCGGATTATTCATGAAACGTAAGGACTGCCGGGTTAGCTGGACATTATTCGAAATAGTTATGAATAATGCAGGCCAGGGAAAGAGCGACAAATTCCATAGCCCACGGCAGCGCCGTGGGAAGCGGATATAGATTATAGATGACGCTCTGTAGGAGCAATATTCCTTCCTCCTCTTCCAATTCCAGATGTAAATAGGCAAAAGGATTTCGAGAAGGCGTTGGGAATTTGACGCTGAGGAATTATGCTCCTACAGAGCGTCTCCTCTCTTATTCCCTCGGTTCCCACGGCGCTGCCGTGGGCTATGGAATTTGTCTATGAACCATCATATACTCATATCTCCTTCTGGTAACCGGTAATCCGGGACTAATGCACCCTCGTAAGGAATCAATGAAGAGCGATACCAGGATTTTGGTGAGTCTTAAAATGGCCAAACTTCAGGAACAGGAATCAAACAATAGACAACGTCCTGTAAGGCAAATTCTATACTAACGTGGGCTTTGCCCACAACCCAACTTGTGATTATTAAATCAAATCGAACAGGCTCCGTTTTTTACTAACGTGCTTTTTTCTTGCGAGTACCTTATCCCTTCGGGACTGCGATGGTGCGATGGAAAAACTTGAAATCGTCGTTTTTTATCGCAGTTCCGAAGGGATAAGGTACTAACCCGGATTATTCATGAAACGCAAGGACTGCCGGGCTAACTGGGCATTATTCGAAATAGTTATGAATAATGCAGGCTAAACGTTGAGAATTTCACCGATTAGGTACTACGTTTGTTCTCAATTAGCGAGAACAAATGGCCCCTCGCGCCGCAAAATGCAAAAAGAGAGCCGTTAAGCGAAAAACGGGGACTGGTACACATTTTCCACATTTCCCTTCTAAACGCGAGACGGCTTCATTGAAAATGTGATACCTGTCCCCGCTTTTCGCGTCGGTTTTAGATTGCCGTTTTCTTATAGCTATAATCAGGCTCTAATACTACTCCAGCGCAGCCGTGCCCCACAATGCCGGTTCCAGCCGGCTTTCATTGGGAATGTCGTTGAGGATGTTGGCACTGAAGCCGTTATTCATCCAGTAGGCGCGCGCGGCGGCCTTGTTGCCGGCGGAATTGCCAAAAATGTAGCCGACATCCAGGCGAACAGCATCGCCGCTCTTCGCCGTCCACCCCAGCAGTGCGCGGGGGATGGTCAGCGTGGCAGTGAAGTTGGCCGGCGTTTTCACATAATCGATCTTCACCTGGTCGCTGGTCTCGATCGCGTCGAACGGCTCTTTCCCGGTGGGTGAGCTCAGTAAGATCGGTTGCCCCTGGAAGCCGCGTATATGAGGACGATAGATGACGGCAAGCGGGGTAAACTTCCCAGCCGCATCCTGCCGGCGCGTCACCAGCAGGCGGACATCACCCGGCGCGGGTTTGCTGCGTTTGGGATCGGCGGTCGGGTCCGTTGCCAGTTGCAAGTCGCAGCAATTGCCGCCTTTGAAGATGATGCGCGGGTCCGACTCGTTACTCACAAGCTCTGCTGGACTGCTCACGTCGTATTGCAGGTAAAGGTTCGCGTCGTCGTAGGCCAGCCACACCCGGAAGGCGCGCTCCGCGGAGACCGTTTTCTCAACCGGTACACCAGTGCCCAGCGTCTTACGTCCATGGGTGATTTCCACGTGCTGCGTCTGTGCGCGTCTGCTCTGATAGCGTGCCAGCGCGTCGGCCGCCGTCAGCACGTCGGCATCGGTAATGGTATATTGCCCGCCCATCAGGCGCTTTACCGTATTCAGGCCACACACCTCAGTGACGCGCCCGTCGATGTCGCCACCGAGGAAAAAGTAACGCTCCATCCCTTTCGGTTTGACGATCTGGCCGTTGAAATTCTCGCAGTAAATCGTGTTCGGTCCCATGCCTTTGCCAATGCGGATGTCATCAAACAGCCTGGCAACATACAGTCCGTCACGCGTGTAGAGATGAGCAATGCCGAAATAGGTGTTCCAGCCGGTAATGTCGCCGGCCGTGCCCAGATAAGATGTCGGAGCATACAATTGCCCCGGCTTCATCGGCGGCAGGCTCATGGCAGTCAACCATTCGACCACGCCGCGATAGCGCCACTCCAGGCGCCCACTAGGGCTGTAGCGGGCATACGCGCCGTCTACAGCCGGCGCCGGCAGCGATTTGCACAGATAGGCGGCGCCATCCTGATCATCTACCGCATTGACAGAGATCGACGTCGGTTCGAGCCGGGTGAAATCATAGATCGGCCTACCATCTTTAGCGAAGCGCAGTGGATGGAATACGCTGCCGGCGGCGCCGGCGAGGGGCTTGAAGAGCACATATTTCCCATCACCCTTTGAATCAATGATGTTGGCGGGGGGTTCGCGGAACCACAGGTTCAACTCGCGATCCACCGCGTTCAGTCCGCACCACCGCGTGGCCACCGGCCGTGAGATCTCATCCGCCTGCATGATCATATCGCCGTTCCGGTCCTCCCAGGCAAATACCGCACCATGCGGAGCCGGCATTTTCGCGGCGATCAACGGACTGCTCATTGCGGCGGTGATCGCCACAATCGGTTTGAAGATATCGCCGACGCGCATGAAGAGAACCGTCGGCTGCGGATTGTCGCCCGGTCGGCCGCAGATTGCCCAACCATATTGCCGACCGTTTTTCGCGGTGAACGCCCGGAAGCCGCCCATGTGCGTGGCCACCTGGCCAAAGCCGTCCGGATTGTCGCTCGCGCGCCAGAAGGTGCTGTAGGGATACCACGTCTTTTTATTGAGATCGACCTTCCAGATTACACTGTCGCAAAAGATCTCCCGTGAATTCTCGGGATCCATCCAGATGAACGACGAGTAATGCGCGGCGCCGAAAAATTCCTTGCTAAGCTTGCCGGAGCGCACATCCCAGACACTGATACGCTTCGGCGAGTCGCTCTCCTCGGCCACCCACAGGCGTCTCTGCGCGTCAATAGCCATCCCCTTGGGCATCAGCATGCCGGCGGGATTGTAGCGCCCTAACTGCGGTCGACCGCCGGCGCGTCCAATGCTGCGCTGATAGGCGCCATCGGCAGCAAAAACCGCTACATTCTGCAGCTTGCCGCGGTTGGCGACATAGATGTTGCCTTGCGCATCGAGCGTGAGGCCGGCGGGCGCATCCAGATGCTTCCGCGCGAGCACCGCCACCTGTCCATTCGCCAGCGTGGCCAAAACGCCGTCGGAAATGAGCAGTAGCGTTCCGTCCTGCCGGATGGTCATCGCGCCAGGAGACGGCACGGTCCAGCTCTTCGTGAGCGTGCCTTGATCGGCGTCATATACCGCGATCAGATTGCGCGCGGAAAATGCGGCATATAGCGCATGGTTACAATACGCCAGGCCGGTGATGGTGTTGACAGCGTCTGTGCCGCCCGGTGGCGGCGCCAGCCGCTCCACGTCCTTGCCGAACGCCAGTGGTCGGAAGTCGTGCGCATCGCAAACAATGATGCCATCCGCGTAGGAAGTGAATAACCGCGCGCCGTCGCTGGCCATGAACCATGCCGCGCGTGTGCGCGCTCCGGCTTGCCTGTTGCCCTCGATATCGGTGCGCAGCAGTCCATAACCGGCCTCCGATGAACTCCAGCAGAGGATCATGTTGTTGGCAATCGCGCAGATGCCGGTGGGCACACCGTGGTCGCCACCCCAACTTCCCTTGCCGTCATCGGTGATGTAGGGAGGATTGCCTGAATTGTGGACAGACAGCACGTGCCGCGTGGTGATCGGCTGGTGATAAAGGCCCTTCCAGGTATAAGCGCCAGGAGGCACCGGGCGACCGACCGTGTCGAGTCCGTCCCATGTCACCACCTGGTGTCCTGCCTGCCGCGGCGTTTGCGCGTCCAGCAAGCGCACGACCTCATTATCCTTATTGAAGAGGGCAACGGTGGCTTCACCGTTTTCCGGCAAGTCATAGCTGAAGGTTAGCGGCTGCGGCTTCGCCGGCGTGACGCCTTCCTCCGCCAGTTCATGCGGGAGATGCCCCTCGCGGGAGAAGATCAGTTTTCCCCAGACCGCCGCATTCTGATAGGAGATGCCCGCCGTGGTCAAGTCGTAAGCGACGCCGCTGAACTGCACCACCTTGAGCCCATCCGGCGTGCCCCAGTTAATCTGCATGGTGGCCGCCACGACATCTCCGCCTTTAAGCGGGCGCTTGCCCCCCAGTGTGCTCCATGGTATCCGGTATTCGAAGAAGTAACCTCGCTTATCGTCCGCCATGCGGTATGCTGCCTGGAACCTATTTTTCTGTATCACCCCGAAACGTTCACTGCCCGGCGGGTCTTTATATTTCATGCTCACATTCATCTGCAGATTCGCTTCCTGGCGGTCCGTGTAGTTCCAGAGCAGCAGATGCACGAGTTGATCGCTCACGTCTTTGACGAAGGCGTTATCGGTCACCGGATAACCCAGCTCCGGGTCCACTACCAGGCGCAGTTGGAAGGCATCGGCATCCCAGCAGAAGTTACCCTCAACCTCCGGCGCATGCCGGTTCATCATTGGGCTGGGGTCGCGGATATCACCACTGATGTATAACGCGTCAGCATCATACATCATGGCGATCTTCCCACTTTGCGTGGCGCGAGTTCCCTCCATGACGTATAACTCGATCTGCCCGGAGAGATCCCAATCGTCTAATTTGCCGTCAATAACCACGGGACCGGGCGCGGGTACGACAAACATGCGCCGATGTCGCCGCAAGCCCATCTCCTGCGAGAACACAGACGACATAGCTGCTATCAGCAGCAGCGACGCGACCACCGCATAACTCCACTTTGTCATAGTAAATACCTCAGACGAATAACGCTTGCTCGCGCAATTTCACCCATCACCTATTCGTTACTCAATACATATAATCCTTTGACAAGCAAGAAGCTGCCGGTATGGGAAGCTAAAATTTTTGCATTTCTTACTATGAATGAATCCCACTGGCAATAGAGTTACTCAGGTAGGCATTCGAGATAGCTTTTTCTCTTTATCCCGTAGTTGATAATAGTCCTGAAGTTTGGCCATTTTATCCAGGACATTGCTTTGAATTACAGAGCCGAAAGGATAAACAGCACAGTTTGGAAGGGTGCGGTAGCCCCGCAGATCTTAAGAACAGTAAAGGGAAAAGAGTAAACTAATCCTGGGTATGCACTTGACGGTACCAGACGCTATATGTAGTGTCTGACCTTCTGCCCACTTAACCGGGCGATAAATCGCCCGGCTACACTGCGGCGACCCATGAATAATCCGGGCTACCACTCTTCACTTTTTCTAGCCCGGATTATTCATGACATGTAAAGACTGCCGGGTTAGCAAGGCTTTTATTCTACTCCCACTCTCTTCATGACCTATTGGTGAGCGGGGCTTCCGCACCCTTCCAAACCGTGCTGAGTATCCATCCCTGGTCCGTAAGTTATTCAGTTTTCACTTTATAAAATGGCCAAACTTCAGGGCTATTAATGGTTGATAGGTGACAATTACCCTCGCACCAACCGCCGTCCTTCTTCATCCCATCGCCAGGGTGATTCCGGACCTTGAAGGTGGACGCCACCGAGCCAGCGGTCGATGCCGCCACGCAGGGCAATCCAGTCGGCGCTGCCTTCCATCACAGCGATACCATCCTTGGTAAGTCCATAGGTGGACTTATCTATCGGCCACTGACTGCGCTGCAGGTGACGGTACGAAGCCAGGCCATGTTCAGTCAACAGTGGCCGCGGACCTTCGGTCAGGGATTCTAGCACCGCGAACAGGTACGAATCACCGAAGAAGGCCGGATATTCCAGCTCGGAGGCGGCCTTCATGATACCCCACAGCGACAAATGTCCGGCGGCAATCGCCGTCAGCGCCTCGCTTTCCAGCCGACTCAACCCATTGCGGCTGGACGGGAAGCGTTCCAGGTGGCGCACGAGCGCCGGTCCCAGGAAAGGCAGCGCAGCGGTATCGCCGGAGAGCAGTCGCTCGATGAGCAGCGGGTCAGGCGCGCGGTAGGCGGCCCAGGCGCGGGTGGCCAGCGCGATTTCGGCGGAGGAGACGACCTGGCGCGTATCGAGGAGCGACGCCAGTTCCTCCGGCTTCAACTCGCCCAGACCATGGAACCGCGAATGCCCGGCGAACGCGCCGATGCAGATCAGGCTGAGGCGTTTGCCATCCATGTTCTGTTGCGCGAACCAATCCAGTTGCCGGATGAGGATGAGCTGATCGAAGAGGCAGGCATCAAACCAGAGCACTGTCTCTGCGAAATCTCGGTATGCAAACAAGTGGGCATCCATCCCCTGCAAAGCTTGCGCCGCCTGCGCCTCCGTCTCGAAGAAGGACAACAAATTCCGTGCGCGCAGCCGCAACCAATCTTCCGGGGAAACACCGGCAGGCGTTGGACCTTCCACGAGCGGGTCATACCAGGTGATCACTTTACCGCCCACCGCGCTTTTGCGCAGCGAGTCGGCGGAGCTGTCGCCACAGTGGATATGCAGCAGATGGTCGTGGCCTTGTATGCCTTCGACATGGACTTTCAGCGCTGTCCAACTCGAAAATCCGTATGCCAATGCCAGGGCGAACTGCACTTCGGTCAGCGAAACGTCAGCTCCCAGCATATCCGCGACTGTGGCGTCGGTGAAGCGATGCAGACGGCACAACACATCGCACACGTCCGCACGACCATGCGCATGAGCACGCAGTAACTCCTTTGCTTGCTTCTTAAGATGTTCCAGGCTTGGATGTGGGGGTAATATGTAGGTCATGTCGACCTCCTTTCATCAACGCCTGGTGTCTGCAAGACAGGCAGAAAGAAGGTGAAAATGCGTCACGCTTCACGAGGTGGGCTTACAACCCTTTCCGCAGACTGGAGGCATCCATCACATACCTGATTTTACTGTACCCCACCCGCCCCTCGTTGTCAACAGGATTCGTAATCGTGCTCGTGCTCGTACTCGTGCTCGAAAAATCCTTCATCGCCTTAGCGTCAACACAGTGATCTCTGGGCGGCAGTTAAAACGGATGGTCAAATGTCTGCCGCTGAGCGGTACACTGACGCCGCCGATGCCGCGTGAGGTATAGAGGATGAGATGGTCTATCGTGTAGAAACCGACGGGGTAGCGACGGGAAAAGCGTGGAAGCAGCAGGCCCTGGATCAACGGTATGCGCACCTGGCCGCCATGCGAGTGGCCGGAGAGTTGCACGTCGACGGGGAAACGAGCCACGGTGTCGGCATAATCGGGTTCGTGCACGAGCGCGATGCTCGCTTCTCCCGGCGGTACGCCGCGCAGCGCCAGTTTCGTATTCGGATGGCCGGACCAGGTGTCGTCCAGTCCCACCAGCCAGCAGTGCGTACCACGCGCACGGATCGGTACCGCTTTGTTGACGAGTACATGGATGCCGGCAGCTTCCAGTGCGCAGCGCATGCGCGCGGAATTGGTCCAATAATCATGGTTGCCCAGCACAGCCCATACACCCAGCGGTGCGTGCAGCTCGCGCAATATTGCCGCACATGACTCGGCATCCTCCGCTGAGCGGGCGATGTAATCACCGGTGAGCACGATAAGATCGGCATGCTGGTTATTGGCCAACGCCACTACACGCCGGTAATAGGAGACCGGTAAGCCGACGGGGAAGTGAAAATCCGTTAGTTGCACCACACGCAGGCCATCCAATGCAGAGGGTAAACGACGCATAAAAATGTCATGCTGCGTCACCTCCACCCAATATGGCTCGATGCAGATGCTATAGAGCACCAGCAATACACATACCGCCAGAAGCATCCAGCCGATCCTGCGCTTGCATTTCGTTTTACCTTGTGATGCTGCCGGACTGGATAGCATCGCGCGAATAGTCTTTAGCAGAAACATATGTTAACCTTGAGGAAGCTCCTCAATCACCACATTATCCACCTCCACGGCCGGGACCGGGGAGGTGCTGCTAAGCGCCCAGCCGGGCGCCAGTTCAATACCGCCGCCGGAAATGGTGTCATCCTCACCCGCATAGAAGGCGACGCCGTCCAGCGACAGCGTATGGCGCTTGCCGAGGACGCGGATTTGCAGCGTGTGCCAGTCGGTGATAGCCAATCCGGGTTTGCCAGGGCTCATGCCGGTGGGAGCGACGGTGGTGAGCTGCATCGGCTGCGATTTGCCGCCGTCGTACGTCAGGCGCGGCGAGTCGGTGCTGAAGGCCACCGTACCGTCAGCTTTCGCCGTCAGACCAAGCTCGAAACCGTAGCGCATATTTTTGCTGTGCCGATAGCCCACGCGAAGCAGTCCCTGCTTGCCGGCCATCCGCGGCGCCTGTGCCAGGCGGAAGGAGAAAGAGTAGCAGGCGCCCGTTAAGGTTTCCAGCGCCGGCGTGTTTGTGAGCAGCATATTCTGTGTGGGATGCGCGGGAGTGATATGCAACACGTGGTTCCCCGGCGCCGATGCGTCGTCTATCACCGTCACCGCGCTACCTTTCAGCGTGGTATCAGGTCCCCAGCCGAACTCGAAATCTTCGAGATAGCGCGTCGCGGCCGTATTCGGCTGAAGGTGCACATCTTTCGCGCTATTGGCCACCAGCAGCGCACGTGTGCCGTAATCCGCAGGCAGCGGAATGGTCGCGACGCCATTATTGTCAGCAAAAAATTGCGCGCGCGTCAAACAATCGACAAAGAAACCGCCGTGGGGGAAGCGCACGCTGGTGGTGACGGCAGTCGCGCTGTAACTCTGCAATAGCAACAGGCCGTGGAATGATCCCTCACGCGTCATTGCCAGCCATTTCACCCGCGGATTGCTTACCGTGACGAAAGGTTTCTCTTCCCAGTAGTTATAGACTTTCACTCCCGGCTTGCCCGGGCCGAATCCCTGGATGATGCGGCGCAAGCCGCCCACCTGTGGATAGTCATAGCCGCTGGCGCCTCCGCGGATCTCATGCACCAGCCCCATCCCGGCGTCGGAGAGGTAGCGATGCGCGCGCATGTCCGCGTCGGCGCCTTGATCCGTCGCGCCAAAACTGAGGCCGATGCCGCCGAAAGCATCGGCGCTGCGCAACGGATGGCGATAATGGGGAATCAACCCGGCCATGCGCCCCATTTCCATCGCGCGCAAATAGTCGGGGGGGAGAGGGATAGCCTGCCCAGGTTGCTCTTTCGCCGGGCCGGGCATGATGACGTAGCCCCATTCATCGAGAGATTTTTTCACCTGCTCCGGCGGGAGTTTGGTCTCCGGAAGCCATTGTCCCGGTTGTTCCACGCCTAAAGTGGCATCCCACCAGGTGGTGTAGGGAAGCACCTGGCAATTGGTCACGTGCCCGACGATATGCAGGCGCATGCGCCGCGTGGGATCGCTATTTTTATACAGCGGGTCAAGCGGCGTCAGGCCCAGCGCCATCAGTTCGCGGCTGCGCTTCCACACGCGCTTGTAATAGTCGCGATGTCCCCAGATGCTGCTGCTCCAGTCAATCCCCGCCTCGCCGAAATGCTGCGAATTGCGGTCCACCACCGGGAAGGTATTATCGTAATAGATGCCTACGCCGCGGCGCATCCACTGGTCGGCGCACCATACGGCAAAATCCCGGTAGCTTGCCGCGTTGGCGCTGCGCACTTCCGGGCCCCAGGTGCCTTTTGCCAGCGTTCCTTCCTGATAGCCGCTGTAGTCAAAGTAGCGGAAACGAGACCAGGTGGTGTCCGCCCACTCGTCCATATATTCAACCATCTCCGGGTGGTCGCCATTGGTCTGATGTTCCTCGAAATACACGGTGGTCCCATTCGGATGCGGATTGCCGGCTTCTCTTCCGGCGAATTGCAGTACTGATTTCAGCCAGGGCTCGTTAAAGGTTTTGGCATCTTGCAGGTGATATTTCTCGACGATGCCTTGAAAGAAGGCATTATCCACCTTCCCACTACCTCGTCCCGCCACGATGTTATCAACGATAGACCACTCCCGGTTGACGGGGTATTTGCTGGAACAGTTAAAACCGCCCCACACCACCACCGGCATCCCTCCGCCGCCCGGCACGTCATACGCGCGCCAGTTCTCCGGCAT
>Ga0118677_10011810_pt1 | contig 12989 bp, 11 predicted proteins | sample AliMusrvi5mmetaG_FD_86154 | JGI IMG/M metagenome (GOLD analysis project Ga0118677, IMG submission 86154)
TGAATGTCATCAGTGACTCTCAGCATTTCAACGATCTCATCGATAATGATTTCCTGGAAAAATCTCTGGCCATCAGAAACAAATATCATCTCAATATCAAAATGATTTTCCCTAGCGGGTTTGAGCACTTCTGTTATACACAGGGAACGTATAAACAGAAACTAGATATCTGAACTTTACCCACGCAGGATATCCTTGTAGGTGGGATGACTGTCCGAGGGAAGAAGGTTGCATATCACTGTTATGAGCAGGGGTTTATCACTACGACCATTGTAGAAGATGATTCTATTTCAAATATCATGCGCTTCATGTTTCAGAATGTATGGATGAATGCAAAGAAGTAGTCTGAAAGTCTGTAAAGTCGAAGGTCCATAAAGTCTGATCATATTGTCATTCCGGCCTCAAGCTTTGCAGCCGGAATCTATATGGTAATGTGGATTCCCGTCTTCACGGGAATGACGATTTTATTTAAATTTAAATCAGAGTTTAATTCTTTCCAGCCAATGTAATTCCGGCAATGGTAATCAATACTTTTGCAAGAATTCCAATTCCATTGGCACAATTTTATAATAATTTCATTTATCGTCTCTGATAACCTTTTTAAGAATTTCTTGATTAAGCCTTCGTTCTCATTGAGCGTCAAATCATTCGTATTGAGATACGTCTTTGACTTCGATAACATCAGCTCATTGTGGAATATCTGTTTTGATCTCATCATCTCTCCATAAAAATCCTTGCTTAGTTACTTCCTCTTTCGTGAACGTAGTATCTACGAGGTATGCCGCCGTATCATTGAAGTGAAACGGATTCATGGATCATGGGCAGAAGGTCCCTAATGTGCCATTTTGTTCCATATCAGCGAAAATTTTATCGGCTAATGCAAATCGTTCATCTTTAGCATATTGTTTATTGAGGATACAGTAGGATTTGTTGCGAAGTCCAATACAACCAAAGAGATATTCACTATCAAAACAAACCATAGCATACACGAGATGAGATCATCCTATGGGCATAGAAAACAGTGCATTATAACTATTCCCTCCTAGACATTCATATCAGAGCTCATTGTCACAATAGGATTGATCGTATGCGGTTTTACAGCCATAACTTTCGTAGATATATTTGCAGTCTTCAATATTTCTAGAATCATAGACGCATATTGCATTGGAACTATTCTTGATATTATTCCCATAGACCTTGGTACATTGCGTATAGGTATTTGCATGGACTTCATCTTGCCTACTTGGCAATCGTTCTATTTGTTTTGGCATGATCATATCTCTTTTCAAAAATAGTATTTTAATACAATTTGATAAACAGACAGTTCAAATGTTTGCAAATATCGGCAGGGTTTTGCGTCATAAAATAGTATTTTTACGGTCAAATTTAGTCGTAAAAAATTCAGTTTATGCATCAGATCAAGTTAGCAGAGAACATCTACTTTTTAGGTTTCAACGATCGTCGTACAGCCCTTTTCGAAAATATCTGGCCCATTCCTGATGGGATCTCTTATAATTCCTATTTGATTGTGGATGAAAAGATTGCACTTGTCGATACCATGGAGCGTTCGTATATTGAGGATTATTTGGAACGAATTGAAGGAATCATTGGAGACCGACAGATCGATTATCTGGTAATCAACCACATGGAACCAGACCACTCAGGTTCCATGAAAGCGATTGTGAACAGGTATCCGGGAATTACATTGGTAGGCAACAAAAAAACTTTTGGAATTGCCGAAAATCTGGGTTACAATCCTGAACGGGTCATCGAAGTTCACGATAATTCCAAACTCGATCTCGGTATAGTCAAACTGCAGTTTCAGACCATTCCAATGGTTCACTGGCCCGAAACGATGGTTACCTATGATGAAACGCATAAAATCCTTTTTTCTGGAGATGCATTCGGAAGCTACGGAACGCTTGATGGAGGCGTCTTCGATGATGAGATCAACCTCGATTTCTACGAAGTGGATGTGATGCGGTATTTTACCAACATTGTCGGTAAATACTGTGCCCATACCCAGCGTGCCATCAAGAAACTGGCTCCTCTCGAGATTAAAATGATTGCTTCCACCCACGGACCGATTTGGCGCACCAACCTCGAATGGGTACTGAGTCGTTACAACCGGTGGAGTTCCTACGAAATGGAGCAGGGATGCATCATCGTTTATGGTTCGATGTACGGAAATACCCAAAAGATGGCCGAGGTCGTAGCGCGACAGCTGAGCGAAAGGGGAATCAGGAACATCAGGGTGTACGACTCTTCCAAGACGCATCCTTCCTACATCATCAACGATATTTTCAGGTACAAAGGTTTGATTATCGGAAGCTGTGCTTACAACAATGCCCTTTTCCCCAATGTTGAGACGTTGCTCTCTACGATCGAACACATGGCCATCAAGAACCACTATTTTGCCATTTTCGGAAATTTCCTCTGGAATGGAGGAGGAGTTAGCAACCTGAAGAAGTTTGCCGAACACATGAGCTGGGAGACTGTTTACGAGCCGGTTGAGGAAAAGGGTAGCCTGAAGCCCGAGAAATTTGACCGTTGCATCGAACTAGCCAATGCCATGGCTGACAAATTGCTTAGTATGTAAAAGTCATGAGACGAATTGCCCTTTTGTCGGATACCCACAGTTACCTGGATGACCGTTTGGTTGAATTGCTGGGTGATTGCGATGAAATCTGGCATGCGGGTGATATAGGCAGTTATGCCGTTACCGACAGGCTGATGAGATTAAAACCTTTAAAAGCAGTATGCGGCAATATTGATGGCGCAGATTTGAGGGTTCAGTTTCCCTCTTCGTTGCGTTTTTATTGTGAAGGTGTGGATGTTTGGATTACCCATATAGGCGGCTATCCGGGGCATTACGACCGGAGTGTATGGTTGGAACTGCAGAAAAATCCGCCAAAACTTTTGATTTGTGGTCATTCCCATATCCTGAGGGTGATTTTTGACCAGAAGTATCAGATGCTTTATGTCAATCCCGGTGCAGCCGGACAGCATGGCTTTCACCTGATACGCACTTTCGTACGTTTCACTATCGACGGTGACCAGATCAAAAACATGGAGGTTGTGGAATTAGGGAAAAGAGGCACTTTACAGGGTGAAACTGGCGGCACACCATTCTGAACGCTCGTAACTATGAGTCATTTTCAGCTCCAGTTTTCTAGCTTTCACCACAATTGCATCAAGATCAGAAAAATAAAAGCCGCTCATTACCAGTACTCCTCCTTTTTTGAGCACTTTCCGGTAAGAATCCATATCCTGCAACAGAATGTTCCGTTGGATATTGGCGAGTACAACATCAAACTGCTGGTCAGCTAACAGGGTTGCATCTCCCTGTTGGACCTGGATATTAGTGATTTGGTTAAGTATTGCATTTTCAACGGTGTTGTTGGTCGACCACTCGTCAATATCGATTGCTGTGATTTCAGAAGCACCTTTCATGGAAGCCAGGATGGAGAGAATACCGGATCCGCAGCCCATGTCAAGTACATTCTTCTCAAATAGGTCGAGTTCGAGTATTGCTTTGATCATGAGGTGTGTGGTCTCATGGTTGCCGGTACCGAAGGCCATCCGGGGATTGATGATGATTTGGTAGGTGGCATCCGGGAAATCTTCATGGAATGGTGCCCGAATCATGCATTGCTCCTCAATCACCAACGGCTCAAAATAGTTTTGTTCCCATACTTCATTCCAGTTCTGATCGGCAATTACTTCGGCAGTACTTGTAAAACTGAAATAGGCATTGTTAGTCAGATTGGCAGATAAAAGCAGATCCGGCATATAAATCCCGGAAGGAATATAAGCCTCGATACCCTCCTCCGTTTCAACGAAACTTTCGAAACCCACATTCCCGAGTTCTGAAATAAGCATCTCACGGGCCAGTTCGATGTCGGGATGAAGGGTACAGGTTATTTTTGTATATTCCATTGGAAAGTGCCTAAAGTATTTACAGTGCCTAAAGTGCCTAAAGTGCCTAAATTGCCTAAAGTACTTAGAGTACTAAATTATTTAACTCATAACTCATAACTCAGTATGAAATCCTGAACGCCATGTTGATGCCAACCTTGGTGAAATTGAGCTTGTCGAATCCCACAAAAACACCCACATTGGTTGTGTACAACACTTCCAGTAAGGTATATCCAAATTCAGTGTGGTAAGGGTTGGAAGGGGAACTGTAATAACCGCCCCACAACATTTCCCGCCAAAGCGTATTGCTCAGAACAGGAAGGTATTTCAGGAGGATAAACGGGGATTTGTAAGAGATAAATCCGCTCAGAAACTTATCAGCGGTCGAGAGGGCATAATAGTTGGGTACATAGAAGGAGTGCCGGTATTCGTGCGGCAACACCGGACTGGTTTGAGTCATCACATGGGCAAAATCGGAAAAATGCAATTGATGGCTGTTGGTAAACATTCCCACATTGATATCCCACGCAAGACTGGAGGTCTGACTGAATTCGATGGCATAGGAGACTCCACCGTTGAAGTAATCAAAATCAGAAGTGGATGATAAAACGTTTTTGATCCCTTTTTCATAGCCGAAATAAAAGGTGGGAAAATCTGAATGAGACATGTATTTGATGCCATCCCGGATCTTGTAATAGTATTTTGGTGTGTAGGTAAGCCTGAATCCGGCAACAGCCGAGATCTGATCGGCCAGTTGGCTGGCTGTCACTTCATTGTTGGCAGGCAGATTCGGGAGATAGTTGTCCTCGTTGTCAATAAATGAAAAATTGGTACTGTTCTCAAGTTGCCTGACATTTTTCCATTCCAGATTAGCCTGAAGTACCAGTCCATTGATCAAATCTACCTGATTCGATATTTTGATGTTGCGGTTTTCATAAAAACGGGCAAAATTGGTCTTGAAGAAGAGAGAGGAGACACTATTGATGAATGGCGAAATTGACAACTCTTTTTCATTGAAATCCTGGGAATAGCTACCTCCGCTCACCTCAAAAGACCCCCGGTGCATAGGGGCATAATTGTATTTAATGTCTAAATTCCCCATCGCTGTCTTTCGGTTGAAAGCGTAGGCCACTCTTGGACGAATTTCCAGCGAATGACCTGGATTAAAATTCTTGGTAAATAGAACCTCCTGGTTGGCCACAAAGCCATCCACTGCATTGAAGGAGATCCTGTTCAAATTAAAAAGGCCAAAATAGTTGAAGTGCCAGGTAGAATCCTGGAAGGTAGAATGACTGCCGATGAAAAGCGGAGTAAAAATGCCTGTATTGAATTTATGTTTGGCGATAGAGACAGCTTTGGGCTTCTTCTGCTCTGCGAGTACAATGGAATCGTGTTTTTGTAAACTCTGAAGTTCTTCCGGCGCCAGCGGAATAGGACGCATGCTGTTCCAGAAAGAGGTATCCCTGTTGGACGCTTTCGGATCAATTTTAACTTTGACAGATTCAACTATCTCAAGTGATTTCAGTGAATCACTGTCCGATTGTTTGTGACTGGATTGCATCAAACGGGATAGTTTGTTCATTTCATGATTGCTGAGATCCTTTTTGGCAAGCAAATCGTCAATTTTGGCTCTCTTCTTCTCTGTATTTTTAATCGGTTTTTTCGCCTCAACAGTAGTGGTTGCAACCTGGGTGCTGGTTTGTGTTCTGGCAGGAAGATTCAGCAGATCAAGCACACTTTGATTGAACTGAACATCCATGTATTTCATGGAAGAGGAGAACTTTCCACTGCCCTTGATACCCATCATACTTGCATCAAACGAAAAATTGTGGCTTACCGGCAGCCAGATGGAGGGGGAGACTTCGTCGTAGGTCATGTTCAGGTTAACGGTTCCAATTGGAGTTTCAAAATTGAGGTCGGCCTGTTTCAAACACCAGTAGTCTTCCATGATGTAGATGGTCCCTTCGAACAGCAGTTTACTTTTGCGTTTCGGGGTTACCTTGATCTTGTTCACAATGTTCTTTCCTTCATAACTGAAACCAACGTAAGTGAAATTGTAATGTGAAAAAGCATTTTTACCTACCGGTGATATCAAAACATCGATATTGTCCTGGTACAAGCTGGATCCAAGCATGTCGGTAACCTGGAAATCGATTCCTTTCGGGAAAGAGGAATTGATCGATTTGATCTGGAGATCATACTTGTCGGGGGCTTTAAAGGTGATTTGGTTCACACTCTCCTGCACAAGGATGTCGCCGGATTTAACATCGATATTTTGCCTTTTAAGTTGATTGCGGAATATCCCTGGAATATTTTCAACCTTTATGGTGCCGCGGAGATAGGCGGTTGCGCTGTAAGTTTTTACCTGATTGAGGTGTACATAGGAGAGACTGATCACCTTGCGCATAATTGGATAGGCCCTGTCAATCCCGGCGCTGATGGTCACCTCCTGCAGTTCCTGAAACTGTTCTTCCAAAATGACCGCAACAGTAAGCATCTTATTGGTGAGTGTCAGGGTCTCAACTTTGGGAGTAAAGCCCAGGCTACGGTAGGTAACTGTATAGGTCCCGGGCGGCAGAGTGATCTCAAAATCTCCGTTTTCATTGGTGGTGGTTCCTTGCGAACCCTCTTTAAAAAAGACCGTGGCAAATGGTATCGGGATACCTGTCTTGTCCTTGATAGTTCCTTTGAGGTTATGACCCGACGCAAAATAGACCAACGACAGAAAAAAGAAAGTCAGTAAAGTAATTTTTCTCATTCCTTGTACTTTGGCTTTTTATACGGAGTTTAGTTGCAAAAGTAAAAAAAAACGCACGAAGGGCATAATAAAAGTGCCTCTTCGTGCGAACATACGGTTCTGGACTCTTCCAGATTCAATAGGCGTTGATGATGGCCAAAAAATCTTCAGCCTTCAGGGAAGCACCCCCGATCAGCCCACCGTCGATATCCGGCTGGCCAAAAAGCTCCTTTGCATTGGCAGGACTGCAAGAACCTCCATAAAGAATTGAACAATCTGCTGCTATGGTTTGGTTGTATTTTTCTTCAATCAGTTTGCGGATGAAAGCAAGCATGTCCTGGGCCTGCTGTGAACTGGCTGTCCTGCCGGTTCCGATGGCCCAGATGGGTTCGTAGGCAATTACAATCTTGCTGAAATCGTCAGGAGACAAATTGAAGATCGTTTCATCAAGTTGTTTTTTTACAAAGTGATTTTCAGTACCAGCTTCACGGATGGCAAGTGCCTCACCGCAGCAGTAGATCGGTGTTAAGCCCTGGGCAAGTGCCAGAGCCACCTTCTTGTTGAGGATTTCGCTGGTCTCGTGGTAGTATTCACGGCGTTCGGAGTGTCCCAAAATTACATAAGCCGCACCGGTTGATTGTATCATGGATACTGAAACTTCTCCGGTAAAGGCGCCTTTGGGTTCAGCGGCACAGTTTTGTGCAGCAACCGATACCCGGCTCAGATCGACGGTATTGGAGACAATGTGCAAATGGGTGAAAGGCGTTCCTAAAACGACAACTACATCTTTTGCACCACGTTCTACCACTAAATTACTCACTTGTTGAGCGAGCGCAACCCCTTCACTTAGGGTTGTATTGCATTTCCAATTACCGGCAACAATTTTCTTTCTCATGATCGGAACTATTTAAATTTTGAGGTTAATGATCTTCTGCAAAGATAAGAATCAGTCTATGAAACAATTTACAGCATGAAAAGGTTCTGGTTGATTTAACTATTTGATTACGTTGGATACCAGATGCGTCATCTCTTCCACGGTCGGAATGTCGTTGTAGTGCCATTTCCCCTTGATGGTGCCGCTACGGAGATATAACAATCCAGGATTTCCCCTGACAATGGTCTTGAGTGTCACCTCATCTCCGAAAAGAAATTCATAGGTAGGATGGGCTATTTTTTTGAAATCTTCCAGCCGTTGACCGGTAGTAGAGGTAAGGCAGACAAATTTAAATCCTGCGAATCTGGCCCAGACGGCCAATCCGTTGATCAGGGCCTGTTTTTTTAGCGAGCTTTTGGTCAGATTGGAGGCTATCAGGAAAAAGGTAGGTCTGTTGTCATCAAAGAAAAAACTGGTCACATCGTCTCCGGGTGCTGTTCGGATTTGAAAATCATGGATCGGAGGGGTGTATCCCTTCTGGACCAGAACGGATTCACCCATCGATTCGAATTTCCAATTCACGGTATCCTTCCAGGGATAATCGGTATCGGTAAATTGTTTGGTTTCACCGCTTTGCCTGTTTTTATAAAAAAAGGTGTTTTTGAAAACATCTGCCTTCGCCCCAGCCGGTCGTTTCATACTTTCAGGGATATTGACACCAATTTTAAAGGGTCTGAAATCAATGACCGGATCGTGCCGGCTTGACCAGATTACCAATCCAAGGTACACAGTCGTGACAATTGCCATACGGTAATACCTCAATTTCCCGAGAACAGCCGGAAAAACGGTGTCCCGTTTGAGATAAACCAGCAAGATCATAGCCGACAGAAAAATGTTCTTGTAAAATGTCTGCCAGTTGGTGATCACGAGTGCATCGCCAAAACAACCGCAATCAGTAACCGGATTTTTAATGGCAACATAGAGTGTAAAGGGGGTGAAGAATGCCATAAAGAGGAGTCCAAGCAGGGAGGTCAGTCTGATCCTGATACAGAGAACCATACCGACTCCGATGAGGAATTCCGCAAATGGCATGATATAAGAGAGAACGGTAGCCAGAACAGAAAGACCACCGAGTCCCATGGAATTAAAATAATCGGTAAGCTTGTATTCAAATCCCCATGGATCGATCCCCTTTACAAACCCTGAGAAGATAAAGACAAATCCGAAGATCCAGCGCGATAAGGTAAGAAGTATTTTCATGGCTTCGTGATGAATTCCATTTTGATCAGGGCAAATACCGAATAGTTGATCATGTCGAGGTAGTTGGCATCAACTCCTTCTGAGACCAGTGTCTTGCCGAGGTTGTCTTCAATCTGCTTGGTTCGCTTTATTTTCATCAGTATCAGGTCGGTAAATGAGCTGATCCGCATTTTTCTCCAGGCCTCCCCGTAATCGTGGTTTTTATCCAGCATCAGCTCTTTGGCCTTTTGCAGGTTGGCAAGATACAATGTTTCGGCCTTTTCCGGTGGAAGTTCCTCGTCCAGCGATCCCAATTCAAGCTGGATCAATGCCATTGCACAATAATTAATGATACCTATGAATTCTGACCGTGCATCCTCCTCAATCCTGGCGACTCCTGTCTCTTCAATGTGGCGGATTCGCTGTGCCTTGATAAAGATCTGATCGGTCATGGAGGATGGGCGCAGAATGCGCCATGCAGTGCCGTAATCCTTCATCTTTTTGAGAAAGATCTCCCGGCACAAACCGAGGATATGGTCGTATTGCTCTCTGGTTTTCTTCACCTTGCTATTGCAGTATTGATTTCTTTACCTTTTTCAAAGATATAAAAAACCATTCAATGATCCACTTTGTGCAATGGCAAGTACTGAATTAAACAACTTCAATAAGGGTACTAAAAGCTGGCAGTATCTGTACAGATTTATTATTTTTGTCAAATGACAGAAAATCAGGATGGATCATCCCCTGAGGATTCATCTGCAGCTGCCTGACTACTTTTATCAAAGTTTTGTTCCATGCTGATTCAAAAAACAGATCAACCATTTTACCGGAAGAAGCGGTCCATTCAATTGAACGGAGCGTTGATAACGTTGGATCGTCCAGTAGTGATGGGGATTCTGAACCTGACCCCGGATTCGTTCTATGATGGGGGTTGTTACCGTCAGGAAAAAGAGGTGCTTCAGCGGGCAGAAGAGATTCTTTTGGAAGGAGGCATGATCATTGATATCGGTGGTGTCTCCACTCGGCCAGGCGCTGCCATGGTTTCGCAGGAGGAAGAACTGGAGCGGCTATTGCCCCAGGTCATTGCAATTCATCGGCATTTTCCGCTGGCTATTCTCTCCATCGACAGTTACCGTTCAGAAGTGATCTCACGTATATACGATGAGATCGGCGGATTTATCGTCAATGACATCTCCGGAGGTTTGCTGGACCATCAGATGTTTAAGACCGTTGCCCGTTTGGGCATTCCTTACATCCTGATGCATATGCAGGGTACTCCGCAGACTATGCAGCAAAATCCCAGCTACCAGGATATCGTCAAGGAAATTTTGCTCCATCTGTCGGAGCGTGTAAATACACTTAAATTACTGGGTGTTAATGATGTAATTGTGGATCCCGGATTTGGTTTCGGGAAAAATATCCATCACAATTACACGTTGCTCAACAGTCTCGATGCATTTCGTCTTTTTGAGTTACCTTTGATGGTTGGAGTTTCCCGCAAGGCCATGATATGGAAATTGCTGAAAAGTTCCCCTGCAGAGAGCCTGAACGGAACCACTGTTCTCAATACGCTGGCGTTGCTTGGTGGAGCCGATATTCTTAGGGTACATGATGTGAAGGAGGCAATTGAGGCTATCCTTTTGGTCTCCGAACTTAAAAAATGATTTATGACAGAACTATTTATACAAATTAAATTCCTGGATCTGATCGATATCCTGTTTGTGGCCATTCTGTTTTATGAGTTGTACAGTTTGGTCAGGGGTACGGTAACTTTCAGTATCTTCCTTGGAATTTTTATTTTATTTATGGTATGGGTGGTGGTTCGCGCCCTTAAGATGGAGCTGCTGGGTTCTATTCTGAGTCAGCTCTTCGGGGTTGGGATGATTGCAGTAATCGTTGTTTTTCAGCAGGAGATCCGACGTTTTTTATTGATGCTGGGGAATAGCTACCGCAACAACAAAAAAATTTCGATCGAATCTCTTTTTTCGGGACAATTCAGAAATATTTCACCTGCGGGCATCAAGTCGATTGTGGACGCCTGTATCCAGATGTCGAAAGCCAACACAGGTGCTTTGATCGTTATTTCGAGGGACAATGAGCTGAAAGAGTACATTAGGACCGGTGAATTTATTGATGCAGAGATACGTACTGATTTGATAGCGAGTATATTCTTTAAAAATTCGCCTTTGCACGATGGAGCGTGCATCGTTGTTGCCAACCGCATTCAGGCAGTTCGCTGCATCCTGCCAGTATCTTCCAGTCAGGAGATCAGTCCGGCCCTGGGCCTCCGCCACCGGGCTGCAATCGGAATGTCTGAGGTTACAGATGCTTTTACCATTGTCGTCAGTGAAGAGACTGGTAGAATTTCGGTAACTGAAAACGGAAAGTTGATAGAAGATGTGAGTCCGGATGAATTGTTCAGGATCTTGCAGTCTGAACGGAAGAGCTAAAAGCTAAAAGCTAAAAACCATTAGCCATTAGCTCTTAGCCTTTAACCTTTAGTCTTTAGCCTTTAACCTTCTTTAGTTGCTATCGAGGTGCACTGATTTTACGGCTCTTCCCGACGGGTCAGCATTGTTTCTGAACGAAGGATCCCAGGCAAGAGCTTCAGGTGTACTGCAGGCGATGGAAGGAACCGATGGTACGCAGGAGGCAGCTGTATCAGAGGGGAAGTGCTCCGTAAAAATGGAACGGTAGAAATACTCCTCTTTCGACATGGGTGTGTTGATAGGAAAACGGAACTTGGCACTTTTCATCTGTTCATCGCTGATCTTATCGGCAACCATGGCCTTCAGGGAGTCGATCCAGTTGTAACCGACTCCATCAGAAAACTGCTCTTTCTGGCGCCAGGCGACGCTGGCTGGCAGGTACTCTTCGAATGCTTTGCGCAGAATCCATTTCTCCATTTTACCATTTTTGGCCATCTTGTCCTCTGGATTAAGTGTCATAGCCACATCCATAAACTCCTTGTCTAGGAATGGAACCCTTCCTTCTACACCCCAGGCTGCCAGCGACTTGTTGGCCCGAAGGCAGTCGTAGAGGTGCAGTTTGCCCAATTTGCGGATGGTCTCCTCATGGAATGCCTGCGCATTGGGAGCCTTGTGAAAATAAAGGTATCCTCCGAAAATCTCGTCGGCACCTTCACCGGAGAGGACCATTTTTACCCCCATTGATTTGATGACACGTGAAAGCAGGTACATAGGCGTTGAGGCTCTAACTGTAGTGACATCGTAGGTTTCAAGGTGATAAATCACATCCCGTATGGCATCCAAACCCTCCTGTACCGTAAAATGGACTTCATGGTGCACTGTTCCGATATGTTCAGCAACTAATCTCGCAGCTGCCAGATCAGGAGACCCTAACAGTCCCACAGCAAAAGAGTGCAGTTGAGGCCACCAGGCAGCCTGATTGTCATCCACCGATTCGACCCTTTTGGCTGCATATTTTTTGGCAATGGCAGAGATAACTGATGAGTCGAGTCCGCCGGATAAAAGCACCCCATAGGGAACGTCCGACATCAACTGACGGTGAACAGCAGCCTCAAGGGCATTCCTTAGCACATCAATATCTGAAACATTGTTTTTTACATTTTCATAATCGTCCCACGTGCGGTTGTACCATTTCTTGGGAATACCATCTTTGCTGTAGAGGTAATGTCCGGGCAAGAACTCTTCAATTCTTTTGCACACACCTTCCAGAGCCTTTAATTCCGATGCAATGTAAAACTGCCCAACCTCATCCCATCCCATGTAAAGCGGCACGATCCCGATATGGTCCCGCGCAATCAGATAAGTATCGTTGTCACGGTCATACAGGGCAAAAGCGAAGATTCCGTTGAGGTCCTCGAGGAAATCGATCCCTTTTTCCTGGTAAAGAGCGAGAATTACCTCACAATCGGAAAGGGTTTGAAATTCATATTTGGCTTCAAGTGGTTTTCTGAGTTCCATGTGGTTGTAGATCTCACCGTTCACACCCAGCACAAGATTCCTGTTTTTGCTGAAAAGTGGCTGTCCTCCGGAAGTTGGATCCACAATAGCCAAACGTTCATGAGCAATAATGGCCCGCTCATCCACAAATATCCCCGACCAATCCGGTCCGCGGTGCCTGATCTTCTTCGACATTTCCAATGCTTTGATACGCATCTGCTCAGAGGAGCCATTGATTTCAAATATTCCAACTATTCCACACATACAATACTATTTTGTTTGTTAACAGTCTAAT
>Ga0118677_10005094_pt2 | contig 12988 bp, 10 predicted proteins | sample AliMusrvi5mmetaG_FD_86154 | JGI IMG/M metagenome (GOLD analysis project Ga0118677, IMG submission 86154)
CCATAGCCCTGGCGCTCAAGATGTATTCCACCCTGTCGCTGCTTGTGTCGATGCCGATAGTTCTGCTGGCGTCGCTCGGAATACTCAAGCTGACTGAAAAAGGTCGTTTGAGTGGAGACGCCGCCATCGGGCTTGTGTCCGCTCTCGGAATTTCTGCCGGAATCATTCTTGCCAGCGTGGGAGGGGGATACAATGTTGACCTGTTGAGTTATCTGTTCGGCAACATCCTGTCCATCAGCCTTGAAGAGGTGATTATTGCGGCATTGCTATGCGTCGGTGTAATTGTGCTGATGTCGCTTTATTACAATGAACTGTTTGCAATCGCCTTTAACGATGAGCTGGCCAAGGTGTCGGGAGTAAATGCCTCTTACATTAGCTCAATACTGGTTCTCTTAACTGCTCTATCGGTAGTGCTGGCCATGAAGCTGGTCGGTATCATGCTGATCTCGTCCATGCTGATCGTTCCGGCGGCATCGGCTCTACAACTGGCGCGCGGTTTCAAGGCCTGCATCGCTCTGGCTGCGGCTCAGGGGTGTGGTTCGGTAATCATCGGCATCATACTTTCGATTCTGATAAATCTTCCCGCCAGCGCCACCATAGTCATGGTGAACCTGCTGTTTTTCGCAACTGCATTTGTAACCCGCAGAATTATCTACCCTAAAAATAGTAATTGAGTTTTTTTCATCACGGCCCTCTGCTTTATCAAACCACAGACTCATATGTACCCTCAACGATTGCCGCCGGCCATCCTGATACTCTCCGGGGATTTTCGCAGCATGTACATAAAGACAGGGCCGGCTATTCCTCCGATTCCCAGGCTGGCAAAGGCAATGCCCCATTCTCCGTTTATGCCTGGAATTGGCTGCCAGTCTCTGAATGTATCAAGAACCCACCCGAAAACAGTTGGCGAGATCATACCCATAGAGTAGCCGATCAATGACTGCAGCCCCATCGCTGCGCCCAGATATCCGGGTGCGACCAGCTCGGTCAATCCGGTCGAAAAAACGGGGGATTCGGCGACAATCAGATAACCGTAGAGCAATCCTACAGCCAGCGTCAGCCAAAGATTTGTATTGATCATCCAGCCGAAGGTAAATGAAAGAGCTGAACTGGCGAACATGACGAGGGAGATTGTGGCGGTTCGGCCAAAACGATCCGACAGCGTGCCGGTGATCGCGGTTGCAAAAGCCCCAATGCCGATCACTGCCGCCGCTATGGTTGATGCAAAACCGGTTGCCCGGGCTGAATCTGCACCCCATCCTATTAGCGCCGAAGCGAAAAATGGCGCCAGCCAGCTGCGCATTCCGTACATCTCCCACATGTGTGATCCATATCCCATAATCATCAGCAGGGCAGGGCGGTTTTTAATGACTTCACCGGTATATCCAGCCTCGGTATACTTGCGGGGTTCAGGGCGATAGCCCTTGAAGAGGGGAAATGAGAGTATGACCCCGCAAAACACTCCGAACGAAGTGACGATGAAGGCTGTGCGCCAACCGTATATTTCTGTGAGCCATCCGGTTACGGCCAGAGACAGTGAGGCGCCCATCACCAGTGAACCGACGTAAATCCCTATTGCCTTGCCGCGGTGTGAGGCGTCGAAGCGCTCGGCGACCAGTTTGAGGCCGGGCATATATGTGCCGCCCATGCCGATACCGGTTAACGCCCTTAAAAGCATGCCGCTGACAAAGTCGTGAGCATAAAGTGCGAAGAGCAGGTTGGCGATGGCGGAGCAGAATGCTGCGGTAATAAAGATGTGTTTGATATTCAATCGGTCGGAAAGGATGCTTAGAAGGACTCCGGAGGTGATATAGCCGAGCTGGTAGACCGAGAAGATCATGCCGGCCCGGGTGTTGCTCATGCCCCATTCAAGGCGGAGGATGGGGAGTACGGCTGAGTAATTGATGAAGACAAGCATGATGAAGAGCTGGCAGCAGCAGAGCAGAATCAGCCAGCGTGTGTTGGAGCGGATCACGGGAACAGGTCGGCGTCCCGGAAGGCCCGGCCTTCCCTGTCTTTGGACGATATGTTGGGAGTGGCGGTCAGAGGCCAGTCAATAGCCAGATCAGGGTCGTCCCAGGCTATACAGCGTTCATGTTCAGGAGCCCAGTAGTCGGTGGTCAGATAAAGAAATTCAGCAGTTTCGGATGTCACGCAGAAGCCGTGGGCGAATCCGGCCGGTATCCACATCTGAAGTTTGTTTTCGGCCGAAAGAAGTGTGCCGAACCACCGGCCAAAGTTAGGAGAGCTTTTCCGGATATCCACGGCAACATCGAACACTTCGCCGGTGGTGACACGAACAAGCTTGCCTTGGGGTTGCTGCATCTGATAGTGAAGCCCTCGCAACACGCCGCCTGCGGATCGTGAGTGGTTGTGCTGGACAAACCGGGTATCCAGATCGGTAAGGTCGTGCCAGGCGCGTTCGTTGAAACTCTCAAAAAAGAATCCACGCTCATCGCCGAAAATTTTCGGTTCCAGAATCAGGACATCGGGAATGGTTGTGGGGATAATATTCATGAAATTGCTCCGGTTTATGAATGGCTATGGGAAGTATGGGATTTATGGGACTTTATTTCCCATATCTCCCATAACTCTTATTTTATCCTGTTTTGTTACCGTTTTCAGACTGCTTGGTTTTTTGCGACGTAGGCCGTGCTGCGCTGCTCGGCAAATGTGAGGTGCACCATCATTGCTTCCCGGGCTGCATCGGCATCCCTGGCCTTGATAGCTTTAAATATGCTGAGGTGATGAAGGTAGAGCAGGTGGTGATCCTCTCCGGTAATATACACAGCCCGCCAGACAGTCTGCTGGAATTCTTTCATGGCATCGAACAGGCTCTGCATCAGGTGCAGCCATACTATGTTGTGGCTGGCGCGTGCAATGACGATATGAAGGTTTGCGTCCAGATCTTCGGATGGGTGCAGCCCTTCAAGATTACGTTCCATTGCGGCGAGGATATCCTCCATGCGCCGGAGATCCTCGGGCAGCGCCCGCTGGGCGGCATAGTAGGCGGTCCAGGACTCCATGCACTTGCGTACCTCTATCACATCAAGCGCCCGATCCTGCTGTGTGCGGATAAGTTCGCCAAGAGAGTTGCCGGCAGTGGTTTCCACCAGTGACATGACGACCGTGCCGCCACCCTGGTAGGACATGACCAGTCCGGCAGATGCCAGGGCATTTAGAGCCTCGCGAACCGAGGGGCGCGACACGCCGAACATCTCGGCCAGTTCACGTTCGGGCGGCAGTTTATCTCCTGGGGAGAACTCGCCGTGCAGGATCGAGGAACGGATCTGATCAGCAATCTGGCTGGAAACTTTCTTCGGTTTTATTGGCTGAAATTTCATGGCGTTGTTCCAATCAGAAAGGGGTGTCTGAAAAGATCACCCCCTCTATCTACTATATATTCATTAGGTTTGCAACTAGATGTCAAGCATCCATGCTACGAGAAAGCAGTTCGGTAAGATGCATGATCCTGACCCCCGGCAGCTGGTCAGCCAGTCCTTTCTTCAATTGCAGCAGGCATCCTGGGTTGCTGGTCACCAGAATTTCAGCTCCGCTTGCGCGCACCGCGTCCAGTTTGCACTTCAGAATTTGGTCGGACATCTCCGGTTTGGTAATGTTGTATGTTCCGGCGCTGCCGCAGCAGGCATCGGCTGACTCCAGTTCCTTGTACTGAAGATCGGGCACAAGTTTGAGCAGATCGCGCGGTTCTTTGCGAATGCCCTGGCAATGGGCAATGTGACAGGGGTCATGGTAGGTGACTTTCAAATCCAGCGGCTTTAGTTGAGCGCGAAGTTCATCGGCATGCAGTACCAGAATCTGGGAAATATCGCGAACCTTGGCGCTGAATGCCGAAGCTGAGTCGCCCTCGATATGGTGCCCGTATTTTTTGAGCTCAGCCCCGCAGCCACCGCAGTCAGTGACAATAAAATCAACATCGTAGCGGCGAAAAATATCAATGTTGGCGCGAGCGGCATCTTTCAGACCGGCCAGATCACCGCCCAGCATGTTGGGTGCGCCGCAGCAGACCTGGTTTCTGGGGGTTATCACCTTGTAGCCGAGCGAGGAGAGCAGCTTGATTGTGGCACGACTGGCATCGCTGAAAATCAGGCTCATCACACAACCCAGAAAAAAGCCGGCTGTCCCGCGCTCCGTACCGACCGCCGGTGTTACCTCCTGAATCTCCTGCCGAAGTGGCCTGGCGGGCAGATTCGGCAATAATCCTTCCATCCGTTCCAGCGGTTTGGGGAACATCTTTAGGATGCCGAGTGTCCTGACCAGCTTTTGCAGCCCGGTTCTCTGGTAGAGTCGCATCGGCACCATGGAACTCTCCAGGCGGTCGGGGTGCGGCACAAGTTTGCGTAGAATCAATTCTTCCATGAAGCCAAGCCCGGTTTCCGCCTTCCGTTCGCAAGTGAATTCGGCTACCAGTTCGCCGGCATTGACCCCGCAGGGGCAGGCCGAGGCGCAGGCCTGGCAGTCGAGGCAAAGAGACAGATATTCAAGGAGTTGCTCCGATTGGTCCAGTTCACCCTCCTGCAGCTTACGAACCAGCGCCACCCGCCCGCGAGGAGAAGCGGTTTCAAGGAAGGTTTCCCTGTAGGTCGGACAGACCGGCAGGCACATCCCGCAGCGCATACAGTTTATTAGTTTGACGTAGTCCATAAAAACCTCAGGTTAAGGTTAAGATTAAGGTTGGTCTGAACCTCAATCTGTGAACGTTAGTGAACGAAAACCTTAATCTGTCGTTAGAATATTTTCCCCGGATTCAAGATTCCCTTCGGATCGAACGCGTTTTTTATCCCGCGCATAACTCGTATCCCCGTTTCACCGACCAGTTTTGGGAGGTACTTCTTCTTAGCCAATCCGACGCCATGCTCGCCGGTAATGGTGCCCCCCATGGAGATGGCGGCGTCGAAGATCTCTTCGAAAGCGGCATGAGCCCGTTTTATCTCATCCTTGTCCCTTTCGTCGGTCAGGCAGGTCGGGTGCAGATTGCCGTCGCCGGCATGTCCGAAGGTGCCGATGGTGACATTGTATTTTTTGGCCGAATCCTGGATGACCTTCAGCATGGCGGCGATGCAGCTTCGCGGTACGGTGGCGTCCTCCAGGATTGTAGTCGGCTTGAGCCTCGCCAGCGCTGAAAGGGCTGTACGGCGGGCTGCAGCAAGCTTGAGGGCTTCATCGGCATCTTTGGCGATCTGGAAAAAGGAACATCTGTGCTTTTTACAGATATCCGCCACAGCAGCGGCCTCCTCCGCAATCACCACCGGATGGCCGTCTACCTCGATCAGCAGCACGGCGTCCACGTCGAGCGGCAAACCCACATGGGCGTAATCCTCGACGCATTTGATGGTAACTTTATCGAGGAATTCCAGAGTGGCAGGGATCACCTTGGCGGCGATGATGGCAGAGACCGCCAGGGCGGCATCCTGCAATACCGGGAAATGGGCCAGCATGGTAATCTTGCCCTGCGGCTTGGGGATCAGTTTGACGGTGATGGAAGTAAATAAGCCGAGCGTTCCTTCCGATGATACCAGCAGCGGATTCAGGCTGTATCCAGCCACGTCCTTGACTACCTTGCCGCCGGTGCGGAGCAGATCGCCGTCAGCAAGAATCGTGTCGAGTCCCATGACATAATCGGCGGTGACTCCGTATTTCAGGCCGCGCAGACCGCCGGAATTTTCAGCTACATTGCCTCCCATTGTGGAAATGTTCATGCTGCCCGGATCGGGTGGATAGAACAGACCGCGCGCTTCTACCTCGCGGTGCAGAGCGCTGGTTATGACCCCGGTTTCCACAGTGGCGGTCAGGTTCTCCTCGTCCACCTCTATGATCCTGTTCATGCGGCTGGTCTGAACCACGACACCTCCGGCAGACAGGGAGCCGCCCGACAGGTTGGTCCCTGAACCGCGCGGTGTGACGTTCACCCCGGCGCCGTGGCAGAGTCGCATTATGCGCGCCACTTCTTCCGGACTGCCGGGCAGCAAAACCACACCCGGCACGCTCTCCAGTTCCGGAGTGGAATCGTAGCCGTAGACCGCCAGCGATTCCCGGTCGGAGAGGGTATATTGCTCGCCGACGATTGTTTCAAACTCTTTTATGAATGATTTTTCCATAAATTCCTCGATTCTGCTTTTCTGGAAACGCGGCATTTTTTGTTCTGGCAAGGCTGTCGAGAAATCGGGCGGAGGCGTAGCAGCGCTACGCCGCACAACCGAATTTGATGACTTACGCAGCCAGGGCGAAAAAGGACCGTTTCCACTCTATGGTATCATCCATTGCAGGAAATAAGCCTGCGCATACACGATCACGCCAACCAGTATGGTCAGGAAGATCGAGTGCTTGAACGTGAAGCGGAACAGCGTTCCCTCTTCACCCACCATGCCGCAGGCGGCAGTGGCGACTGCCAGCGATTGGGGGGATATCATTTTGCCCATGACACCGCCGCTCGTGTTGGCCGCGCCCATAAGTACCGGGTTGAGGCCAAGCTGCTCAGCGGTGGCTTTTTGCAATCCGCCGAAGAGGACGTTACTGGATGTATCGGAGCCGGTCAGGAAAACTCCAAGCCAGCCGAGGAAAGGTGCGATGAAGGGGAACCAGTGGCCGGTTTTGGTAAACATCAATCCGAGACAGTTGGTCATGCCCGATGTGTTCATGACGTAGGCCAGGCCAAGCACTGAGGCTACGGTCAGCGCCGGGAAACGCATGTCATAGAGGGTCTTGCCGGCAATTTTGAAAGTTTCGCCCATACCGACGCCGCAGAGCAGTGCGGATAGGAAAGCGGCTATGAGGATGGCGGTGCCGGCGGCGGACATGAAATTGAAGTTATACTTGGCGGCCAGCTTGATCGGAAGCTGGTCGGCCACCGCCTTATCGAGCGGCTTGAACTGATCCTTCATGGTGGCATTTGTCTTCACAAGTTCACTGCAGAGTTTTTTGGTTTCAGTCATATTCTTGGATACCAGGTCGCAGGACTTCAGGCGTTCATCGGTCAGCACAGCGCCTTTGCCGGCCAGCCCGGACTCAACCGGTACAAAGGCTTCTTCCAGCCCTTTCAGCTCTTTCAGCTTCGCAGCCAGAGCAACCTGCTTCGGATCGGTCAGGGAGAGGGTGGCCAGCTGTCTGTCGATCTCCTCGTTCACCTTGGCGATTTTCTTGAGACCGTCTTCAGGTTTCGAGACTTTCTTGACGATCATGTTGTCGAGCCCTTCTACAGTAATTACAACCTTGCTCTTGTCGAGTTCGGTCTTGATGGAGGGGATTCCCCAGAGCAGAACCATCAAGGTCAGGGCCAGATATGGGGACCAGGCGCGGAAGACCTCTCCGACGGTATAGTGGTGCTGTTCGACTCCGGTGCTGGCAGCCTCGTGGTCGAAGACATAGGTTTCTTTTGGTGCCCAGACCTGCAGCAGCGCTACCAGGGCAACCATGGCCGCCAGTGAAGACAGGATGTCGGGCAGGTAGGGGCCGAGGTAGCTGGCGGTTGCCCACTGGCAGACAGCGAAGGTCACGCCGCAAACTATGATTGCGGGGAGCACCTCGATGGTCTTTTTCCAACCGACCATGATCAGGATTACATAGAACGGGATGATGACAGAGATGAAAGGGAGTTGGCGCCCTACCATGGTAGATAGTTTCATCATGCCGTCATCACCATAGCCCATAACACCGGCCAGGGCCACCACCGGGATACCGATTGCGCCGAACGCAACCGGTGCTGTATTCGCTATCAGGCAGACACCTGCTGCGTAGAGGGGGCGAAAACCGAGACCGACCAGGGTAGCGCCGGCGATGGCCACCGGAGTGCCGAATCCGGCCGCGCCCTCGATGAATGCGCCGAAGCAGAAGGCGATCAGCAGAGCCTGGATGCGCCGGTCTGCTGTCACTCCGGCCAGCGACGCCCGGATGATCTCGAACTGCCCGCCTTTAACGGTGATGTTGTAGAGGAACAGAGTAGTTATAACGATGTAGAAGACCGGGAAGAGGCCGAATGCTGCGCCCTGTGCGAAAGCAAGGCCGGCCAGTTTTGCGGGCATTCCCCAGACGGCGATGGCAATTGCGATAGCCGAGGCTACCGCGAGAGGGCCGGCTTTGTGGGCTTTCATCTTCAATACGGCAAGACAGACGAAGATGACTACGAGAGGGATGGCGGCTACCAGAGCCGACAATCCCAAACTACCTGCTACGGGGGTGTAGGTTTGAATCCAGGGCATGATGTTTCTCCTTTCCATTCTTTTGGTGTGAGTAACTGCTACGATGTTTCATACATGGCCTCAGTTTAAAGCATCATTTATCAGCCTACGTGAAATATAATCAGGTTTTGATAATTTGTATTACCAATTACTTGTTTTAAAAAACAGTGTCAAGCATTTTTTTAATACCCGCTAAAAAGCCTGTTGACAAAGGGCATATAGATGAAATAGGGTGACATGTAATGTGGTTATACAAATTAATATATCGGTTACAGCTCTCAGTTATACTCTGCGCGCCGATTGAATTTCAGACATGCAAGTAAACCCTGTTTTCTCTTGATGAAGACACTTACTAATTTAAATAACATCCGTTTGATACAGAGGAGGCGTGTAATGATGTTCGAGCAATTTAAAACGAGGGCAGAAGGTGTCAGTGCAGAGGTGTATCGATTTGAAACCAAAGAGGCGGCACTTGCCTGGCTGATCGGATTTCTGCTCAGGGAGGGGATGGCTGACAAACCTCAATCAACCGCTCTGTGGGCCGAATGTTCATTCCTTGATGGCATGGACCGGGACGAACTGCAGAGAATCCCAGGGTTGAAGTTTGGGGTCACTCGCGAACTGGCGGCTGATGCCAAATTCGGCATAAGCCAGATGGAGTGGTCACTCGCGGACACCGGCACGCTGGTGCAGGACTCCACTGCCATTGAGCAGAGACTGGTATCTTCACTTCCAACGATCCATATCGCGCTTGTCCCAACCAACGGGATACTTCCTGACATGCCGACCCTGCTTGAGAGGCTGCACCCCAAAGAGAGCGCTTACATCGCCATGATTACCGGAGCAAGCCGGACAGCGGATATCGAGCGCGTGCTTACGATAGGTGTACATGGGCCGGAAAGGCTTGTTATTGTTTTTGTAGACGAGCTGGGAGGGAAAAACTAATGGATAACACATTCAAGGAATCTATACACAAGGCCGTCAATAATGCCAATCTGACCGGAGCACTGGGCAAGTTCTCCGAGGCCTACAAGGTCAATCGCGCCAAGGCCTACGAAGGGATCGATTTCGAGGAGTTACGGGGGCGTATCGCCGAACTGAAGTCGTATGCGGCATCCCACCTCGAACAACTCTCCGCACAGTTCACGCAGAAAGCTGAAGCTGCCGGCGCCAAAGTTTTCAGGACCAACGATCCCGCCAAAGTCAGGGAATACATACTGAAGGTCGCCCAGGATAACGGCGTCAAAACTATTGTTAAATCCAAGTCCATGGCGACTGAAGAGATCCATCTGAACCCCTATCTCGAAAAGGCCGGCATATCGGTCGGAGAGACCGACCTGGGTGAATGGATCATTCAGTTGGCCGGACAGACACCTTCGCACATGGTCATGCCTGCTATTCACATGACCAAGGAGGAGGTCTCCGATCTGTTCAGCAAAGAGGTCAATGAACGACTGACTTCAGATATTCCGAGACTCGTCAAGGTCGCCCGAAATGAGTTGCGCCCCCGGTTCCTGAAAGCCGACATGGGCATTTCCGGCGGAAACATAGCCGTGGCCGAGACCGGCAGTATCGTTCTGATGACCAACGAGGGGAATGCCCGGCTGGTAACATCGCTCCCCAACATTCATATTGCGCTGGTCGGGATCGAGAAGCTGATTGCAAACTATGCCGACGTCGCCCCTATCCTGAAGGCGCTTCCACGGAGCGCCACGGCCCAGCTGCTAACCAGCTACGTATCGATCATTACAGGTCCGACACCCAACACGGACGGTTCCATGAAGGATCTGCACATCATCCTGATGGACAATCGCCGCACCGAGATGGCGGCAGATCCCAAGTTCAATCAGGCTTTGCAATGTATTCGCTGTGCCTCCTGCCTTAACGTCTGTCCTGTTTTCCGTCTGGTAGGCGGGCATGTCTTCGGCAAGGTTTATACCGGCGGTATCGGCACCATCCTGACAGCCTGGTTCGATGAACTGAAAAAGTCCGAGGATATCCAGGGTCTCTGCATCCAGTGTGGCGCCTGCAAAGATGTCTGCCCTTCAAAAATCGACATTCCCGACCTGATCATGGAGATCAGGCGCCGTCTTGTCCAGAAGCAGGGGCTGCCGCTGCTGCAGAAGGCGATCTACAGTGTGGTGAACAACCGTAAACTGTTTCACGGCATGCTGCGGGCTGCTTCAATTGCCGGCAAACCTTTTACGACCGGCAAATTTGTCCGCCACCTCCCGATGTTTCTGGCGGACCTGACCGACGGTCGCAGCCTGCCGGCCATTGCGGCCGAACCGTTCCGGGATCGATTCAATAAAATCAGGCAACCGAAGTTCAAAGAAAAAGCAGCTTTCTACGCAGGTTGTCTGATCGATTTCGCCTATCCGGAAATGGGAGAAGCGCTCGTCAAGGTACTGAACAAGGCCGGGATTGAAGTTGTCTTCCCGGAGGATCAGACCTGCTGCGGTGCGCCGGCCCGCTACAACGGCGCCTACGAGGTAGCTGCCGGTAATGCAGTCGATAACATCAATGCTCTTTTAAGTGAGGATGTGACCTATGTGATTTCGGCCTGCCCGACATGCACCGTTGCTCTGGATCACGAATTCATAAGCACCTTTGAAAGCCTGGGACAGACCGAATGGATACCGAAGGCGAGGGAGCTGGCCGGGAAAACGGTCGATTTCTCGACCCTGGTCAAGAAGTTGGTAGACGAGGGGCGACTGTCGCTGAAGGATGGCAAAAAACTCGGAAAGATCACCTACCATGATTCCTGTCATCTGAAACGGACGCTGAAGGTGTCGGAGCAGCCGAGGGAGCTGCTTCAGAAAGCGGGGTATGAACTGACTGAGATGTTCGAATGCGATATGTGCTGCGGCATGGGCGGCTCCTACTCGCTCAAGCTGCCGGAGATCTCAGCCCCGATCCTGCAGAGAAAACTGAAGAACATCAAGGAGACCGGTGCAGCGGTCGTCGCAATGGACTGCCCAGGCTGCGTCATGCAGATCAGGGGGGGGATTGACCAGGATGGAGCGTATATTCAGGTGCGGCATACTGTAGAGTTGCTGGCGGAGCAGCTGAAAGAATAAAAGCGTATTTGCAGTTGAAATATCAAAAATGCGCGGTATGCTTGCTTCATGATAAATACAACTACACTCAAGAACGGTGTGCGGGTTGTTACCCAGCGAGTCGAGCATATGCATACCGTTACCACCGGCATCTGGGTAGCCAGCGGCTCCCGGAATGAGAACCCTGAAGACAACGGCGTCGCCCACTTTATCGAGCATATGCTTTTTAAAGGTACCGGACGCCGCAGTGCCCGCCAGATAACCCGCGAGATCGACTCGATGGGCGGTATTCTGAATGCTTTCACAGGGCATGAATATGTCTGCTATTACGCCAAGGTTCTGGCCGAATTTATGCCTCGTTCAACCGACCTGCTGACCGACATCTTTCTGCATTCGACTTTTCCGGCTGATGAGATAGAACGCGAACGCAGGGTGGTTCTGCAGGAAATCAAGATGCGGGATGATTCTCCAGAAGAGTTCATTCACGACCGCTTTCATCAGAACTACTGGCGTGGGCAACTTCTGGGAATGCCGATTTTGGGTACGATGGATACGATCGGTGGACTTTCACGCGAAGCGGTCATTTCGCACAAGGATAGATGCTACTGGCCTCAGGACATCATTATTGCCGCCGCCGGCAATGTTCAGCACGATGAACTGGTCGCAATCGTAGAACCACTTTTTTTATCCGTTTTTTCATCATATAAGTCCGAACCAGCCATTATTAAAGATGAAAAAGCGAAAGAACTTAATCTCACGGAAAGAGATATGGAGCAGACCCTGGTCTGCCTCGGTACACGTGCGTTGAGATATGACCATCCTGACCGGTATGCACTCTTCCTGCTGACTACGATACTGGGCGGGGGGATGAGTTCAAGGCTGTTTGAAGAGATCCGTGAGAAGAAGGGGCTGGCATATTCCGTTTATTCCTACATAATTTCCCATGCCGATGCGGGATCGCTGGTGGTGTATGCCGGTACTGAAAAGGCCCGTTGCCGTGAAGTGATCGACATCGCGCTGGGCGAGTTAACCCGGCTTGTATCCGAAGAGGTGCCTCAGGATGAGCTTGACGCCGCCAGGGAGCAACTGAAGGGCAAGACCCTCATGTCGCTGGAAAGCAGTGACAACCTGATGACCAGACTGGCCAAGAACGAAATTTTCCTGGGGAAACAGCAGAGCATTGAGGACGTTATTGCAAATTACGATGCGGTCAGTAGCCGGGATCTGCAAAGGTTGTCAGAGGAACTTTTCGGGAGCGATTATCTGCATCTGGAGGTACTGGGGCGCGTAGCGGATCTGGGGCTGAATGAGGAGATGCTGGAGGTATAGGAGAACACCCGCGGAACAATTCCACCCTCTTTTGTAAAATGTAATCGCCCCTTTTGCTGACCTTCATCTTCTCCAATCCGGCCGGGTCGATACCGAGTTCAGAAGTCGTCAGGCCTGATAACCGGACGGCATCCCACCAGCCGGCATGTTCCAGAGCATCACCCTTGTCGGCTGCCGAGATCAGCGGCAGAATTTTTTCAATCCCGGCTTTCACCGATTGTCCGGCCATTCTTATCCTGGTGGCATCCCGCAGTTCATCCCAAAGATTCAGCTTTCCATGCAGTTGGCTCGTCCAGGCCAGGGCATCGCGGTAGACGGCAGGCAGGCGTAACCGGAGGCAGAAGTCAAGGGCCAATTCGAAACCGGCCTGATCATGGCCGTGATGTTTCGGGTACTGAGCCGGAT
>Ga0118677_10011811_pt1 | contig 12988 bp, 11 predicted proteins | sample AliMusrvi5mmetaG_FD_86154 | JGI IMG/M metagenome (GOLD analysis project Ga0118677, IMG submission 86154)
TTGTAGGATTGGGCGGCATCGGCAACGTCCATGTCAACGCCTTCCAGGCACTCGGTCCGGATGTTGAAATCGCCGCCCTCAGCGATATCGATCCCACCAAAACCAACGCCCTGGCCGCCCGGTTTCCGCAGGCTGCCCATTTCAGCGATTACCGCGACTTGGTAAAAAGCAACCTGGACGGAGTCGTCGTCGCCGTCGGGAACGTCCTGCACAAAGAGGTCGCCATCGCCGCCCTGCAGTCAAAGAAAGCCGTCTTGCTCGAAAAACCCATGGCCATGGATTCCCGCGAAGCGGAAGCGATCCAAAACGCCGCGCGCAAATCCGGCGCCCTCCTCCAGGTCGGAATGGTCCGCCGCCAGATGCCCGCCGCCCGCATCGTCAAGGAATACGTCGACAAGGACTTTTTTGGTTCGATCTACCACATTCGCGCCGTCCTCATCCGACGCCGCGGCATCCCCGGTCTCGGCGGCTGGTTCACCACCAAGGCGGCCTCCGGCGGCGGCCCAATGATCGATCTCGGCGTTCACCTCTTCGATCAAGTCATGTGGATGAGCGGCCTCTGGAAGCCGACGCACGTCAGCGCCCGGACCTATGCCAAGTTCGGACCCCGCATGGGTGATTACCGTTATGTCGGCATGTGGGCCGGCCCCGCGAAGCTCGACGGCAAGTTCGACGTCGAAGACTACTCCGCCGGATTCGTCCGCTTCGGAAAGAATGCCTCCATGAGTTTTGAAATTGCCTGGGCCGCCAATGTGGAGGACCAGTGCTATGTCGAACTGCTCGGTGATAAGGCCGGAACCCGCATCACCGACGGAAAAACGGTCACGCTCTTTACCGAGCACGAAAACCGGCCCGCGGATATCTCGCCCCAGTTTGATGCCAATGCCAACATCTTCGAGAGCCAGGCCCGGGCCTTTGTTGCCGCCATCCGCGGCGAACAACCGCCGGCCGCCTCCGGCCCCGAAGGCGTCACGGTCATGAAACTGATCGACTCGATCTACGCCTCCAGCGAACGTGGCTGCGAAATCAAGTTCGGCGATCTGGGCCCGGAAGGCCGCTAAAAAGAGTTCGCCTTGTGCGCGCTGTTTTTTTAAGCTGCGGAGCATGAGTTTATCGATTCCCGAACATCTGGTCTTGATCGCCGGTCGCGGCGCATACCCCTTGGAATTGGCGGCTTCCGCCAAACACCAGGGGGTGCGCCGTCTCTCCATCATCGCCTTCAAAAAAGAGTCCGATTCCGCGCTGGACCGGCTGGCCGATGACATCGCCTGGATTCATCTCGGGCAATATGGAGCGATGCTCCAGGCGCTGGCCGACTCAGGCGCCCGCCACGCGGTGATGGCGGGACAAATCACGCCCACCCACCTGTTTACCGTGCGAATGGATAAGCCCTTGCTCGACCTCCTCGCCCGACTTCCCATCCGTAACGCCGACACGATTTTCAGTGCGGTCGGCGAAGACCTTCGTAAAATCGGGATCGAACTCCTGCCTGCTTCTCAATTCATGGAAAAATCCATGCCCGCCGCCGGACTTCTCACCCGCCGAGCCCCGACCCCGGAGGAAAACCAGGATATTGAGTTGGGACTGAAAATCGCCAAGACCACCAGCCTCCTCGAAATCGGGCAGACCGTGGTCATCAAACGCGGCACCATCCTCGCGGTGGAAGCGTTCGAAGGGACAGATGCCTGTATCGCGCGGGCCGGCGACCTTGGAGGCCCGGGCGCGGTCATCGTTAAAGTGGCCCGCGAAAATCACGATATGCGCTTCGATATACCGGTCATCGGGTTGCGCACCCTGAAGGGTTTGAAGCAAATCAAGGCCGCGGTCCTCGCCATCGAAGCCAACCGCGCCATCCTGTTGGAACGCGAAAAAACAATTCAAGCCGCCGATGCCATGGACCTGGCCCTGGTGGTGCTGGAAACGGGAGCGGATCATGTCTGAACGTAAAATCAAGGTCGGGGTCGCCGGCGTGGGCAGTCTGGGCCAATGGCATGCCCGTGTTTATTCAGAGCTCGCCGGCGCTGACCTCGTCGGGGTCTATGACGCTGACCGGGCCCGGGCGGAAGAAATCGCCCAACGCTATCAGTCCCGGCCTTTCGATTCACTCGAAGCCCTCGCCGATGCCGTCGAGGCGGTCAGTATCGTCGTCCCGACCGACCATCATCTCGAGGTGGCCCGGCTCTTCCTTGAACGAGACCGGCATGTGCTCGTGGAAAAACCGATCGCCGATACGACCGAAAATGCGGAGCAGATGGTGTCCTTGGCACGGGATCGCAAGCTCATTCTCCAAGTCGGCCATGTCGAACGCTTCAATCCGGTCCTCTCCCACCTGGAGGCCCACTTGAACCGCCCGCGTTTCATTGAGGCCGTGCGACTGGCACCCTACCCTCCTCCACGTGAAGGATTGCACCCCCGGGGCACGGAGGTTAGCGTAGTTCTGGATCTAATGATTCACGATCTGGAAATCATCCTCCACCTCGTCAAAGCCCCCTTGAAGGAATTTCATGCCGTCGGGGTGCCGGTCCTCAGCCCCTCCGAAGATATCGCCAATGTACGCCTGGTTTTCGAAGGCGGGTGCGTCGCCAATATCAGTGCGAGCCGCATCAGCATGGAACGGGTCCGTAAAATCCGGGTTTTCCAAACCGATGCCTATCTCTCACTCGATTACCAGGCGCAAACCGGTATCATGCACCGCAAAACCGAATCCGGGATCAAGACGGAGGAGATTCCCATCGATAAAGGCGAACCTCTCCTCAACGAACTCAGTTCATTCATCGATTGCGTCCGGACCCGCCATGAACCGGTGGTCTCCGGCGTACAAGCCTCCCAAGCCCTGCAATTGGCGGTGGCCATTTGCCGCCATATCCGTGAAGGGGGCTCATGACCCGCCCTCTCCGTCTCCTGATTGTCGCCGGAGAAGTCTCCGGAGATCTTCAGGCCGCCCGCCTGATCCGGGCTCTGAAGCAACGGCACCCAGCCGTTGAGTGCTTCGGTATCGGCGGCGATGCGCTCCGCGCCGAGGGGATGGAGATTCTCACGGATGCGCGCCACATGGCGGTGATGGGCTTGACCGAAGTTCTCAAGCGCCTGTTCTTTTTCCGGCGGGTCTTTTTCAACCTGCTGGAGGAAGCCCGCAAGCGCCGCCCCGATGCCGTCCTGCTGGTCGATTATCCCGGTTTCAATTTGCGCTTCGCCGAACGGGCCCATCGGCTGGGTCTAAAAGTCGTCTATTACATTTGCCCCCAGGTCTGGGCGTGGAATCGACGCCGCATTCCTCATATGGCCCGGATTGTCGATCGCCTGATTTCCATTTTTCCTTTTGAACCGGACGTTTTCAAGGGGACGGGTTTGAAAGTGGATTATGTAGGCCACCCTTTCTACGATGAAGCGCAGGCCGGATTAGCCCTACCTTCGCCCGAACTTCCCTGGGGTGGCTCCCCGCAACTGGCGCTTCTGCCCGGCAGTCGGCGACATGAAATCCAGCGCCTCTTGCCTCCGATGCTTGAAACCGTTCGCCTTCTCTTGCCGTTCCATCCGCAACTCGGGGTTTTAATCGCCGCCCCTTCCCGGGAAATCGGCGATTGGGTGCAAACCATTGCTGACCGGCACGGGGGCCTGCCGCCGCAAACGGGAATCGTTTACAACCGAACTCGCGATGTCTTACGCACGGCGACCGCAGCCCTGGTCGCCTCGGGAACCGCCACCCTCGAAGCCGGTTTGATGGGGTGCCCAACCGTCATTCTTTACAAAATGTCCTGGCCGACCTACTGGTTGGGCCGACGCTTGGTTCATATCCGCCATATCGGCATGCTTAACATCATCGCCGACCGCCGGATTTGCCCGGAATTTCTGCAGACTGAAGCCAATCCGGACAATCTCTTATCCGCCATTCTGCCCCTCTTGGAGAATAGTGACTCACGGCAGCAGATGATCGCCGGACTCACCTCCGTGCGCGAAATGCTCGGCCCCAGCGGCGCCTCCGAACGTGCGGCCGAAGTGCTGCTGGAAGAATTGATGTCCGGCGCCTCCGGTCAATAAGATATGTCTCGCTCGCCGGCGCGAATTCGCGCCATCGAGGCGATCAAGTGATCTTTGGCGGTTCCCGGGGGAATGCGCGCTAATTCCCGATCAATTTGAGCAAATCCGGCCTTGCGAGTTTCGGGTCCGGCATAATCCAGCAGGTATTCCAGAAAGGTCAAGACCGCGTTGGGTGTGCAGAACTGCTTGACGAAACCCGGCACGGCAAATTCCATGAAGTGTTGTCCCGTCCGGCCCATCCGATAACAACTGGTACAGAAAGAAGGGATCATCTCCGCACGGCACAATTCCGTGATCACCTCGTCCAACGTCCGCTGATCACCCAGTTTGAATTGACTGCGCACAAAGGCATCCCCGCCGGCCTCAGCCGCATAGGCACCGATCCCGATGTTCGAACCCCCGTCGATTTGCGAAACCCCGAATTCCAGCATTTCATTGCGCAATTTTACCGATTCCCGACAGGTCAAAATCAGGCCGGTGTAGGGAACAGCCAGGCGAAGAATCGCCACCAGTTTTTTGAAATCGGCATCCGGTACCCGCTGCGGCGGACGATCCGCGAAAACCGTCCCCACCGCCGGTTCAATCCGGGGAAACGAAATCGTATGGGGCCCCACCCCGAAACGCTCTTCCAAATGCTGCGTATGACTCAACAGGCCCAACACCTCAAAGCGCCAATCATACAGACCCATTAACGCCCCAATCCCCACATCATCAATTCCCGCCTCCATCGCACGATCTAATCCATAAAGCCGCCACAGGAAATCCGATTTCGGGCCCCGCGGATGCACCGACCGGTAGGTGGGCTCATGATAGGTTTCCTGAAAGATCTGATAGGTTCCGATCCCGGCCGCCTTGACAGTTCGATAACCGGCCACATCCATGGGTGCCGCATTGATGTTCACCCGGCGAATATTGCCATTGCCCATTCGGCGGGCATAGACCTGCCGAACCGTATCGGCGATGAAATCGGGGTTGTAACGGGGATGTTCGCCAAATACCAGGATCAGCCGCTTATGCCCCTTTGCCAACAGGGCATCCACCTCACCCGTCAAAAGCTCCGGCGTCAACGTCGCCCGTTCAACCGCGGGATTTGAGGATCTGAATCCGCAATAGGCGCAGTCATTGATGCAATCGTTACCGACATAAAGCGGCGCAAACAGAACTATCCGGTTGCCATAAACCGCCTGCTTCAAAGCTCGCGCCGTATCGAATATGGCCGCCGTCTGCTCCGGATCCTGAATCCGGATCAAGGCCGCAGCCTCCCGTAATTCCAGCCTATGCTTGCCTCGCGCTTTCGCCAGGATATCGCGGATTAAGGAGGGATCCGGCTCGCGTGTTTCGATCAAAAGCTGCTCGATCTCCGCCGCGGGAATAAACGAGGCGTGCTGGCCTTCCGTTGAAGGATGTCTGATCGTTGTTTTCATCTGGGACTCATTTCCGCCCTCGCAAGGGCTTTATCATAGGCTAACAAGGCAAAGGGAAAAGGCGACAAGACCCGGCGCAGAACACCCTGGGTTTTGGCGATGCACACCCCGTAATTGGTGATCGGAACTCCGGCCGCCCGGCACTGCTCAATCCGCGTCAGCATCGTACGCCGGTTATGCATGCAGCCGCCACATTGAACCACCAAACGGTAACGCTGGAGATTTTCGGGGAAATCACGTCCGGCACAACTCTCCACCTCCACGGCCACCCCGGCATACTGGCGGATCCATCGGGGAATTTTTACCCGCCCGATATCATCTTCCAAGGCATGGTGACTGCAGGATTCGGAAATCAGAATCCGGTCACCTGGCTGCAAATGATCCAGCGCCGCCGCGCCCTCGGCCAATTGGGCCAGATCGCCTTTCATCCGGGCCATAAGGATTGAAAAAGTGGTGCAGGGAACCGCATCCGGCGTATCAGCCACCATCTTCAGCACCACCTGGGAATCGCAGACCACCAATGAGGGCGGCTCTTTCAAGCGGTCTAAAGCCGACGCATATTCCCGTTCCTTGACGACCAGGATCGCGGCATCATGGTCCAAGGCATCCCGCAAGGCTTGAACCTGCGGAACTATCAACCGCCCCTTGGGCGCCTGTAAATCGATCGGCACGACCAAAACCATCAAAGCACCGGCCGGCAATAGATCGCCGACCAGGGCGGGTGGATTCAGAAAGGAATCAGGACAAACGGTCAATAACGCCGTTTTCAAACGCGCTAAAAAAGTTTCGCGTGATCCGGTGTCAAGAGCTGAACACATCAACGCTTCAGTTCCTGACGGCGGCGGATTAATATCCGCCTTGTTATAAACCGTCACGACCGGAATGTGACGCCGCTCCGCCTCCTGCCGTGCTCCGGTTTCCGCCGGGGTCTCCGCTCCCCATTCCCTCAACAGAACCACAATATCCGCCCGGTCAAACACCCGCCGGGTCCGCTCCATTCTTTGCGGCCCCAATTCGGTGGTGTCCTCCAACCCCGGGGTATCGAGCCAAACCACCGGCCCCAAGGGCGATAACTCCATGCTTTTTTCAACCACATCCGTTGTGGTGCCTGGCAAGGGCGACGTGAGCGCAACATCCTGGCCGGCCAAAAAATTCAGAAAGGTCGATTTGCCGACATTGGTTCGGCCGATCAACGCCAAATGCAATCGCTCGCCGCGGGAGACACCATTCATCTGACGCCTCCTTTCGGGTCGGCCACAAAACCCAAAGCGGTCAATCGCTCGGAAGTCAGCGCTTCCGCCACCCGGGCTGAACCCAATTTTTTCGTCAGAAAGTCACGTACCGAGCCCTGCGGATCGGCGACATACTCCGCCGCCCAGATCCCGGCCTGTGCATAGCCGACCTCCGGAACCCACACCGCAAACAAGCCCAGACTATGATCGAGGGCCGTCCGGCAACGCTCCGGTTGGGCTCTTATCCCCCCGACAAAAGGCGTCAACCGCTTGATCACAACCGTCAAAATCGTCAGCGATTCCAATAACGCATGACCCAGCAAGGGAAGAAATTCACAAATCTGCAAGGACCCCCGCGAGGCGCAGTCCGCCACCAATAGATCATTCGCCTGGACTTTGAGTCCGGCTTGGATCGCATACTCCAGAAGGACGGGGTTGACCTTGCCGGGCATGATCGAGGATCCCGCCTGAACGGGCGGCAGGAGGATGAATTCCCGCTGACTCAACAGGCGCAAATCGTCGGACAGTTTTATCAAATTACAGGCACAGGCTTTGAGAATTCCGGAAACCTCAACAAACGCATCCGTATTGGCGGTCTGATCCATCAGATTCTCACCTCGGGCCAATGCAAGTCCAGTCTCCTCGCGTAGTTTTTCAACCACCCGGAAAATATACTCACGAGGCGCGGTCAAGCCCGTCCCAACCGCCGTCCCCCCCAGATTAACCGTGCGCAGACGTTCAGTACATTTCACCGTACGCCAACGATCCCGGGCAACTGCTTCGGAGAAGGATCCGAATTGGGCGCCCAGCGTAATCGGCACGGCATCCACGCGTTCGGTACTTGCCGGTATGACCAGTGCGGCGAAGTCTTTTTCGCGCTGTTGCAGGATACCTTGCAACCCTGCGCAGACGCCGCCCAGCTCCCGCAGAGCTTCCAAGGCGGCGATTTTGAGGGCCGTTGGGTAGACGTCATTGGTCGATTGGTGCAGATTGACATGGTCCAATGGGTCCAACACGGCATAGTCGCCCCGAGGCCGGCCCATATGGTCGAGGGCCAGGTTGGCGATCACCTCATTCAGATTCATATTCGTCGAAGTGCCGGCTCCGCCTTGAAGCGCGTCGAGCGGAAAGGCATCGGACGGCGGATCGGCCAATAATCGCACGCAAGCGGCGTCGATCGCCGCCGCTCGATCCGCATCCAGGAATCCCAGTTCGGCATTAGTCCGGGCACAGGCCCGCTTGACCCGGATCAAGGCGCGAATCAACGCCGGATGAACCGGCCCTAACGCGGGCGGAAAGTTTTCATACGCCCGCAGGGTATGAATTCCCCACGGAGCCGCCCCCGGCAGTTCCCGCTCGCCCAGCAAATCCTTTTCAGTCCGAACCATCCGGATTCTCCCTTTTCAGTCCGCTTTATTTTTCAACGCATCAGCCTTGGACAGAGCCGATTTAACCGAAATCCCTTGAATCATGCCCAATTGGCCGGTTAATACGCCCAATTCATCCGTAGTCATGTCAACAACCAGGGTGATCACACAACATTCCCGTTCCCGGTAAGGAATCCCGACACGGGCGACGATATGTTCGCCGTGCGCAGCTAATATCGCATTGACCCGTTCACCCGACTTAATCCGATTCTCAACAATGATCCCCACAAAACCAATCCGTCGTTCGCTCATGTTATTCTCCTTTAAAGCTAAAAGGTCCACCTCACCTTGCGGCGGAAGTGGACCTATTGTATCGGTCTTCCGCCCTTGCGCGCAGGTTATCACAACCCTTGCCGCAGGCTATTTGTTGGCGGCACACCCGGGGCGCCGCTTTTTTATATCAGGCCAACGCCTCCTTGATGACGGCGAGCATTTTTTCCGGCTGCACGGGTTTTTCGAGAATCCGCGCCACGGGTAACCATTCCTCATCCGGTTCGAATTTGAAGGGGAGGTTCATCGCACGCCGGATCCCCGTCAGCAGAATCACCGGGATGCGCTTGATATCGGGGATTTCCCGAATCTTGCGGGACACGTCGAACCCCTCGGTTTCGGTCTTCATCATGACATCGAGCAGGATTAAATCGGGCCGTTGGGACTGGGCCAGGGATAGCGCTTCGCTCCCATCCTGAGCGGTCATCACCTCGTAATCGGAGGCCTCCAATAAGGCCTTATTTGCGGCAACAAAATCAACATCATCATCCACCAGCAGAATTCGCCGTTTCACGGTCATTTTGCTCGACCTCCCCTTTTCTTTTCCACAACCCGCTCAATTTCCTTGATCAATCGATCGGGATCGATCGGCTTCTCCAAAACCCGGTCGACGGGCAACCACGTATCGTCGGGCGCCAATCCATGGGGCAGTTTCAAGGTGGCAGTCACCCCGGTAACCAAAACCACCCCCATATCCTTCAGCTCGGCAATTTCATGCACTGCCCGCGCGGTCTCGAATCCCTCGGTTTCAGTGCGCATCATCACATCCAAGATCATCACGTCGGGCTGGAATTCACGCGCCCGGGTCACTCCCTCCGCCCCGCCGAAAGCCTTTGCCACTTCGTACCCAAAGGCCTCGAGCAAGTCGCAGATGGAGTCCACAAAGGCCGGATCGTCATCCACGATCAGCACTTTGATGGAATGGCCCATGTCGGATTCCTTTCCCGCGCACCCCGCCCCGATCACTGATAGTCGGTCAGGATCTTGCGTACTTCTCCGGGCTTGACGTTACCGTAGACCTTTTCATCCACCACCACCACCGGCGCGAGGGCACAAGCACCCAGACAGCGGGCACACTCGATTGAAAACAGACGGTCGGGTGTTGTTTCGCCTTCTTTAATTTTAAGGCTTTCCTTGAACCGTTCAAGCACTTTCGCCGCGCCACGGACATAACACGCCGTCCCCATGCACACGGTGACCTTGTGCTTGCCAGGGGGCTGGAATTTAAAGAAGTGATAGAACGTCGCAACCCCGGTCACCTTGGCCGCGGGGATTTGCATCAGTTGCGACACGGCATCCAGTTGCGCCGGTGTCAGATAGCCGGAGTGTTGTTGCAGTTTTTGCAGGACACTGATCAGGTAACTCTGGTTATGTTCTTTTTGCCGGCAATCCTGGATATATTCCACGATGTCAGCGGGCAGAACAGGTTCAACGGTCGTCGTCATCGGACACCTCGCGGTTCTCTGGCCGTGTAATGGGTATGCAGAAGCTCATGGGATTTATGGCCGTTCGGCTCGCCCAAGAACTCGGCATACAGTTGCTTGATTTCGGGATTTTCGTGCGACTTGCGAAGCGTCTTGGCCCCGTCGATCGCATACAACGCCCGAGCTCTCAATCGCGCCAATTCGGGATCCAGCACATGCATCCCTTGGGGCGGATAGGGTTGGCCGCCGCCGGCCACACACCCCCCGGGACAGGCCATGATCTCAATGATGTGATAGGTTTTCTCGCCGGATAGAATCCGATTCATCAGGTACTTGGCATTGTTCAACCCGTTGGACACCGCGATGTTGAGAGTGATGCCCTTAAGCGTCAGGGAGGTTTCCTTGACGCCTGCAACCCCTCGAACCTGATTGAAATCGAGATTCGTCAGGGTTTCGCCCGTCACCTTTTCATAAGCCGTCCGCAGGGCGGCCTCCATCACCCCGCCGGTCGCGCCGAAAATATCGGCGGCACCGGAAGAGACCCCCAGGGGCGAATCGAATTGGCCATCGCCCAGATGCGGGAAATTGACTCCCAGGCATTTGGCCAGCCAGATGAATTCCCGCGTGGTCAGCACCGCATCGGTGTAGGGAACGCCCCAGGGCGCCAAATGCTCCGGACGGGCCGCCTCGAATTTTTTGGCAGTACAGGGCATCACAGCCACCACGTAGATCTTTTTGGGATCGATCCCGGCCTTCTCGGCATAGTAGGTTTTCAGGAGCGTTGACAGCATGCCCATCGGCGACTTGCAAGTTGAGGCATTCGGGATTAATTCCGGATAAAACCGTTCCATAAAATTAATCCAACCCGGCGAACAGGAGGTGATCAACGGCAGTTTTTCATTCTTCGCGATCCGCGACAGGAACTCCGTCGCTTCCTCGACGATCGTTAGATCGGCCCCGACGTTGGTATCGAACACCTTGTCGAATCCCATCAGACGGCAGGCGGTCACCATTTTTCCGGTCACAGGTGTGCCCGGCGCAAAACCGAACCCCTCGCCCAGCGCCGCGCGAATGGATGGCGCCGTCTGAACCACTACATGCAGGTCAGGATTGGCCAGCGCCTCAAGTACTTCATCCGTGCAACTCTGCTCCACGAACGCGGCGGTCGGGCAAACATTGATGCACTGACCGCACTGGATACAGACCGAATCGGCCATCGACTGACCATGCGCCGGCGCGACGATATTTTTAAAGCCGCGGGTCTGCTGGCTCAAATTGGTCACGCCTTGCACCTCCTGGCACACCCGCACACACCGGCCGCAAAGGATACATTTTTCCGGGTCGCGAATCACTGCCGACGATTCGTCGCGAGGGAACCGTTTCCGCTCCCCGGCAAACAACCGTTCGCGCACCCCCAGGCTGTAGGCCAGGTTCTGTAATTCACAATGCCCGTCGCGCTCACAGGTCTGGCAATCCTGGGGATGATTATCGAGCAGCAACTCGACGATGTCGCGCCGCAACCGCCGCAATAACGGGGTGGAGGTGCGCACATTCATGCCGTTCGCCGCCGGAAAGGCGCAGGAAGCCACCGGATTCCGCTGGCCGTCCACTTCCACAATGCAGATGCGGCAGGCGCCCAGGATGCTCAATTGGGGATGGAAACACAATCGGGGAATTTCGATCCCCAGTTGGTCGGCGGCCTGCATGATGGTCACGCCGTCCGCCACCTCCGTCTCTATTCCGTCAATGGTCAATTTGATTTTTACGGGATTCATGTCCTTAATTCCTCTTCACGGCATCGAACTTGCAGACATCGTAACAGCGGCCGCATTTGATACAGCGCGCCTGGTCGATGACATGGGGTTTGCGTACCTCACCGGAAATGCACTCCACCGGGCAGTTTCGTTTACAGGCTCCGCACCCCACACATTTTTCGGCCACAATGAGATAGCGCACCAGGTTGCGACAGGCGCCCGGGGCGCAATGCTTGTCGCGGATATGCGCATCATATTCAGCCCGGAAATGGCGAATCGTGCTGATCACCGGATTGGGCGCCGCCTGCCCCAACCCGCACAGGGACGACCGTTTGACGGTATCGGCCAGACGAAGCAGTTTCTCGACGTCCCCTTCCACCCCTTTGCCCTCGGTGATCCGCGTGAGGATCTCCAGCATGCGTTTGGTGCCCTCCCGGCAGGGAGTGCATTTGCCACAGGACTCGTCCTGGGTAAACTCGATAAAAAACCGAGCCACGTTTACCATGCAATTGTCCTCGTCCATCACGATCATCCCGCCACTGCCCATGATGCTCCCGGCCGCAGACAATGAATCGTAATCGATCGGCGTATCCAGCGCGGATTCCGGCATGCAACCGCCCGCCGGCCCACCGGTCTGCACCGCCTTGAGCCGCTTGCCATCCTTGATCCCTCCCCCCACGCCATACACCACTTCGCGCAACGTGGTGCCCATCGGCACCTCGATCAGGCCCGTATTCGCCACATCGCCCGCCAACGCGAAGACCTTGGTCCCCTTGCTCTTGGGCGTCCCGATCGACGCAAACCAGGCCGGACCGTCCAGAATGATCACCGGCACGTTCGCAAAAGTCTCGACGTTGTTGATCACCGTCGGCTTGCCCCACAACCCCGACACCGTCGGGTACGGGGGGCGAGGCCGCGGCATTCCGCGCCGGCCTTCAATCGAATTTATCAGCGCGGTCTCCTCCCCGCAAACAAAGGCGCCCGCTCCCAGCCGGATCTCGAGATCAAAATCGAAGCTTGAGCCAAAAACATTCTTCCCGAGGAAGCCCGCCCGGCGGGCGTCATCGATCGCTTTCTCCAACCGCTTGATCGCGAGCGGATATTCTGCGCGGATATAGATGAAACCCTTGGTTGCGCCAATGGCATACCCGCCAATGATCATCCCCTCAAGAATGGTATGCGGATCCCCTTCGATCGTACTCCGATCCATAAAGGCGCCCGGATCCCCCTCATCCGCATTGCAGATGATGAACTTCTCCGGCCCTGGCTGATCCAGCGCCATCTGCCATTTCAAGCCGGTGGGGAACCCGCCGCCCCCGCGCCCGCGCAAACCGGATTGTTTCATGGCGTTCACCACTTGCGCGGCGCTCATCGTTTCCAGAACCCGTGCCGCCGCCTCGTACCCGCGCACAGCCAGAT
>Ga0118677_10004886_pt2 | contig 12987 bp, 11 predicted proteins | sample AliMusrvi5mmetaG_FD_86154 | JGI IMG/M metagenome (GOLD analysis project Ga0118677, IMG submission 86154)
CAGCTGAACAAACTCATCAATGTGGTCGAAATCCGAGACTTGGCGCCAACTGAGGCCGTTGAGCGGGAACTCCTCTTGGCGACGGTCCATATCGACGCTGAAGGCCGAGGAGAGCTTCTGCGTCGAGTCGCCCATTCTGGGGCCAGCATCATCGATTTCTCGGGTTCAGCGGTCACGGTGTCCTTGGCGGGAACGCCCGCAGCACTCGATACTTTTGAGACGTCGCTCGCAGAGCGCTACCCCTCATTAGAGGTGCAGCGAACGGGTCGCGTGGCTTTGCCTAGACTTCATCCTTCGGCCTAAGTCGCTGGGACTTAATTCGCACTACTGAGATCACTATTCACAACACAAGAAACAGGAGACCCCCATGGCAACCCTTTATTACGAAAAAGATACTGACCCATCATTGATTCAAGGTCGCAAAGTCGCAATCTTGGGCTATGGCTCACAGGGCCACGCCCACGCACTCAATCTTTCTGAGTCTGGCGTCGATGTTCGAGTGGGGCTGCGAGAAGGTTCCGCCTCGGCCAAGAAAGCCGCCGAAGCTGGTCTGAAGGTCATGTCACCAGCCGACGCAGCAGCCGATGCTGACGTGATCATGGTCTTGGTTCCTGACACCGAACAGAAAAAGGTCTACGACGAGTCGATTGCGCCGTCGCTCAAAGACGGCGACATGCTGATGTTTGCCCACGGCTTTAATATCCGTTTCGAACAGATTGTTCCTCCAGCGGGTGTCGACGTCACGATGGTTGCTCCGAAGGGACCCGGACACCTCGTTCGTCGGACCTACACCGAAGGGGGAGGAGTTCCTTCTCTCGTTGCGGTGCATCAAGATGCCACTGGAAACTCACACGCCATCGCATTGAGCTATGCCCACGCAATTGGTGCAACCCGGGCTGGTGTTTTGGACACGACCTTCACAGAAGAGACAGAAACTGATCTCTTCGGTGAGCAAGTCGTCCTCTGTGGAGGCGTCACGGCACTCGTGAACGCTGGCTTTGAGACGCTCGTTGATGCTGGCTATCAGCCAGAGAGTGCCTACTTTGAATGCCTGCACGAGCTTAAGCTCATTGTCGACTTGATGTACGAACAAGGGATCGCAGGTATGCGCTACTCAATCTCAGACACCGCCGAATATGGAGACCTCACCCGAGGTCCTCGAGTCATCAATGACTCCGTCAAAGCAGAGATGCGAAAGATCCTCGATGAAATTCAAGACGGAACGTTTGCTCAAGAGTGGATTGCCGAGAACCGTAATGGTCGACCTGAATATGAGCGGCTCCAAGCAGAAGGTAAGGCTCAGGAGATTGAAGTTGTCGGAGCAGAACTCCGCGACATGATGCCGTTTATTTCTGCTGGAAAGCAGAAGGTCGAAGACATCTCTGGAGGTTGATCCTCTAGGGGCCAACTGGCTGCGGCGAGTAGGCCGGAGAGAAGACCTGGGTCATGGCCGTTACGACAGCATTCGCCATGCGCCACGCCCCCGAGGCATAGCCAATGCAGTTAGCGGTGTAGAGCGAATCCATGTTAACGCAGAGGTGAGCTTGATCCGGCAGATAACGAACCTGGTTGTTCTGGACTCCGTTGACCACTGGCCCGGTGCAGTTTCCAGATGAGATTTCATCCGGCTTACAAGGCAGGTAATCAGTGAACTGCTGAGTTACGGGGTCAACCACCCATGGTGACGCGGCAAAGTACGTCACCGCAGGGTTGCTGAGGCTTGGCACGAACGATGCGTACATCGCATTTACGCCAGGATACGGAGCATGGGCATAGAACGGCGAAGTTGTACTTGGAACAGGTGGAGCGATCACGATCACGTGTGTCGTTCCATTCGAGAGGAAAATGTTGATCGCTGTTTGGAGATCCGTTTGGTATTGCGTAATAACTGCTGCATACGGGGATCCTGAAGCCGCAGCGGCAGAGATGCACGGAGTGTAGTCATTGCCTCCAAACTCAATGACCACAACTTGAGGATGCGTGGTGGTGGCAACGGACTCCATCTGTGGAAGGACATCACAGATTGCGGCCCCAGGGTGCGGATAGATGGTCGCCTGGATTTGCCCTGGTGTGGTCACAGCTGCAAGATCCTGCGTTATGTACGGCGATGCATTTGCCGTGAGAGAGTCGCCAAAGATAGCGGCTTGGATAGTGAGAGCAGGCGCGGTTGTCGAACTAATTGATGTCGTAACGCACGCAGCGCCAGCGGGTCGGTTGGTTGAACCCAATGCGACAAGACTGGCTATACCAAGAACAAGTACGAGCGAGAGAATGCGGGCCTTTGACCAACGTACGGCTGCTATCCCCGCTCCAACGATCAGTACGCCGATGACGATGTACAAAAAGAGATCAGAACCAGTTGAGGCCATGCATTCGCTCATTTAGCCCCTCTCCTGAGGTTTCGAATTTATGTTTTATTCTCCTTATGATGCTAGGGCATCTTTGACATCCTGAAATGGATTGGCAACATCATGTCAATGTTTTGATACCGAATAGGACTATTTGTGCCTGTGAACTCTAAAATCATCGGAGCGTAGGCTACCTACCGAACAGATTGTTGTTAACTCAACGCTCCAACGACGTGGGTGATTGCTCCACACAAAAGAGCAATGTCATCTGGGTCAATGGCTGGAAACATGGCAATACGTAACTGGTTCCGTCCGAGTTTTCGGTAGGGCTCAGTATCAACAATCCCATGCGCTCGAAGCACGGCAGCAATTTGGCTTGCGTCAATCGCATCTACAAAGTCAATAGTGGCGATGACGTGGCTGCGTTGGTCTTCTCGCTCGACGAAGGGGCGAGCAAAGCCACTCTTTTCGGCCCAGGTGTAGAGAATCTCCGCAGAGCGATCACATCTCCCTGTTGAAAAGTCGAGACCTCCGTTACCGTTCATCCATTTGATTTGCGACCTCAGCAGGTGAATGGTTGCAAGTGCGGGAGTGTTATACGTCTGGTCAAGGCGTGAGTTATCAAGCGCAATCTTCAAGTCAAAGAATGCGGGGACCCAACGATCAGAGGCAGCGAGTGATTCAATTCGCTCGATCGCCGCTGGTGAGCACAAGGCCAGCCACAGCCCACCATCCGAAGCGAACGACTTTTGAGGAGCAAAGTAATAGCAGTCGAACTCATTGGCATCGACATAAAGCCCTCCCGCCGCTGACGTGGCGTCGACGGCAACAAGTCCAGAAGCATCTGGTCGCGTGATCTTCATTGAAACACCTGTTGACGTTTCATTGTGGGTCAGCGCGTAGAGATCGATCTCGCTGTTGGCGATCGCTGCAGGATGCGTTCCGGGATCGGTCTTGATAATTTCAGGGTCATCAAGGAACGGTGCTTGCGAGGCAGCCGTGGCGAACTTCGAAGAAAATTCTCCGAAACTGAGGTGTTGACTTTTCTTCTCGATGAGGCCAAATGTCGCGGCATCCCAAAAACAGGTTGTGCCCCCATTCCCGAGGAGCACCTCGTAGCCATCGGGGAGCGAGAACAACTCTGCAAGACCGCTGCGCACGTCTCCTACGACGGACTTCACGGTGTTTTGTCGGTGGCTCGTCCCCAAGAAGTGAGGAGCGTCCGCCGCAAGGGCAGCGACCTGTTCGGATCGAACCTTGGAAGGTCCGGCACCAAAGCGGCCGTCCTTCGGGAGGAGTTCAGCGGGGATACGAATGTCGGGTGTCTCTGCCATGTGTGGAATCATGTCACCTATGGCAACCCCTCATGGCACAGCAGCAGATCGGCGAGTTTCACGACTCCTTTCAGAGCTCCAGCCCTCGGCCACATTGGCCGTAGATGCTCGAGCCAAAGCCCTGAAAGCCGCAGGGGAAAACGTCATTGGGTTTGGTGCTGGTGAGCCAGACTTCCCAACCCCACAAGCCATCGTGGACGCCGCAGTGGCGGCCTGCCTCGATCCGAAAAACCATAAGTACAGTCCCGCCGCTGGCCTCCCTGAACTTCGAGAAGCAGTGGCTCAAAAAACTCTTCGTGACTCCGGCCTAGAGGTCAGTGCCGACCAAGTGATCATCACCAACGGTGGAAAGCACGCAGTGGCGAACACCTTCGAAGCGCTCCTTGATCCAGGTGATGAAGTCATCATCCCAGCTCCCTATTGGACAACGTATCCAGAGTCAGCAGCGCTGGTCGGCGGCGTGCCAGTGATCGTGCCTACAGATGAGTCAACTGGATTCAAAGTTACCGTTCCTATGTTGGATACGGTCTGGACTGAGCGTTCAAAACTGTTGGTCTTTGTATCGCCATCGAACCCCACTGGAGCGGTCTACGACGCAGACGAGATCGACGCCATTGGGGCATGGGCGGCATCTCGCGGCGTCTGGGTGATGGCCGATGAGATCTACGAGCATTTGACCTACGACAACACTCCTCTCCTTTCTCTTCCTGCCAGGTGTCCAGAACTCGGCGACCGCTGGGTCATCGTCAATGGTGTCGCGAAGACCTACGCCATGACCGGATGGCGAGTTGGCTGGATGATCGGACCGAAGGACGTCATCAGCGCTGCAACGAACTTACAAAGCCAGATCACCTCAAATGTCGCCAATGTCTCCCAGCGAGCTGCGCTTGCCGCAGTCTCCGGAGACTTGATGGCCGTTGAGATGATGCGAGAGACATTCGACCGTCGGCGACGCACTATGACGTCGATGCTCAATGACATTGATGGCGTGAGCTGCCTAGAGCCAAAGGGTGCGTTTTACTGCTTCCCAAACGTGACGGGACTTCTCGGCAAGTCGATTGGTGGAGCAAGAGCGACAACGAGTGCCGAACTTGCAGAGATTGCTATTGACCAGGTCAAGGTCGCTGTGGTGCCCGGTGAGGCCTTCGGAAGCCCTGGGTACTTTCGACTTTCCTATGCCCTCGGAGATGAGGATCTCGCCGAAGGCGTGGGCCGACTTGCTCAATTGTTTTCGACTGCGCAATAGGTCCAAAAAACCCCCTACGATCTAGATACCCCACAACACCCAAGGAGCCCCGTGGCACGAGTACTCGTCACTGAAAAGATTGCCCAACCAGGACTTGACCAGCTGAGCGCCGCTGGACATGAGGTCGACGTGCAACTCGGCCTCTCGCCAGAGGAATTACTCGGAGCGATCGTGGGAGCACACGCCCTCATCATTCGATCCGCAACCAATGTCACTCCTGAGGTCTTGGCGGCAGGTACAAGTTTGGTGGTTGTTGGTCGAGCGGGAATTGGACTCGACAATGTTGCGGTTGACGTTGCGACTGAGCGGGGCGTCATGGTGGTCAATGCACCACAATCAAATATTCTCTCTGCCGCTGAACAGGCGATGGCCCTTTTGCTGGCACAAGCTCGCAATATCCCACAAGCCCATGCTGCGCTCGTGCAGGGAAAGTGGGAGCGAGCGAAGTGGGAAGGCGTCGAACTCTATGGCAAGACACTTGGTGTGATTGGACTGGGTCGAGTTGGTGCCCTTGTCGCACAACGTGCCCTTGCCTTTGGCATGCGACTCGTCGCCTACGACCCGTTTGTCTCGGCAGACCGGGCTCGTCACATGGGAGTTGAACTGATGTCGTTGGAAGAAGTCTTTGGAATGTCCGACTTCATCTCGATTCACCTTCCAAAGAACAAAGAGACCATTGGACTCATTGATGCCGCAATGCTGGCGAAGTCCAAACCTGGCATTCGAATCATCAATACCGCTCGTGGTGGGATCATCGTCGAGTCTGACTTGGCCGAAGCCGTGCGATCCGGAACGGTGCAAGGTGCGGGGCTTGACGTCTTTGAGGCGGAACCGACGACTGAGTCGCCACTCTTCGAACTCGAGAGCGTGGTGGTCACACCTCACCTCGGAGCCTCGACAGCAGAAGCTCAAGATAAGGCCGGAATGACCATTGCCGAGCAGGTCGAGTTAGCGCTTGCAGGAGATTTCGTCCCGTTTGCTGTGAATATCTCGGCCGGCGAGGTTTCTGAAGTCGTCCGACCCTTCATGGGTTTGGCCGAACAACTTGGGCGCTTCTTTGGTGGGCTCCATGAAAGCAGCCCCTCAAAGATTGAAATCAGTTATCAGGGCCAGCTTGCAGGAGCGGGAACTGGCATTTTGACGCTCTCGGTCTTGAAAGGATTCTTCGGCTCAACAAGTTCAGAGCCGGTCTCCTACGTCAATGCACCCGCACTTGCTGAAAGTCGAGGAATTGAAATCCAAGAGAACTCGAATATCACGAGTCATGATTTCGTGAATTTGATCTCAATCCGTTCAAATGATCACAGCGTGGCCGGGACAATGACTGGCATCGGACACAAAGTAGAGAATCGGGTTGTCAGTGTCGACGATCACAACGTAGAGGTTCCTCCCGCTGATCACATGTTGGTCGTGAGAAACGATGACCGTCCGGGGATGATTGGCTCTGTGGGACGGTTCCTCGGATCTGCGGGAATCTCAATCTCTTCGATGGCAGTCGGTCCAAACACCGACAAGGTCACCGCACTGATGGTGCTTTCAACTGATCAACCTGTTCCAGACAGTGTGATCAGTGAGATGGCAGCGAGTGACGGCATCCTGGACTTGCACCGCATCAGCCTCTAAGGCGACGTCGCCGTTCAGTTAGGCGATGTTCTTCTCAGGAACGTCTGGCCACGTATCAAGGCTCCCCGTAAGTGGAACCCCCGCGTCAAGGCTGGACTCTGGGGCTCGAGAGGAGCGGAGTTTGAGCACCAGGAAGGCAATGCCAGCAACCAAAAGGCCCAGAAGAATAAGTCGAATTGTTCGTGCCATAGGTGCCCATGGTAGCCACAACGGCAGAATGGGCCAAGTCGAGGCACTACAATGGAGACTAATGAACACCACGACCAAGACCCTGCTGCTTCTCTGAGGCGAGCGTCACACTGCGCTCGCTAGTTCTCCTCCTGTGCCCATTGTGGCCAGGGGGTTTTTTATTGGGCCGACAATGGGTGCTTGGTGAGGAAGAATAGGAAGAGGAAAAGGAAGTTACGACTATGGCAAAGACCACTGAACAGAGGACCGGGGCCATGCCCCATGACCACTATCACGCCGTCCTGCCCGTCGACCTTCCTGATCGAACGTGGCCCAGCCGTCAATTCAGTGAAGCCCCTCGATGGTGCAGCGTTGATTTGCGAGATGGAAATCAAGCGTTGATCGATCCGATGGATCCAGATCGAAAGATGGCGTTGTTTGATCTTCTCATCGAGCTTGGGTTCAAAGAAATTGAAGTTGGCTTCCCCTCAGCCTCACAAACTGATTTTGACTTCATGCGTCAAATCATCGAAGAGAATCGGATCCCTGACGACGTCACTATTCAAGTGCTTGTGCAATGTCGAGAAGATTTGATTCGGAGAACCTATGAATCAATCCGAGGTGCGAAGAACGTCATCGTTCACTTCTATAACTCAACGTCGTCGCTTCAGCGTCGTGTGGTCTTTGATCTCGATCGCCAGGGAATTGTTGACATCGCCACACACGCAGCTGCACTCTGCGTGGAGCTTGAGGCCACGATTCCAGAAACCACGATCACCTATGAATACTCACCAGAGAGTTTTACTGGCACTGAGCCTGAGTATGCCGTGGAGATCTGCGAAGCAGTGATGGACGTGATTCAACCCACTCCTCAACGACCACTTATCCTGAACTTGCCGGCCACGGTTGAGCACTACTCTCCAAATCTCTACGCCGACGTGATTGAATGGTTCTGTCGGACCATTAAGGACCGAGAAAGTGTTGTCGTGAGCCTTCACCCTCACAATGACCGAGGCACAGGCGTCGCTGCGGCTGAACTTGGCATCTTGGCGGGAGCAGACCGAGTCGAAGGAACGTTGTTCGGGAACGGTGAGCGGACCGGAAATGTCGATATTGTCACGTTGGCATTGAACTTATTCTCTCAAGGTGTTGATCCTGAGTTGAAGTTGACTGACATTGAGAAAGTTCGGCGGATCGCTGAGTACGCCACTCGGCTTCCCGTGCATCCCCGTCACCCCTACGCAGGAGATTTGGTCTACACAGCCTTTTCGGGGTCACATCAAGATGCCATCAAGAAAGGCATGGCCGATATTGGTGATGACTACGACCACTGGGAAGTGCCGTATTTGCCGATTGACCCGAAGGACACTGGGCGAACCTACGAAGCGATCATTCGGGTGAATAGCCAATCAGGTAAAGGTGGAGTCGCCTACTTGATGGACGCCGAACACGGTTTAGATCTTCCGCGCCAACTTCAAGTCGAGTTCAGTAGAACTGTCCAGAAGGTGACCGAGGAGAGTGGGACCGAGATTAAGCCCGACGCACTCTGGGATGTCTTTGAAGCAACGTATCTCCCAGAAGACGCTGCACTTCGACTCTTGTCAAGTGAAGTGACCACGGGTGGTGGCAAGACAACGGTGTTTGCTCAGATGCTGATCAACGGCGACCACCTCACGATCAAGGGTGAAGGAAACGGGCCAATTGATGCGATGATCGCACGGCTCCGTGGTGAACTTGGCATCAGCTTTGAGGTAAAGAACTATTCGGAGCATGCGTTGACCTCCGGGTCGTCGGCGTCTGCGGTGGCGTACATCGAAGCAGAAGGTGCGAATGGTGAGACGTGGTGGGGAGTCGGCATGGACTCGTCAATTCTCGATGCGTCGCTTCAAGCGGTGGTCTCTGCAGCTAATCGATTGAAGTGAGCAACGTTCTCGTTCGAGATGCTCAACCGGGCGACGTCGAAGCAATCTGGAACTTGACGCGTGAGCTGGCGGTTTTGAACACTTAGAAGACCAGTTTGTTGCGACTGTCGATGACTTTCACAAAGAACTCTTTGGTGAGGATCCCGCAGCGAAGGTCATCATCGCCGAGATTGATGGCAAGCTCGCTGGGACCGCACTGTACTTTCGAACGTTCTCGACATTCCTTGGCCGCTCAGGAATCTGGCTTGAGGACCTCTTCATCCATGAGGAGTATCGCCGCCATGGGGTAGCGACGAAGTTGATGGAAGAGCTAAAGCGCAGGAGTCCGGGGCGCCTTGAGTGGATGGTCCTCGACTGGAACGAAGACGCTATTGCTCTCTACGACCACCTTGGTGCAACACAGTTCACCGATGCCTGGACGCACTACCGCATCACGTAAGTGAGAGAGCGCTAGCGAGTCGAGGGAAGAAAGCGCAACCGAGAGGTTTCATAGGCTGCAAGATCGCTCTCGTATCGCATCGAGAGACCAATATCATCCCAACCATTCAAGAATCTGTCTCTCGTGAACTCATCGAGAGGGAATGTGGTTGAAAACCCAAGCGCAGGAACTTCGAGCGTTCCCTTTGCCACATCAATAGTGAATTCAAGTGACGGGTCTGCAGCGACCGCATCGAGAAGTGTTCTCCCAGCCTCTTCTGTGACTTGAACTGGAAGCAAGCCTTGCTTCGTACAGTTGTTTCGAAAGATATCGGCGAAACGAGGGGAGATCACAGCTTCGAAGCCATAGTCAGTTAGGGCCCAGACAGCATGTTCCCGAGATGAACCAGTTCCAAAGTTTGGACCAGCGATTAATACGTTGGCTCCCTGGAACTCTTCATTGTTGAGGATAAATGATCGGTCATCTTTCCACTCAGAGAAGAGGCCAGCTCCAAACCCGGTGCGCTCTACGCGCTTGAGCCAATCTGAGGGAATGATCTGATCGGTATCGACGTCGGAGCGATCCAGCGGGACGCCACGTCCAGTGATGACGATGACAGGTTTCATGAGTCAAGATCCTCCGGGGTAGCAAAATGACCGGCAACAGCGGTTGCCGCAGCAATTGAAGGAGAAACAAGGTGCGTGCGGCCTCCTCGGCCCTGTCGTCCTTCGAAGTTTCGGTTGGAGGTGGATGCGGATCGTTCTCCCGGTGCAAGTTTGTCTGGGTTCATCGCTAAACACATTGAACAACCAGGCTCTCGCCACTCAAAGCCAGCTGCAAGAAAGATCTTGTCGAGACCCTCTGCCTCTGCTTGATTTTTGACACGATGAGAACCAGGTACGACAAGAGCCCGCATTCCTTTTGCCACGGTTCTCCCGTCAAGGATTGAGGCAGCAAGTCGTAAGTCTTCGATACGAGAGTTCGTGCACGAACCAAGAAAAACGGTATCAACGGGAATCTCTTTGACCGGCGTGCCAGCAGTTAGTCCCATGTAGGTCAGTGCTCGAGCAGCGGCGTCACGTTCATTTTCGGTCTCGTAACTTGCTGGATCTGGGATGACGCTGTCAATTGGAACTACCTGAGCGGGATTCGTTCCCCACGTGACGTGGGGGACCAAGGTGGTGGCGTCGATTGAGACTTCAACATCGAATGTTGCACCCTCATCGCTCGGAAGCGACTTCCAATAGGCGAGAGCTTCTTCCCACTCTTCGCCCTTCGGAGCGTGGTCGCGACCCTTGATGTAGGCAAAGGTTGTCTCATCGGGTGCGATGATTCCCGCTCGAGCACCGGCTTCGATGCTCATATTGCAGACGGTCATCCGGCCTTCCATTGAGAGCTCTCGAATCGCACTGCCCCGATATTCGATGACGTGACCGATGCCGCCACCAGTCCCAATCTTGCCGATGATGGCCAGGACAATATCTTTGGCAGTCACGCCGTCGGGAAGATCACCGTCGACGTTGACAGCCATAGTCTTGGCTCGAGTCTGGGGGAGTGCTTGGGTAGCAAGAACATGTTCGACTTCGCTCGTTCCAATGCCAAATGCCAATGCGCCGAAGGCGCCATGGGTTGAGGTGTGGCTATCTCCGCAGACGATGGTCATGCCCGGCTGGGTGAGTCCGAGCTCGGGGCCAATGACGTGGACAATTCCCTGGTTGGCATCTCCCATCGGGTAACAGGTGATGTCAAACTCCGCGCAGTTCGCTGTTAAGACGTCAAGTTGCTTCGCCGAAATGGGATCAGCGATGGGTTTGTCGATGTCGGTGGTTGGAACATTGTGGTCGGCCGTTGCAACGGTGAGCTCTGGATGACGGACACGACGTCCCTCGAGGCGCAAGCCGTCGAAAGCTTGAGGTGACGTCACTTCATGCACCAAGTGAAGATCGATGAAGAGAAGGTCTGGTTCATCGACACCCTTATGGACGACGTGGGCGTCCCAAAGTTTTTCTGACAGCGTTCGAGGACTGGTCATGCGCTCACCTTCACAATCTGAACTTTCAACATCCCGCCCGGAGATTTGTACTCAACGGTGTCACCTTCAAACTTTCCCATGAGCGCAGCTCCGAGTGGTGCGGTCGGTGATGCCACTGGCAGGCCTCCTTGGCGCTCTTCGATAGAGCCCACGAAGAAGTCTTGGGTATCGTCATCGTCGTCACCTTCATAGCGAAGTGTGACGGTCGAGCCTTCTTGGACTTCGCCTGAGTCCGAGGCCCCTTCAACAATGACAGCAGTTTTGAGGAGAGCCTGGAGCTGACGGATACGCGACTCCATCTTTCCCTGAGCGTCTTTGGCCGCGTGATAGTCACCGTTCTCAGAGAGGTCGCCCAACGCTCGGGCAGTTTCAATGTGGCCTGCAATATCAATCCGGCCCCGTGTGGTGAGATCTTCAAGTTCAGCACTCAGCCGATCATGGGTCTCTTGGGTCAGTTTTGTGGGTGATTCACTCACGAGAAATCCTTCGAAAACGCTTCTGTGTTGGGTTCTCAGGCTACCGTGCCCAGCGCTACCCCTGCGACAGAACAGCGCTGGCCTTGACCCTGCCCGAAGAGTGCGAGAGACTGTAGCCCTGTGAAGACGACACCCCAGGTAACGATTATTCGATAGGCGTGTGAGGGACCCTCACGCGCCGTTCACGACCGTCCACCTTGTGGGCGGTTTTTCATTTCTCACCGGGCCTTCTGAGCAAAAATGCCAGATCAGCCCACAACGACGAGGACCGAAGGAGCAGAAGTGGCGAGCACGAAGAACTACAGAGTTGCGGTCATTGGGGGCGATGGCATTGGCCCTGAAGTGACATCCGAGGCACTCAAAGTTGTCGCCGCGTCTGGAGTCAACCTTGAAACGACCGAATTTGACCTTGGGGCATCTCGCTACCAGAGAACAGGCGAAGTCTTGAGCGAAGAGACTTTGGAAGAACTCCGTGGATTCGACGCCATCGTCCTTGGTGCGGTCGGACCAGCCATTGGCGACACGTCAGTTCCTCCAGGCACGCTTGAGCGTGGGTTGTTGTTGAAGATGCGGTTTGACTTAGATCTCTACGTGAACCTCCGTCCCTTTACGGGGGTTCCTGGTTCCTTGGCCGAAGGTTGTGACTTTGTCGTTATCCGTGAAAATACTGAAGGCATGTACGCGGGCGAAGGAGGATTCCTTCGCAAGGGGACTCCTGCCGAAATCGCCACGCAAGGCTCTGTGAATACTCGTTTTGGTGTTGAGCGCTGCGTTCGCTTCGCGTTTGAACTCGCAAACTCTCGAGCAGCAAAACATCTAACGCTTGTTCACAAGACCAACGTGTTGACGTTCGCTGGAGATCTCTGGCAACGAACAGTGAACGCTGTTGGACTCGAGTACCCAGAGGTCACGACGGATTACAACCATATTGATGCAGCATGTATCTACATGGTTGAAAACCCTGGACGCTATGACGTCATCGTGACGGACAATCTCTTTGGCGATATCTTGACGGACTTAGCCGGAGCAGTTGCGGGTGGAATTGGGTTTGCTGCATCTGCGAATCTCAATCCAGACCGGACTGGACCTTCGCTTTTTGAGCCCGTTCACGGAGCTGCCCACGATATTGCGGGACAACAGAAAGCCAACCCCTTGGCGGCGATTGTCTCCTCAGCTTTGATGCTGCAACATCTAGGAGAAGATGATGCTGCGCAGCGAATTATCGCTGCGGTTCGCGACTATGCCGATAATGACCCGAAGAAAGACGCATCGACCAGTGAAATTGGCGATGCCATTGCAGGAAAGGTTTGAACCATGCCAATCACCCCAAGTAAGAGCATCTGGATGGACGGCGAACTTGTCGACTGGGACAAGGCCACTGTTCACGTTCTCACGCACAGTCTTCACTACGGATCGGGAG
>Ga0118677_10011812_pt1 | contig 12986 bp, 10 predicted proteins | sample AliMusrvi5mmetaG_FD_86154 | JGI IMG/M metagenome (GOLD analysis project Ga0118677, IMG submission 86154)
CCCAACCCTGCACCATCACACTGAAAACAAGGAATTTCTTCCCAGAGGGGGGGGGGGGGGGGGAGGGTCTTAAGTGTATCCCGTCTGTCGTCACATCATGCCCAACGGCAACTGCTGCCACTCGCCTGCACTGCGCGGCACGCCCTTTTGTTACTTCCACACCCGGCTCCATCGCCTGGCCGCCGAGCAGAAAAAGGGCGACAACAAGCCGCTCTCGTTCCCTGTCTTGGAAGATCGAAGCGCCCTCCAGATCGCGGTGGGCCAGGTCCTCAACTCCCTCGCCACTTGCAAGCTCGACGCAAAGTGCGCAGGCATCTTGCTTTACGGACTTCAGATCGCAACCCAGAATGTCGAACACAATCCGAACATCCTTACCACCGGTGCTGTCCAATCCATGACCCTGACCGAAGACGGTGAAGAACTCGCTCCCGAACGCATCGTCTGCCGGCCGGGACGCGACTGTCCCACCTGCGACCGCAAAGACCATTGCGAAAACTACCAGCCCGCCGAGGAATAGTCCCGAGTCCCTGGTCCCGAGTCCCTTGGCCCTTGGCCCCTGGTCCCTGGCCCCTAGTCCCGGGCCCCCTCTTCGCCCAATCTTCGCTCTTGCGGTATAATTCCGCATGGACTTTCAACTCGTCACCAGCTACAAACCCAGGGGAGACCAGCCGCGGGCGATCGAGGAACTCGTCCAGGGCCTGGCTGCGGGCGAGAAGCACCAGGTGCTGCTCGGCGTCACCGGCTCCGGCAAAACCTTCACCATGGCCAAGGTCATCGAGCGGTCCAACCGGCCCGCGCTCATCCTGGCCCATAACAAGACCCTGGCAGCCCAGCTTTACCACGAGTTCAAGCAGTTCTTCCCCGGCAACGCGGTAGAGTACTTCGTCAGCTACTACGACTACTACCAGCCCGAGGCCTACATCCCCGCCGGCGACCTTTATATAGAAAAAGAAGCCACCATTAACGAGGAGCTCGACAAACTGCGCCTCTCGGCGACCCGCTCGCTCTTCGAGCGCCGCGACTCCATCATCGTCAGCTCGGTCAGCTGCATTTACGGACTCGGTTCGCCTGAGGCGTATTACGGCATGCTGCTGCTCCTGGAAAAGGGTCAGCACATCAGCCGCAAAGACATTACCCGCCGTCTCGTTGAAATCCTCTACGAACGCAACGACGCCGACTTCCGGCGTGGCACCTTCCGCGTGCGCGGCGACGTCATCGAGGTCTTCCCCACCTACGACGAAACCGCTTACCGCATCGAGATGTTCGGTGACGAGATTGAATCCCTCTCCCAAATCGACCCGCTCTTCGGCACCGTGAAGCAGAAGTACTCGCGCCTGCCCATCTACCCCAAAAGCCACTACGTGATGCAGCCCGAGCGCAAGGCCGAAGCCATCGAGACAATCCTCGCCGAGCTCAACGAACGCGTTGCCCAGTTGGAGTCCGAAGGCCGCATGGTCGAGGCGCAGCGCGTCCACCAGCGAACCCGCTTCGACCTGGAGATGATCAAGTCGATGGGCTACTGCCACGGCATCGAGAACTACTCGCGGCACTTCAGCGGCCGCCTGCCCGGCGAGGCGCCTCCGACCCTGCTCGACTACTTTCCCCGCGACTTCCTGCTCTTCGTAGACGAGAGCCACGCGACCATTCCGCAGGTCCACGGCATGTGGTTCGGCGACCGCAGCCGCAAGGCGAATCTCGTCGACTACGGCTTCCGCCTGCCCTCGGCCATGGACAACCGCCCGCTGAAGTTCGAGGAGTTCGAGAACCGCATCCACCAGACCATCTATGTCTCCGCCACGCCGGGACCGTATGAACTGACGCGCTCGGCCGGTGTCGTCGTCGAGCAAGTCATTCGTCCCACCGGCCTTGTCGATCCCGAAGTCGAGATTCGCCCCGTCAAGGGCCAGATTGATGATCTGCTTGCCGAGATTCGCGACCGCGCCAAGCGCAACGAGCGTGTCCTTGTCACCACCCTCACCAAGCGCATGTCAGAGGATCTGGCCGGCTACTACACCGAGGTCGGCGTGCGCTGCCGCTACATGCACTCTGAGATCGAAACCCTGGAGCGCGTCAAGTTGCTGGCCGGCCTGCGCCGCGGCGAGTACGACGCCCTGATCGGCATCAACCTGCTGCGCGAAGGCCTTGATCTGCCTGAAGTATCTCTCGTGGCCATTCTGGATGCCGACAAGGAAGGCTTCCTGCGCTCAGCCGGGTCGCTCATCCAGACAATGGGCCGCGCGGCGCGTCACCTCGAGGGCAAGGCGATTCTCTACGCCGACCGCATCACCGACTCCATGCGCCGGGCGATGGATGAGACCGACCGCCGGCGTACCGTGCAGCGGGCCTACAACGAGGAGCACGGGATTACTCCGCAATCCATCATTAACAAGATGGACATGGGCCTGGCCGAGATCATGAAAGCCGAGTACGGCGAGGTGGCCGAGGAAGAGGCAGCCGCGATGCCCGCCTTCGCCTCTCAAGGAGAGCTCGACGCCTATATCGCCAAACTGGAAACCGAGATGCGCGATGCGGCCAAGAAATTCGAGTTCGAAAAAGCCGCCAAATTACGTGACTCCATCAAGGAACTTCGGGAGAAGGAGATTCTGTTCGGCTAGTGGCTCCCCTGCCAGGCTTGATAGACGCAAGCAACCGATAGAGGCGCCGCCCCATCTTACCTGCGTAGTCCCTGCGGTCAAGCCTCGGTCGCGGGAATCGGGGTTTAATGCCGACAATTTTATTAGTGGACTGCGATCCTCTCCAGGCGCTCCTCCGTAAATCCATCCTGGAACAAAAATTTCCCGACGTTCGCCGCGTAAGCGACGCCGCTGAAGCTCTATGTCTTATTGAACAGCCTAACTTCGCCTCAAATCTCGCGCTCATTGTCACCGGCCGCCAGAGGCCGGGAATAAGCGGTCCCGACTTCGTCGCTGAAATTGTTCGGCGCTTGCCGGAGTTGCCGGTGCTGGTTCTTGGCAGCGGTGCTGAAACTGCAAGCGACTACCCACATTATGCTGGTATTTGCTTCCGATCCAGATCGATTGCCAGCGAAGAACTGCTGGCGCTGACCGGCATGATGATCGCCCGAGGCCACTTGGACGCCGCCTGAACGTGGCCTGCGATGTCTGCACAAACCAACTACAAGCACCTGTGTGTTTCATCCACCCTCTTAGTGTGATTCAAATCACACGCCTGAAGCCCTCTCCAGATAGAGAATTGGCCTGTCGGTAGGCCGACGGACTCCCCGTCCGCGTGCGAAAATCATCGTGGAGTCCCCGAATCAATGTGGAGCGGTTTCCCCCGAGTTTGTGCGGTGCATCTTGTGCTGTGCAAGGAGAGTTGGAGCGGCTTCGATCAACGCAAATTGGAGAACCGCAAGTGGCAACCTTTGGAAGTCTGTCTCTACTCATCGCCCTGGCATTAGCCGCTTACAACCTGCTCGCCGGGGCTGTAGCCTTGCGCCTGCTGGCTACCGGACAACCAGCCCGCATCCAGCCTGAACGGCTGGCTGATACCGCGAGGCGGGCCGGAATTGCGGGCTTTGTAGCCGTCACCGCGGCCGCTTTCGCGTTGGTCTGGTCGGTTTTCGCCAACGATTTTTCCATCACCTACATCATGGAGCACTCGAACCGCGACCTGCCCGGCGCTTACAAATTTTCCGCGCTGTGGAGCGGGCAGGAAGGCTCCCTTCTGCTGTGGGCGTGGCTGCTGGCGGTGTATGGCTTTGTGCTTCGCCTCACGCACAAGACGGATGTTCGCCTGTACGCCTATGCCGGAACCATCCTGGCAGCCGTGCAGGTCTTCTTCCTGGCGATTTTGAACTTTGCCGCACCACCGTTCTCGCTGATGAAGGGCACCATTCCCGAGGACGGCAACGGGCTCAATCCGCTGCTGCAATATCCGGAGATGGTGATTCATCCTCCGCTGCTTTACCTGGGCTACGTGGGGTTCACCATTCCCTTCGCTTTTGCGCTGGGCGCCCTGATGATGCGCTATCCCGGCGAGAAGTGGATCAAGATTACCCGCGTCTGGACCTTGGTTACCTGGCTATTCCTCACCTGCGGCATCTTCCTGGGCATGCACTGGGCGTACGCCGTGCTTGGTTGGGGTGGCTACTGGGGTTGGGACCCGGTCGAAAACGCGAGTTTCATGCCCTGGCTTACCGGCACCGCGTTTCTGCACTCGGTAATGATGCAGGAAAAGAAAGGGATGATGAAGAGCTGGAATGTCTGGCTCATCTTCTCCACCTTCCTGCTCACGCTGCTGGGCACGTTGCTTACCCGCGCCGGACTCGTCAGTTCGGTTCACGCATTCGCCCAGTCATCCATAGGCAACTGGTTTGTGGCCTTCATGGTCATCGTGCTGGTGGTTTGCATTTTCACCTACGTCTTGCAGCGGCGCCACCTGAAGAGCGAACATCACCTGGAATCGCTCGTGAGCCGCGAGTCGAGCTTCCTGTTTAACAATCTCGTTTTGCTGACTGCCTGCTTCGTAATCCTCTGGGGAACACTCTTCCCCATCCTGAGCGAATACGCACAAGGCAGCAAGGTGACCGTGGGCGCGCCGTTCTATAATCGGGTGGCCGTGCCAATCGGCTTGTTCCTGCTCCTTTTGACGGGCGTTGGGCCGCTGCTGCCCTGGCGGGCCACGTCGATCAAGAGCATTCGCCGCAACTTCATTTTGCCAATCGTCGCGCTGTGGGCTACGGTCATTGTTTGCCTGGCTGTGGGAGTGCGCCCCTGGAAAGACGGCTCGTTCGACAGCGGAAACTTCTACGCGCTGGTGGCCTTTGCCATGTCGGCCAGCGTATTTGCCGCCATCGTCATGGAGTTCCTGCGCGGCGGCGCCGTCATCGCTAAACAGACCGGGCGGAACCTGCTGGTTGCCACATGGATGCTGACGCGCCGCAACACGCGCCGCTACGGCGGCTACATCATCCACATTGGCGTGGTGATTGTGGTGGTTGGGTTGGCCGGAGCGGCCTTCAACCGCAACGTCGAGAAAGAAATGGCGCTGGGTGACAAACTTGAGATCGGCCCTTACACGCTGGAATCCATCGGCGGAACCCAGGACACCAATCCCAATTACGACTCCTGGTACGCGGTGCTGGATGTTTCGCGTGGCGGCAAGAAACAATTCCAAATGACGCCGGAAAAACGCGTCTACCATGCCAGCGGGCAACCGCAGACCATGGTTGCCATTCACTCGACCCCCAGCTGGGATTTGTACGTAGTGTATGAAGGCGCCAACCCCGACACCGGGCAGCCCATCATCAAGGCCTTCCTCAATCCCCTGGTGGGATGGATTTGGGCCGGCGTGGCGTTGATGTTCTTTGGCACCATAGTGGCGCTGGTTCCGAGCCAAAAACCCGCTGCACAAAAAGGAGGCCAATAATGGGTGCTCCCGCACGCATGAACCTTTGGACAAAAGCGGTGGAAGTCATGGTGCTGGCCGTGGCCGTGTGCTTCTCCCTTGGAGCCACGGACGCCAGTTCGCGATTCAACGATCTGGGTCACCGCCTGATGTGCACCTGCAGTTGCGCGCAACTGCTGGGCGAGTGCAACCACGTAGGCTGCCAGGAGTCTGGCCGCGAGCGCAATGAACTCACCGCGGCCATTGCCGCCGGACAAAGCGACGAGCAGATTCTTGCCGCCTTTGCCACCAAGTACGGAGCAACCGTGCTGGCAGCTCCCACTGCCCACGGCTTTGACCTCGTGGCGTGGGTTGCGCCGTTCGCTGTGTTTGCCGCGGCTTTGCTGGGCACCATTCTGCTGGTACGGCGATGGTCGGTGGGCAAGACGCAGGTGGCCGCCGCAACCGACAACGATCCGGCCGCTCTTGCATTGCGCGAGAAGATTCGCAGGGAAACAGACACCAACAACGATGGAGGGTTTTAGGCCATGACTGAATCCCTGGGATTGATAATGGGCGCAATTCTGGCGCTGGTGCTGATCGTCTACACCTTCTGGCCTGAGAATATTTTCGCCAGCCAGCGGGAGAAGACACACTTGGACTACCTGTTGGAGCGCAAGGACCAGCTTTACGAAAACCTGCGCGATTTGAGCTTTGAGTACCGTGCCGGGAAGTATCCTGAAGAGGACTTTGTTGTGCAGCGGACCCAACTTGAAAACGAGACAGCGCAGTTGATGGCGGAGATAGAGCGGTTGCAGCAGGCCTGAACACCGCAAATGCTGTCACTTTGGGCACGTTTACTCGCGGATGCGAGATACGCCCAGGGTTTACCAGCGTTGGCCCGCCCAAAATGCCGGGTGCCCTATCCATTCGCCGTCTTTCTGGCGAATGGGTGGGATACCACAACACTCAAATAGCTCCGTTCTTCAGAAGCGACAAAAGCGAAGGGAGTCGAAGGTCCTGTGTTTGCTCCTCTTCCTATCTCATGACCAATGCAACCCACGCCCCACTCATAGGATTGCCAAACGATATGAAACTGACACAGTTTGTTTTTCGCACTTTTGCCTTGAGCCTGCTTTTCGCGGGCGCGCTGGCCGTGGCCGCTCCTATTACCGGCACGGTGACCAACAAGACCACGGGCAAGCCTGCAGTGGGCGATCCCGTGGTGCTGGTGGACGTGCAGGCCGGCATGGGCGAGGTGGCAACCACCACCACCGACGCCCGTGGGCACTATGCTCTGAAGACCCCCGGCAACAGCAACTACCTGGTACGCGTGACCCACCAGGGAAGCACCTATTTTATCGGCGCGCCACAAGGCGGCGGCTCGGGCGACCTCACGGTCTATGACGTGGCCTCGAAGGTGCAGGGTGTTTCGATTGAGGCCGACGTGCTGGAGATGGAGAGCGACAACGGCCAGCTCCGCGTCATCGAGCGGTACTTTGTGCACAACACAAGTTCGCCGCCGCTGACGCAGTGGAGCCAGCGCTCGTTTGAGATCGTGATGCCGCCGGATGCGGTGCTCGCGGGAGCGGAGGCGCAGCGGCCCAGCGGCCTGCCAACCAGCATCAAGCTTGACCCGAATGGCGCCAAGGGGCACTATTCGTTCAATTTCCCCATCCAGCCTGACCAGGGAGACAAGAACACTCTTTTCCAACTCAGCTATTCGGTCCCGTACAGCAACGGCAAGTTCAACTTCAAAGCCCAGATGTCGTTGCCAACGGAGAACCTGGCTGTCCTGCTGCCCATGAGCATGGTTTTCGCCGGCGGCGCTGGAGCGGAGTTCCGGTCGGTCAAGGAAGACCCCGGCATCCAGACCTTTATCGCCAAAAACGTGACTCCGGGAAAGGTAGTGGAATACGCCATCTCGGGCACCGGCCAAATTCCGCGCGAACAGCAGGGAGCTCCGGCAGGACAACAGGCGGATACCGGCATGGGATCGCAGGACGGCGGCAGCCCCGAGGCCGGAGCTACCGGTAAGCCAGGCGGCGGCATAGGCAACCCCATCAACACCCCAGACCCGTTAACCAAGTACAAATGGTGGATTCTCAGTGCGCTGGCGCTGTTGCTGGCCGCAGGCGCGGCCCTGCTCCTGCGCAAACCGGCTGAGATGCCTGCCGGCACTGTGGTGGCCCAACCAACTCCAGCAACCGCGCCGGGGATTGCCGCTCCATCCATCAGGCAAGGTTCGCTGCTGGATGCACTGAAGGAAGAGATGTTTGCCCTGGAGAGTGAAAAACTCTCGGGAACCATCAGTCCGGCCGAATACGCCGAAGTCAAGGTGGCTCTGGAGACCGTGCTCAGGCGAGCGTTGAAAAGGAAATAGCAAGTGAGCGGGTCAGCAGGTTAGCGAGTCGGAAAACCGAAAATCGCGCTGACCCGCTGACCTGCTGCTGGTTCCTATTCCCGATTCCCTGCCCCGTTGTATTCTTGCCACATGAAAACTCTGCTTCGTTCGCTTCTTTACCTGGCGCTGATGGTGTGGCTGGGCTCTGAAGTCTTCTTTCCCATCGTTGCCGCCGTAGCCTTCAGCACGTTGCGCCCCGATACGCACACCGCCGGGATGATCGTACGGCAGTTGCTGACGATTCTCCACGGCATGGGGCTTGTGTCGGGCATGGTGGCCATGGCGCTGCTGGCTTTGGCGCCCGCATGGGGCATCTACAAGCCGCGTACGGTGCTGGCGCCCATGGGCCTGGTGCTGGTGATGATTGCTTTCACCGTCTATGCGCAGTTCGGGATTATTCCCGCAATGGAGCGAGACCGCATTGCGGCGGGCGGGGCCATTGACGCAGCCGATGCCGCCAACGTGAGCCGCCTGGATTTCGAGCGTCTCCACAATCGCAGCGAGCACGTGGAGGAAGCCATTCTGCTGCTGGGGCTGGCCACGGTGGCGTTGGTGGCTAAGGCAGAGACAGGACGAGTCTAGCTCGGTGTCACTGCTTTGAGCGGCCTCTTCGTGATAGCCTTTTCGGCCAAAGGAATCTTCCGATGCCAACCGTTCTTGAAGCCAGCCTCGACGCTGCTGCTCCACCGAATTCCCTTGTTGCAATCAAAGAACGCGTAGAGGCCGGTCGCCTGCCGTGGACGGGACCGCTGATTCTCGCGGCATTGCGCCCGACGCTCTTCTTCACCGTGCAGGGGCTGCTTGCACTGTTCTACTTTGCGCTGCATCGCCCGGGACCGTGGCATGAGGCAGGCCGATGGTGGACCGTCTACGGGACAATCGTCGATATCGGCTGCCTGACCGGCCTGCGCATTTTCACGCGAAAGGAAGGCATTCGGATTCGCGATCTGGTGGGGCCTTTCCGCATGCGCCGTGGACATGATGTTTTCCTGGGACTAGGCATTTTTCTCCTCGTCTTTCCCTGCATCATCGGCGGAAGCATGCTGGCACAGAGACTGTTGTATGGTTCCCTCGATCCGGCCACTTCGGTCTATTTGACACAACTGCACAAACTGCCCATTTGGGCATTCGTCTACAGCGTCTTCGTTTGGTGGGTGATCTCTTCGCCAACCGAGGAGATGATCTACCAGGGCTACGCGCTGCCTCGCCTGCGGGCATTGACTGGACGCACGTGGATCGCCGTCATCGTTGGTATTTTTCATCCATTGATCCAATACGCTGCCCAATTTTGCAACAGTTGTTTTATACTCCTTAAGTCCTGCCAGATTCTTCATTTCGTACGGATCCTTTTCGAGGTCGTAAAGTTCCTCCTTTGGCCTGTAAAAAGATGCCCTTAGCAATTCATACTGAACGGGAAACTTTTCCTTATTCACAATAATATCGGCAAATGCCCGGTTTCCCCAGTTTCCGCCCGGGGTTGCATCAAGACAGGTCCACGCCAGACCCTTGTTCTTGTTGGCAAATGCTGCATCGGTGACAAATCGTTCAATCGGATAGTCCGGCACAATTTCATTCCTTAAATTACGAATGTAACGGAAACGACCATCAGTAACAGTTCTTGTTGGATAGTATTCTTCCGGAGAAGGACCATGAGCATTGTGTTCTGAATAAACGTATTGTTGCCCGCTGTTTTTTGATTTTCCTTCAAGCAAATTTCGCAGTGAGAAGCCCTGAACAGTTTTAGGAATCGCAATTCCGGCATAGTCCAGAACTGTTGGGGTAATATCAATTTGATTGATAAGCTCGGCCATTTGAATTCCTTCCATTATTCCTGATCCACTGAATGACAATGGAATGTGCAAGCCCCAGTCGTAGGTGGTAGCTTTTGCACGGGTGTAGCAATAACCCTGATCGCTGGTGAAAATGATGATTGTATTTTCTGCCTGTCCAGATTCTTCAAGCGCTTTGAGTACTCCACCTATTACTGCATCTGCAGCTTCAACGGATGATAGATATTCCGCATAATCCTGACGTGTAATTTCCGTATCAGGCCAGATGGGAGGAACAACTACTTCATCCGGAGAAACTGGTGTCAAAGCGGATTGCTTTTTAGCTGAATTCCAAGGTCTGTGGGTGTTTCCGATACAAACATCCAAAAAAAATGGTTTGTTATCCAGCAATTTAAAGAAACCAACTGCTGCCTGATATTGAGATTCAGGCGTATTATTCGCTGGCGCATGATAGTTAAACGGATATTTCCAGGGAGGACTTAAATGGAATTTTTCAGTAATGCCAGTAAAATAACCATTTGCATTCAAAATTTCAATTAAGGTCGGCAAATCTTCGTGCACCCCAACCTGATCAACTTTTGTAGATTGACGGCCAAACTGACTATCAGGTTCATTCATTGTTGGGGTGATTGTATTGCGCCAATGACCATTTGAATGAGGGTACATTCCAGTTAAAATGGCACTTCGGCATGGTGAACAGGATGCAGCAGCCGAGTATGCTTTAGTGAAGAACACCCCACTATTGGCCAATCGATCCATATTTGGTGTCTTTATTCCCGGAGTTCCAACCAATGAAAGATGGTAGGACTGGTCATCTGTAAGGAGTAATAGGAAGCTGGGCCTTTTCTTATTACTACTTATATTTTCATCTGCTGCAGTATTCTGAATACCTTGAAATTGGGCAACCAAAACTGCACTAAATAATACTATTCCCCTGTTCATTTTTCCCGTAAATTAAAATTTGTCCCTTCTGTCAATCGTCTTACTTTAATCACCAGCAGTGAACAGGTAATCAAATCTCCGGTCAGGGGCTGAATCCCCATGGATGAAAAATTCATTGATATCCAACAATTTCTGACAGTTATCAGACCAGTGAAAAGAGAAAACCAATTGTTTATTCTTTCTTTTAATGAGAGGTATCGGAACCGACAGTTCAAGTTCATTTCCAGAAAATGCATAATTTATTTTCGCATTTCCGGTCCAATTCCCATTATCAAAGTATTTCAAAGAAGTTTGGGTCTTATTGATTCGTTCAGAGTTTATCAGGAGATCATATCCTTCCCAGCCTGTGGTTTTTGAGGTATCCGTATTCAAGTAAAGCAGCATCCAGTTCTTATCTGTTTGCGGAGTTAGTGGTTGCGCTGTTTTAGCATAAAAATAGACGAACTTTTTATCATAAGTTACCCTGCTTTCTACAATATCATTTCTTCCTGTTGTGTTGGTATAGGTAGTGTTTTTGTTTGCTCCCTGCGAATTTCGGTGAAAAGTATCTCCTTCATAATCAACATATATCGGTTCAATAGCATTCCAATCAGCAAACAATCCGTCAATTTCCACTTTTTTGGACGGTGTTGCTTTTTTGGGAGCTTCCATGCCTTTAAAAAGCCGGAAATAGTTGACCATCTGAAAATACATGTTATCGGTATGGCCACTTTTCATCGGTTCTATATCGCGGTTATACTCTTCATTATAGGCATCCACAAAATAGGTGTTTCCCTTGACAGGTGGGTTTCCCAGAAAACCAGGACTTGCCTTGTCGCCGGTAATAAATCTCTGCGCCATCCATTCGTTGAATTGGGTGATCATCACCACTTTGGGCTGAAGCTCAAAGACCTGTTTCCACTGCTCCGCAAAATGGCGGCCTTGTCCGGTAAAAGGGGTCAATTTATATTCATTGGAAGCAGGTTCTTTTCCTTCCGAAAAACTGTTGCCAATATTGGAGACCGGGTGGGAAGCAACAGCCACCGGAACCTGATCAACGATCCCCTTTATACTCCATCCAAAGTCCTGGGGATATTTATCGATCCATTGCCAGTGATTGGGCTTGTTTTGCGCATCGGTCCATGCCCAACTGTATTTTATCGTAAAAAATGATTTCACATCCTGCCTTAAAACATTGTCTTCCGGGTTGCCAAAAATAATGGGTTTGCCCTCCCAAATAAACCACAAATCCTTGTATTTCTGTTTGCTATAGATCTCATCATAAAGCGTATTCATCGTTTTTCCTTCCGAAGAATGGGTCATAAAAGATATATAGGGGGCATTGATTCCTTTTTTGCGCATTTCAAGTGAAATTTCGCAATATTTGTCTACTACCGGAAGGTAGGTATAGGCGTTGGTCACATCAAAATAGATGAAATCGACCCCTGCAGCAGCCATCATGGCAATGTTGCGTCGGATGACCCAAGGGTCGCCCGCATAGTAATATCCGGCTTCAGGTTCTCCCCAATAATGAAATTGGCCTTTCGGTCCATATTCAGGATTTGATGGATTTTTTTTCAAAATCTTTGTGATATCGTAGATTGTATCGGTCGGAGCATGACCTCCATGCCAGATGTAATAGAATAATCCTGCCCATTTATCCTTCTTCACCGGTCCCGTTTGTTTGTATTCGGGCAAACTCCTGCCCAGAGCGTCAGTCGCAATCCAATTTGAGTTTAAAATGGGATATGGCGGAGTGTTCTGAGAATATCCGACAAATCCGTAAATAAGCGCCAAAAATAAGAATAGGTTTTTCATTTTCATACATCGTTTATTAGGCAAAAAGTGAATGTGATTCTTCTTGCTGATAATGAAACAGAGCACAAGGCTAACCCTATCATTAATCCAATTTTTATTTTCAGGTGATGCAGCATGGGTCGCAACAGGGGGTTATTCGATCTGATAACAAACGATGGTGTCATTCCCTTTTAAATAGAGCCGACCGTTAAAGATTGTAGGCTGTTGTTGAATACCCAGTTTTATTCCCGGGTTGACCCGTCCTAACTCCTTATAACCGCTTTTGCTTGCTTCGGCCAGAACAAGTTCGTCACGCTTGGTCAAGGCAAAAATCAATCCATCGGCGACAATCATGTTCCCATTGCGACTCCACTCCTGATTTTCCTTTTGCCATAAAAGTTTTCCGCTCAGTAGATCTAAGCATTGGAGGGCATCGCTACTGTTCCCTTTTCCGAAGCCATATACAGCCCCCTTAGTTATTGATGGTGTATGAAAACCGTTGCACATCAACTTCTCACTGATGTAAACTGTATCCGTGGAGAATTTCCCATTCTTCAAACTGAATTCGAGTAAAGCTCCCCATGAAGCGCCTCCCTGAAAGGTTGAGACAAACATCCGGTTACCTAAAACAACCGGCGTAGGTACCGGACCAGAAGAGGGAGCCGTTGGAAAGCTCCAATGCCAGAGAATCTCTCCTGTCGAAGCATTCACCCCAATATAATCGT
>Ga0118677_10011813_pt1 | contig 12985 bp, 10 predicted proteins | sample AliMusrvi5mmetaG_FD_86154 | JGI IMG/M metagenome (GOLD analysis project Ga0118677, IMG submission 86154)
CCACAGGTGTGGGGCAGCGGAACCGAAGCCTTGGCGCTGGCGGCGAGAAGGGCCGTCTCTCGGTCACATTCCGCAACGCCCGCAGTCTTGCCCTCGAATTTGATCGTGTGCATGCACTACCCGTAAGTCATTAAAAGCAGGATAAATAGGGACCACCGTCCCAACCACTCTATCAGGGTGGTCCCCACCCATGGGTTCTTTTGCCAGCTCCCAGGCCCCACCTCTCGGCGCACTGGCTCACTGGGCTCCCTGGAGGGGCCCCCAAGGCTTCGATCTGGGTTCAGATGGCCTGCCCGCCGCGTTCCCCGGTGCGGATCCGGACGCATTCCTTCAGGTCCTGGACGAAGATCTTGCCGTCACCTACGGCGCCCTCGCCATGCCGTGCGGTGCGGACGATGGTATCCACGGTGATGTCCTCGAACTCGTCATTGCAGGCGATGGTGATCTGCACCTTGGGGATCAGGTTGGGCACGACCTTCTTGCCCCGCTGCACCACGATCTCCTGCTGGCGGCCATGGCCGCTGACCCGGGCCACGGTGATGCGTTCAATTTCAGCTTCGATCAGGGCCTCCCGGACCTCGTCGAGCTTTTCTTCGGGAATGATGGCGGTGATCAGCTTCATGGTCCACTCCGGTCAGTTCAGGTTGTTCAGGCCGTAGGCGCGCTCGCCATGGATCTCATGGTCAAGGCCGGTCTTCTCCACGGCTTCGTTCACCCGGAGCCCGACGAACTTCTCCACCAGGAAGGCGATGAGGAGCGTCATGCACACGGAAAACACGATGGTTGAGCCCACCGCGAAGACCTGCACCTTCAACTGGGAGAGGATCCCCCAGCCCGGGGCCTTGGCCGCGGCTTCGGCCCACCAGCTGTCACGGATGAAGAAGGTGAGTCCCAGCGCGCCGACAATGCCTCCGGTCCCGTGAATCCCGAAGGCGTCCAGGGAGTCGTCATAGCCCAGACGGTTCTTCAGCAGGATCATGCCGAAGCAGCAGCAGGAAGCGATGGCCGCAAGCGCCATGGCTCCGCCCACCTGCACCACTCCGGCGGCCGGTGTGATCACCACCAGGCCAGCCAGGATCCCCGAGGCCATGCCCAGGCTGGTGGGCTTGTCGTCCCGGATCGTTTCGATGAGCACCCAGGTGAGCGCCCCGGTGGCGGCCGCCACCTGGGTCACGGTGAGCGCCCGGGCGGTGTCCAGGTTCGAGGCGATGGACGAGCCGGCATTGAAGCCGAACCAGCCCACCCAGAGCAGCCCCGCGCCGATGAGCGTGAACGTGAGGTTGTTGGGTGCCATGGCGGTCTTGGGATACCCGTGGCGGGCGCCCAGGAACAGCGCGAGGGCGAGGCCAGCGACGCCCGAAGAGATGTGGACGACGGTGCCACCCGCGAAATCAATGGCCCCCTTGGCGCCCAGGTTGTAGAAATACCCATCTGAGGCCCACACCCAGTGACAGAGCGGGCAGTAGACGAAGATCACCCACAGGGTGATGAAGACCACCCAGCCGCGGAAGGAGATCCGTTCCGCCACCGCCCCGGCGATCAGGGCCGGGGTGATGATGGCGAACTTGCCCTGGAACATCGCGAAGGCGTATTCCGGCACGCCCGCCGGAAGGATGGTGTGATCGATGCTGCGCAGAAGGACCAGTCCGCGGCTCCAGCCGATGAGACCGCCCAGGACGTTGGGACCGAAGCTGAGGGCATATCCCAGGACGGCCCACAGCACACCCACCACGGCCATGGCCGCGAAGGAGTGCATCATCGTGCCGAGCACGTTCTTGGTGCGGACCAGGCCCCCGTAGAACATCGCCAGCCCGGGCACCATCAGGAGTACCAGCGTGGTGGACGTGAGCATGGCGCAGATTGCCAAGAGCGTGTTTGTCTATCTCGGCATCCCGTTCCTGGCCGGCTTGATCACGCGGTTTGCGCTGCTCAAGGTGAAGAGCCGCGACTGGTACGAACGCGTGTTCATTCCACGGATCAGCCCGGTGACATTGGTGGCGTTGCTGTTCACAATTTTGGTGATGTTCAGTCTCAAAGGCGACCGGATCGTCCGCATCCCGCTGGACGTGCTGCGCATCGCGGTGCCGCTGCTGATTTACTTCGTCGTCATGTTCCTCGTCAGCTTCTGGCTCGGCAAAAAAGCCGGCGCCGATTACGCGAAGACGGCAACACTCTCATTCACCGCCGCGAGCAACAATTTTGAGTTGGCCATCGCCGTCGCGGTGGCTGTGTTCGGAATCAATTCCGGCGCCGCGTTTGCCGCCGTGATTGGTCCACTCGTGGAGGTGCCGGTATTGATCGGCTTGGTCAAAGTCGCGCTCTTCTTCCGGCACCGGTATTTCATCGCTGAACGCAGTTGTTGACGTGCGTCAATTCTTAGCTCACCGGCACATGCTAGGTTGCCGGCATGAAACCTACAGAAATTCTCAGCAGCGAACACCGGGTAATCAAGCAAGTTCTCGATTGCCTCGACCAAATCATCGCCAATGCCGAACGCACCGGTAAGTTTGATAAAGCCTCGGCGACGGACGCGGTAAACTTCTTCCGTACGTTTGCGGATCAATGTCATCATGGGAAGGAAGAGGCGTATTTGTTCCCGGCCATGGAAGCGAAAGGTTTTTCACGTGAGTCGGGCCCGACCGGCGTGATGCGCGCCGAGCACGAACAAGGCCGGGCCTGCGTCCGTCAAATGCGCGAGGCCATTGCGACCGGGACAGTGCAGCCGTTTGCCGCAACGGGACGCCGGTACAGTGAATTGTTACGCCAGCACATTCAGAAGGAAGATCACTGCCTGTTTGGCATGGCTGACAATGCGTTCAGCGCGGCGGAACAAGCGGCGTTGCTGGCGAAGTTCGAGAAAGTCGAAGCGGAAGAGATGGGCGCCGGCACGCACGAGAAGTTTCTCGGCATTGCTGAGGCGCTTGCAAAAAAGTTTGGCGTCGCCATGCAGACCGGTCGCGAGCACGCCTGTTGCCACCACTAGAAACTTAGTCCGGCCCGCAGGCCAAATGTTGCCGGCGCGCCGCTTTCGCCGACGTAACCGGATGGCGTGGTGCCATAATACAACGCAACCGGGACGTAATGGGTGTCGAACGCGTTCTTGATCCAGCCTTCAGCGAACCAACGCTTGGCGCGCCAGCCGGCACGAAAATCGGCAAGGTTGTAAGTGCTCTGTCCAACTTGGTTACCGGCGTCGTACTTGAAGTCGCCGACCACGCTGACCTCGGCCCGGGCGTAGATCGCGCCAGCTTTACCAATGTCCCATGTATATTGCGTACCGGTGCTGACGGTGAAACTTGGCGCATAGGGCAATGGGTTTCCGCCGACATTCTGGTTATTGGCGGCGACCGAGCTAGTACTGCCGCTCAGAAACTCGGCAACGGTATAGCCAGCACTGCCGAACAGGTCCCAACCTTTAATGGGACGGTAGCGGAGTTCGAGTTCGAGACCCTTGCTCATCGCGCCGCCGGCGTTGGCGGTGTAATAGTTCTGTGTCAGCGGGTAGAACTGTGGCAATTGGAGATTCTGCCAATCAATGTAAAACAGCGCGAGATTGGCCTGCACCCGGTGATCAAACCACTCTGTTTTGGTGCCAATCTCGTAGTTCCAACTGCGCTCCGCGCCGAACGTCTGCTGACCCGCCGGGCTTCCGCTGTTGTTGATGCCGCCGGCGCGGTAGCCGCACGCGGCGGTGCCGTAGGCCATCACGTTCGTTGTTAACCGGTAACTCACCCCTAACTGCGGCGTCGCCTCGTCAAAACTGTTGTCCAACGACTGTGCGGGCAACCCAGCTGGCGAAAGATTAGCATCGGCATATTCGTAGTCGTATCTCAAACCGACGGTGAGATCCAATTTCTCACACACGGTGAGTTTGGTCTGGCCGTACACACCAACGCCGGTTGTCTGGATCTTGCTGAACGAGTCGAGCGGAGTCCCGAATTCAGTGAGGAGCGTGTCGTTTTTATAATCTTCCGTGAATACGAACACGCCGGCCTGCCAGCCGAGCGTGAGTTGGTCGTTTAACCGTACCGGTTGATCCTTGGCCGATGCCAGACGGAATTCCTCGCTGAATTGGTATTGCTGTTCGGCATTACGCTCGGTACCGAACCCAAAGAGAAATGAGCCAACTGGGGCATAATCGAGGGAGGTCATGTCGAGCGTCTTCCACCAAACGCCACCGGAGATCGATGAAAACTCCACCGCGTCGCCGTGGTATGCAAGCAGCAATGTTGGCGCTACGATGTCGCGGCGCGTATACCCCTCGAAGTCGCGCGTTACGGCGAACGGCGTTGTGCGTACGATCGCCAGATCGCCCAACGCATAATCGCCGTCGTGGTCGTGTTCACCCGACAAAATTAAACGCACCTCGAACCGGTCGCTAGGTTTCCATAATAATTGTTCCTTGCCGAACGAATCATCACGCCCGTCGAGCCGGTCGCCGGTTAGAGAATTTCTCGTGTACCCGTCGCGTCCTGAATATCCTCCGGACAGACTTAAGCCGAGTTGATCCTTTAAAATCGGACCGGATACGCGGAAATCGCCCGCGCCGGCATTGTAATTTCCATAACTGCCTTCCGCCTCCGTCAACCACGCGTCCGCCGGCCGTCGGCTGGTGATGTTGATCAGACCGCCGACAGCATTGCGGCCGAACAACGCGCCTTGCGGTCCGCGTACAAATTCGATTTGATCCACGTCGATCAACTGAATGCTCGCCGAGTTACCGTTAAGTTGTGGTACGCCGTCGATGTACGTGGTCACGCCGGGATTCAACGGCGTCCCGCCAACGCCGCGAAAATACGGATTACTCAACTTCGGCGGACCAAAATCAGCCATAAATGCATTCGGCACGTACACTGCCGCATCCTTGACTAGCCGGATATCAGCATCACGCAACATATCTCGCGTTACCGGCGTCACGCTAACCGGTAATGATTGCGCCTCAGCCGGTTCTTTCTCCGCAATCACTGTAATCACGGGTAACCGTGTAACTGCATTACTGTCTGACTGCGCTAATGCACCGGTTGTGAAAATGACGGCGATTGCGCCGATCCATATTTTCCATGTTGTCATAAACGCGCAGTGATAACGGTTTTCTATTCGTTCCGCAAGGCCGGCAACAACGGCCCGCGCAACGCCACCCAAGCCGCTAGCCAACACCAGCCAAGTCCGCCGACCGTCAGCGCAATCAACGTCGCCACCGGCACACCCGCGCCGTGTTGCGGCCAGACCGCCACCAACGCCGTTGCCACGCCCAGCCCCACGCCAAGCACCACCAGCAGCCAGTGTTCGCTGAGCACGAGCCACCGCAACGTCCGCCGCTCGAATCCGACCGCTTGCAGCAGCGCCAACTCACCGCGCCGCTCCAGCACGTTCCGCAACACCACAATTCCCAGCCCGACGCTGCCGAGCAACAACCCAAGTCCGCCCAGTGCCTGAAAAATTCCGAGATACGTATTCTCCACCGCTTGAAACTCCGCCAACCGCCGCCACGCCGGCACAACTTCGAGTCCGCGGTTCTGCAACCCGCGCGACAATTCCTCCGCCACCGCACCGGCGCGTGCCGGCGGCGCATCGATCAAAAACACCCGGTACCCCGCCGTCGCCGGGAACCACTCGACAAAATTTTTCTCCGAAATCAACAGTCCGCCCTGCAACACCGAACTCGCCAGCACCTCCACGATCCGAATCGTGAACGTCTGCCCACGCTCGTCCGTGTACGCCAGCGTCTCGCCTAACTTTTTTCCCAACGACCACACCACCGTCTGCTCATCGCCAATCGCCGGTACTGCATCACCGGACTGTTCCAACAACTCCCACTTTCCGCCGAAGGCTTTCCGCTTCGCCAACTCCTCCGGCTTCACGCCGAATAATCGCGGCTGCTGGGCACGATTCAAATTTAAACAACTCGCGTCATCGCCTTCGCGCACGCGCACCGGCAACACAGCCACGTTCGTCATCACCTCCGCCGCCAATCCGTACAGTTCCCGCCCCGCCGCGCTGTTCAGATCGTCATACACCGGCAGCGTCGATTGAGCATAAAGCGCAAACCCACCCGTCCCCGGCGCATCCGGTCGCGCGTCCTGCCGAAACGCGTTTACCGCGACAAGCAGGAACACTCCGCTCGCCAGCACGCTAATCACCGTCAAACTCCGCCCTCGTCGCCGCGCCGCATTGCGCCGGCCCAATTGTTGTAGGCCGACTCTGCGAGTCGGCGCTAACCCGCTCAACCACCACTGACAAATCCCAATCCCAGCAATCAACAAACACGCCCCCGCACCAAAAAACGCTTCCGCATTCCGCATCGACAACAACGCCATGCCGCCCACACCGGCCACCACTCCCATCCACAAGCCCCACCGTCGCGAACGCGGCAGCGACAATTCGCCACCACCTGCCAGCAACTCGACCGGCGCCAGTCGCATCTGCCGGCGTTGCACGAACACCATCGCAAGAAACGCGACGATCAAACTCGCTGCCGCGCCCGTTACCAACGTTACCGGCTCCGCGTGATACCGGAATTGCGCCGCTCCAACCGCGCCGCGCCACACCGTCGCGAGGCCGTGCAACGTCAGCTTCGTGTACGCAATGCCGCCGAGCACGCCGACCAGCGTTCCGAGCAACGCGAGCACAAATCCTTCACCCAAAACGAGCCGGCGCACTTGACCGGGCGAAAATCCCAGCGCGCGGAGCAGGCCGATTTCCGCCGTGCGCTGTTCGAGGTTGAATACAAACAGCATCGCCGTTAGCAAAAGCGCCGCCACGATCAAAAACAAACTGAACCCGATGAACAACTGTCCAAAATCCATCGAATCGCGACTCGCCGCCAACGCTCGCGCTCGGACCGGCGTGAAAAACAGACCGAGTGCTGACGGATCGAGCTTCGCACGCAAATCGGGCGCACTGCCTTGAAACCGCACTGCCGTCAGGTTGCCAAACCGGTTCGCCCACAGTTTTTGTCCGGCTGCCAACGACACAAATGCCTTCGGCGTGCCCCGGTACTGCTTCCAGTAATCTTCATCCTTCGGACGAATCCGGTCGTTGTCGATTGGAATACCGGGTTCCCACTCCCGGCAGTTTTTGGCATCGGCCAAACCGGGAAACGCCGGCATCCACGAATCATCCTTCTGGATCGGGATGATTCGGCTCACGCGAAACTTCGCCGACTCCTCACGGAGTTCGCGCCGGTCGCCGATGACGTAGTAACGCAGCGTCAAGTCATCGCCAACTTTCGCACCGAGATCATCAGCGAGCCATGAGTTGATGGCGATACCATCTTCGTTGCCAAATGCGGTGACGAACGAGTACGGCGTCGTCTTCGCGCCGAGCCGAAATTCGTTCACGAAATACGTCAGCACGCCGACCGCGTTCGATCCGAGCGCACGGGTAACGACCGGATCGAGAAACACCCGCGACGTGCTGAGCTGGCCATTCGAAAGCACCAACTCCGCGTCCGTCAACGTCCAGACTTTGCGGAGCGCAGCGTTGGCGTCCATCGTCGCACTGGTGAGCACCGTATTCGCCTGTCCGGCATGTTTGAGTTGTTCCTGCAACATCGCCAGCGACACGAACACCGTGTGCGGTGGCACCTGGTTCGCCTGCAAACTGAACCGGCCAAATTCGTCGTCACCGGCAATCGCCGTCACTTGAAGTCGTAACGCTACCGACGCGTCGCTGCGGCCGGACAACGGCGCATCGCGTGACACTAAAGCTGGTAGCTCGACGCGCACGATGATCGTGTCGCCGATGCGTACGCCGAGTTGTTCCGCCAGCCGGGCATTGACGGCGATGTTCTGGTTGCGCGCGCCGCCGAGTTTCCAGAACCGGTCATCGACGCCGAGCACTTGGACATCGTTGGCTCGCGCCCGGCCATCGGGCAGCGTGGCGGAACCGCGCAGCATCAACACGGGCGCGACGGTCGTGTGGAGCTCGGCAGCGAGATCGTCGGCCAATTTTGCGCGACAGAAATGTTCTGGCAACGTCAGTGCCTGTTCCACTTGGCCGAGCCGGGCGAGTGCGAGTTGTTTCAGCGTGAACCGGATCGAATCACCTACGGTGAGCGCGCCGGTCAGAATGGCGCCCGTGACTGCCACGCCGGCGAGGACGCCGAGGTGCGTCCGCCAGTAGAACCGCAGGCTGCGGCGGATGAGCGTGGCGAAAGTCATGTCAGTGCAGTTCGCCGTCGCGCAGTTCGAGCACGCGCGGCATCTGGCGGGCGAGTTCGAGCGAGTGCGTGACGAGCACGAGGGCGACGCCTTCCTCTTTGTTCAACTCGGCCAGCAACTGGCCGAGGTTCGTGGCGGCGGCGTGATCGAGTGAGCCGGTCGGTTCGTCAGCGAGCAGAAGCTTTGGTTGATTGATCAACGCGCGGACAACGGCGACGCGTTGACATTCGCCGCCGGAAAGTTGGCCGGGGCGATGGGTGAGCCGGTGTTTGAGGCCGACACGGTCGAGCAACTGTTCGGCACGTTCTTGGCGGTCGGCATTGGGCGAGGCGAGTGTGGGGATGAGGACATTTTCCAGCACGGTGCATTGCGGGAGCAGGTGGTGGAGTTGAAAAATGAAACCGATCTGCCGGTTGCGGATGCCGGCGAGTTCGTTTTCTGTCAAATGGCTGAGGTCGCGGCCATCGAGGGACATCGTGCCGCGGGTCGGGACATCGAGCGCGCCCATGATGTTGAGCAATGTGCTTTTGCCGGAGCCGCTCGGGCCGATAATCGCGATTGGTTCACCGGCGGCGAGCTGGAGGTTGACCTCCTTGAGCACTTCGACGGTACCGTAGCTCTTGGCGATGTGGGAAAGTTCAAGCAGCATGGATCACCTGTTGGAGAATCACTTCGGTTTTTTGTGTCATGGCCTCGACGCTGAATTCGGTGCGGACGACCTGGCGACCGGCTTCGCCGAGTTGGCGGGCGCGTGCGTTATCGCGTAGCAATTCGTGCAGTGCGGCGGCGAGCGCGGCCGGGTTGTTGGGTTCGCAAAGGAAGCCGCCACCGGTTTTGGCGAGCACTTCGGGGAAGGCGCCGTGACGCGGTTGGACGACGGGGACGCCGCAGGCGAGCGCTTCGATGACGTACAGGCCGAACGCTTCGCCGTAGGTCGCAGGCACGGAGAGGACGCTGAGGCTGTGGAGAAAATCTTGTTTGGCGGCGTGGTCGAGATTTGGAAAAAATTCGGCACGGCCACCGAGTTTTTGCTGGAGCGAACGGATAAATCGCTGGTCCATGCCGGTCACGGCGCCAGCGATGCGCAGGCGCGCGCCGGGGACGTCGAGTTGGAGAAAGGCGTCGGCCAACGTGTTGAGTCCTTTGCCGTGGTGCATGCGGGCGAGGAAACCGATTGTCGGCGTGGCCGGCGGTGTGGGCGCGGTGTCGTCGAGGACGATGCCGGGGTGGACAACGGCGACGCGCGCAGCCGGTAGGCTGAGCCGGCGTTGCATGAGGTCGGCGAAATATTGGCTGACGGCGATGAACTGGTCGATGTCGGAGCAACGTTGGGCGAGCAGTTCCCATGAACGTTGCCGGTAGGGTTCGGGAAGGTTGTCGAGGAATGAGTCTTCGCCTTGCATCGAGCAGACGATCGGGACGTGAAATTCGACTTTGAGCCGGCGAGCGAGTGCGCTGAGGAGCGAGTTCGAGAGGCAGATGACGTCCGGCGGCGGCTGGGTGTGGAGCCAGGTGATGAGGCGTTCGATTTCGCCGTGACCACCGGAGAGCATGGCGACGGCGGATTCGCCCAGATCCTTGGCGGTGGTGAGACCGACGAGGCGGGAGGCGAAACGTAAAAGTGCCGGTGAACTCAGAGCGCGGTCAAGCCAGCCGGGCACGGCGAATTTGCGGCCGAGAAAAACGCTGAGGCCGCTCATGAAGATCGGGACGTCGCCGGACTCGGATGGTTCGTCGGTGACCAGCGGCAGGTAGAGTGGCACCATCAGCACGTCGTGGCCGCGGGCGCGCAAGGCGCGGACGAGCGAGTTGTCGCGGAGGCAACTGCCGCAGTAGTAATTACCGGTGCCGGGAGTGAGTTGGATAATCCTCATCAACGCCCTTCCTTCGCACCAAAGGCGTACACGGTGCCATCGTCGCCGGCAATGACGACCAACCCGTTGGCGATCGCCGGGGAGGCGTTCAATGGCTTGCCGATTTCGTAAGACCAGACCAGCTTGCCGGTGACGACACGGACGAGATACAACCGGCCATCATCGGAACCGAACGCCACCTTGTCGCCACAGACGACCGGTGCGCTATCCACGTCACCTTGCGCGGTAAACGTCCAGCATGTCTGGCCGGTGACACGGTCGTAGCAATGCAATTGTTTGTCCCGCGCGCCGATGAGGACGCGGTTGGTGGTGACGGCTGGCGAGGAGAAGAACGGCGCGTTCTTTTCTTTGGCGCGCCAAGCGATTGTATCTGTGCCGAGATCAACGCAGAGGACTTCGTTGCCGAAGTGGCCGACGTAGGTGTGGTTATCAGCAATCGCGGGCGAGCCGGGAATGTAGGCACCGGCATCAATGTCGGCCAACGATTTGCCGGTGGTGTCGAGGACATGCAGGTGGCCGTCGCAACCGCCGAACACAATCTTGCCAGCGGCGACAGCGGGCGCGCCGTTGATGTAGTTACCGGTGGGGTAAGTCCAAACAGGCTGACCGGTGGCGGCGTCCACGCAATGCAGTTTGAAATCGTAGCTGCCGACGACGATCCGGTACGGATCGCCGAACCAATTGGCGCTGCCGAGAATTTTGTCGTCGGTTTTGTAAACCCAGTTGCTTTTGCCGGTCTGGAGATCGAGCGCGTAAAGATTCCCATCCGCGCTGCCGGCATAGACGGCGTTCAAGACCAACGGCGTAGCTTCGATGCTGTCGCCGGCCTTGAATGTCCAGAGCGGCTGGCCGGTCTGGATGTCGAGCGCGAACAAGTTGCCGGCGTCATTGCCGATGAAGACTTTGCCGGCGGCGATGGCAGGCGAGGATTTGACGGGCGCGCCGGTATTGTAACTCCAGCGGAGTTCCAGTTTATCGGGCAAGTTGCCGGGCGCATTCCCGGTGAGCGCGGGCGCGCCGCGAAACATGGGCCAGCCGGCCAGCGCAGCGCAAACCAGAAGAGCGACATTCGTCATGACCGCATTAAACCATTAGACGCCAGTCTACGCAACTCAGAGGTCCGGCCCACGGGTGCCGGGTTGAATTGACAACACGGTGCGGGAATTCTAGGCTGCGCGGATGACCACTCCAATTTCGCAGGCGAATGCCGGGAAGAAACTGAACATCTTCCACATGGATTTCAACTTCGTCGCGTTGCGCAAGGATTACCTCCGGGCCTGGCTGCGCCGCTTACCGGCGCTGGGGTTTAATGCGATCCTCTGGGAACTGGAAGACAAGGTGCGCTGGCAGACCTGCCCCGAATGCGTCTGGCCCGAAGCCCTGTCCAAAACGACTTTCCGGGAGATCCTCGCCGAGACCCGCGCCTTGGGACTGGAACCGATTCCCCTGCTCCAGACCGTTGGCCATGCCGAGTATGTCCTCCAACACCAGCCCTACCACGCCTTCCGCGAACTCCCGGACCGGCACGACTGCTATTGCACCTCCAACCCCAAAGTCCAAACCTTCCTCAAAGCCTGGATCGCCGAATACCTCGACCTGTTTGGCGACCTCCGCTATTTCCATCTCGGCGGCGACGAAGCCTATGTCTTCGGCAAATGCCCGCAATGTTCCGCCGATCCCACGCCGCAAGGCCGGAACAAACTCTTCGGCAGCCACATCCGCGCCCTGGCCGAACCGCTCCTGAACCAGCACATCCGCCCCGGCATCTGGAACGACATGATCATGGCCGACCCCGGCGCAACCGGCCTCAGCCCGCGCGACTTCGTGATCTGGGACTGGAACTACTGGGACACCGAGCAAACCCCGCAACAGGTCAACCTGCATGCGCTGGGGCGATTCACGCAGGCAAACATCGCGACCAGTGGCATTCTGAAAGACTTTCCGAATCTCGTTGATGATGCCGGCAAGCTGCGCCCGTTCGGTTCAGTGCAGGTGTTGAAGAAGTACGGGTTTGAAGTGATCCTGTGCAGTGCCTCACGGTCATACGGCGACACCTTCTATTGTCCCCTGCCCGTCCACGCCAAGAACATCGTCGGCGCAGCCAAAACAGTCGCCGCCGAAAACCTCCTCGGCCATTGCGTCACAAGCTGGGCGGTCCGGTTCAATGACTACACCACCCAGATTCCCTACATCGGCCTTGCCGCCAAAACCACGGCTGAGAAATCGAGCGACGAACTCCTCGCCGACTACTGCCGGGAACTGTTCGGGGCGGACCCGGCCAAATTCATCAAGGCCATCAACCTCCTCGGCGTGAGCCTGCCGTACATGCAATCGGGCAGCAGCAGCGTCCAGTGGAACACCATGAAAGACTCGCTACCCGCCCCGGCCGGTTACCTGCAACAATACCTCGCCGACCTCACCAAGAAATATCCCTCCACGCCCACCTACCAGCAAAACGCATTCCGGCAAGCCGTGACCGACATCCCCGAAGGCATCAAGCTCCTGACCGAAATGTTCGCCGACGCCAAGGCAGGGTTTGACATTCTTGACGGCTGGCTGACCGGTGCCCGCTACCAACTCGCCACCGCGCTGATTGTCCAACGGCACTTAACCGGCGTGACCGACCCCGCGCTGCCGGCGCTCCTCACCCAGCGCAAGCACGAATATGCGGCGTACCTGAAACACCGTGAAACCCCGCGCAGCGCCGACAAGAACGCCGCCCTCGCCTACGACGCCTTGATTGATTTGTTGGAGGCGCGGATAAACGACTGAGTCCGGAGGCTGGAGTTGACCAAAAGAGACCGTTGCCGTACACGACGACGGCGTCTCGTCTGACTCGGCTCGACTTCGCTACCAAAGAACCTTCCTCATTCGGCCAGTTTTGGGGAGAGGGAGAACCCGTGCGCCGCGGCCATTTTGTTGAGGTAGCGGAGCGTCTGCTCTTGGTAC
>Ga0118677_10009169_pt2 | contig 12983 bp, 11 predicted proteins | sample AliMusrvi5mmetaG_FD_86154 | JGI IMG/M metagenome (GOLD analysis project Ga0118677, IMG submission 86154)
GGATCTGGGCTTTCACCACCAGCCCGCTGACTCCCAGCCATTTGGCCGCTTCATAAGCTTCCTTGGGGCTGGCAGCGGCCTTGCCATTCGGGCACGGCACGCCAAATCGGTCGAAGAGATCTTTGGCTTGGTATTCGTGAATGTTCATGGTTGCGTGAATTCAATGATGAATAAGATGAGTGGGCGCAAAGCCTATTGACCGCCACCCCACCCGGTCAAGGCATACTCAGGAAAAAAACAAAACCGCCGACTGGCGGCCATCACGATGCGAGGCGGTGGTTGAGTGCGATCGACCGGCGCAACGCGCGCATCACATCGACCAAGCCACTGCACGAGGCCGCTGCTGCGGCACAGACGGGATCATGGCTGGCATGGCGGCTTACATAGCGGCCGATCTCACCGTAAAGTTGGCGCATCTGGGTATCGAGGAGACCGCCTTCCGCCCGCATGACGGAAATCTCCCGGTTGCATTCGCCGATCACCTGAAACGCCTTGGACGCATAATCGCGGCGTTCTTGCCGGTACACCAGGATCTTTTGATCGACAAGATCGACCTTGGCGTCGCCCGCTTCGATTCGTTCGCCAATTTGGATCCGGTCTTGTTTGAGTTCGGCGAAACGGGTTTTCAACTCGATGAGACGGTTCCTTACCTTGACAAGCGCCTCCCGGTCCTCCGGCGATCCGCTGGATTCCTTGCCGAGCACCTCGAGTTTCATTTTGAGGCCGACGTAGGTGCGGCGGACTTCCCGGGCGTCGGCGACGATTTGGTCGCGTTGCCGGGTGAGTTGTTCGAGTTGGGTGAGCAACTCGGTGCGTTCCTCGTAAAGTTCCTGATGGAATTCGGGTGTGCTGTTCAGCAGGTTGGCCCGGTCCTCGTGGGCTTTATCGAGGTTGGCCTGGCAGGTGGCGAGCTTGCTGCGGATGAGATCCCTTTCCTTGACCAATTTCCGGAGATTCCAGTATTCGACGGAGAGGGCCTCGATGCCTTCGACGTTTTCCCAAACGACCGCACCCAGATAGGCCTCGGCCTCGCGCAACAAGTGCATCTCGCTCGCGGCATCCCCCAGGCGATGACTCCGGCGGAAATAACCGAATGCCTGCGCAAAACGGGCAATGAAATAGCGGGTGGAAGTCATGTGGTGTGGACTCTAGTGAATGACGGCACGGGTGCAAGCCGTCAGAACCGGTCAGCCGGGTCTTTTTCGCGCCAGTTTGGCGCTCGGGTTGCGTTTTTGCGGCGGCGGGTCATGGCCGAGCAACATGGCGGTTTCCACGCGGTTGAGGATGGCCCAGCGACCGGGTTCCAAATCGCCCAGCCAGAGTCCGCCGATGCGCACCCGCAGGAGCTTGGTCACCTGATACCCAAGCGCCTCGAACATCACCCGGATCTGCCGCTTGGCCCCGTGATCCAGCACCACGCTCAAGCGGCGCGGCGACAAACGCTCGATCGATTTCGCCTTGAGTTTGCCTTCCGTGGTGTAAACGCCCGCGAGAAACTGGTCGAGGTGAGGGCCTTCAAACGCCTGGTTGGCGGTGACGAGGTATTCTTTTTCGACCGCTTTTGACGGGTGCATCAGGATCTGTGAAAGATCGCCGTCGTTGGTCAGGATGAGCAAACCCTCCGAATCGCGGTCAAGCCGCCCGACATGGTGGAGCGCACGCAGCGATTCGGGCAACAACGCGTAAATCGTCTCGCGGCCGAGCTCGTCCTCGCGGGTGCAAACGTAGCCGCGGGGCTTGTGGAAGGCGACGATGGTTGTTTCGCGCGGCGTCATCCGTTTGCCATCGACGCGGACGTGGTCACCCGGGCCGATGCGGGTGCCCATATTGAGGCATGGCTGGCCGTTGACCTCGACCCGGCCCGCCTGGATGAGATCGTCGCAGTTGCGGCGTGATCCCACGGCGCAAGAGGCGAGGAATTTGTTGAGGCGGGTGCCTTCTTTCATGGTGCTGGATTGAAATGCAAAAGGCGCGAAACCCAAAGGGTTCCGCGCACGGCAAGGGAAGATCCACTCAAGGGATCAACCCTCGTGTTTGGTCTTCGGAAGACCCACCGGCGAGCGGTCTGCCTTCCATTCGCCGCGCTCTCTGAGCAGCTTGACACGCTCGAAACGCTTGAGAACGGAACGCTTGCCGCCGACGCTGGCATTTGACTTGAGACTGTTGTGCTTGGACATGCGTGTGGTAGTTGAAAAATCGCGGGAGGCGGAAACTAGTGGCAGCCATCGCCGCTGGCAACCCGAAAATCGGGAAAGTTTCAGGGACTCGGATCCGCGGCTCCCGGCGCGGCCTGGCGGGCGGCGGCCGGGTCGCCCGCCAGCAAGCGCACGTTCTTGAATTCGGTCCGGCCGCTGCGACCGCCCGGGAGCTTCTTGAAACGTTCCACTGGAAAGGTCCGGTTGAACATGACCGTGCTCTTGGGCGGCTTGATCCGGTCGTAATCATGGTTGCCCACCGCCATGATGTAGGGAACCTTGCCGTCTAACAAACCCATCGCCTTGTCGATGTTCGCCCATTCGGTTTCGCTGCCGCCCTCCTGCACCGAATCCCCCACATGCAGTACATAGCGATCAGCCATGGGAAGTGAAAATAAGGGCGCTTCACTCGTTTCTTTCACTCCCATGGGCTTGGTGGGCGGGACGCCCATCCTCCTTGAGCGGTTGTGGATTTTCCAACGCCTCACACCCAGGGTAGGCGCTACGCTTCAACCCTTGTTTGAGACAAAACCCCTTTGGGGTATGGCAGATCGAGCGGACTTCGGGTTCATCCGGTTTCCCTACACTTCAGGATATCTGGGGGCTGAGGCGCTGCCTCGCCAGGCTCAATCCACCACATCCAGATCCGGCGCGGCGATCTTGCTTCGGGCTGACGGATTCGGCCGGAGCATGCGTTTTTGTTTTTCGCGGTCGCCGGCGTTGCGGGCCACGGGGATGGGTTTGCCGGTATGGACATCCAGGCCGGTGACATACATGGCGGCGGCGGCGGTCATCGGCAGCGGGATGAAGTCCTGCACCTGTTGGAGGTTCCAATGTTCGCGTTTGAGGAATTCCTCGACCATCGCCATTTCCTTTTCGGTGCACCCTGGAAAGCTGGAGATGAAATAGGGCACCAGGTATTGTTGTTTGCCGGCTTCGTCGCTGAGTTCGTTGAAGCGGTCCATGAACACGGGAAAATCCCCGGCAGGTTTGCGCATCCGCCGCAACACCTCGGGATGCAAATGCTCGGGCGCCACTTTCAGATGACCGGAAACATGGTGCGTCACCAACTCGCGCAGGTATTCCGGCGTGCGCATCGCCACATCCATCCGGATGCCGGATTGCACGAACACATGCTTCACTCCCGGCACCTTGCGCGCCTCGCGCAGCATCCCGAGCCCCGGGTTTTCATTGATTTCCAAGTGCCGGCAAATGCTTGGCCACAAACAACTCGGCCGATGGCAATTCCTGCATGCCGCCACATGGCCGTTGCGCGCGCCATACAAATTCGCCGTCGGCCCGCCCAAATCCGACACCGTCCCGCGGAAAGTCGCCAGTCTTGACAGCGCGCGCACTTCATCCAATACCGACGCCACGCTCCGGCTTGATAGAAACTTCCCCTGGTGCAGACCCAACCCGCAAAACGTGCAGCCGCCGGCACACCCGCGCGACACGATCACCGAATCCTTGATCGTCGCAAATCCCGGCACCGGCAGTTGATAGGACGGATGCGCGCGCCGTTGAAACGGATAGGCATACAAGGCATCCAGCTCCGCTCCATCCACCGGCATCGCCGGGGCCTCCATCATGACCGCCCGCCCGCCGTGCATTTGCACCAACCGCTTGCCGCAATAGGGCGATTGCTGCGCCTCGGCGATCTTTGTCAGGGATAACAACAACCTGTGATCCGCCTGCACATCCTCCCACGAAGGCAGCACCAGCCAGTCCGTTAGATCCGCCGCCGCGCATTCCTTCGCGCCTGCCAACCTTGCCGTTCCCGGGATGCCAGCCAGATCCCTCCGTCCCGCGTCGAGGCGTTTGGCGATTTCGCGCACCGCGCGTTCGCCCATGCCATAAACCAGCAGGTCCGCCTTGGATGAAGCGAGCACCGAGGGCCGCAGCTTGTTCTCCCAATAATCATAGTGGGCTATCCGCCGCATGCTCGCCTCCATCCCGCCCAACACCACCGGCACCTTCGGAAACGCCTGCCGGCTCAGTTGCGCATACACCACCGACGCGTGATTCGGCCTCCTCCCAGGCACCCCGCCGGCAGTGTACACATCCACCTTCCGCTTGTGCCGCGCCACCGTGTAGTTGGATACCATCGAATCCAGATTGCCCGCCGTCACCCCGACAAACAAACGCGGCGCGCCCATCACCTTGATCGATTCCACATCCCGCCAATCCGGTTGCGCCACGATGCCGACCCGCCATCCGTCCGCCTCCAACACCCGCCCGATCATCGCCGCCCCGAACGACGGATGATCCACATACGCGTCCCCGGTGATGATCAGCACATCCAATTCCCGCCACCCGCGGGCGTCCATCTCCGCCCGCGTCAGCGGCAGAAAACCCGTGCTGTCAGACGGTCCTAACACAATTGGTGGGCGGGTTCGGATTGCGATGGATAAAATCCCGGCACCGTGGCGGACGGCCGACTGCGGAGTTACATCTCCGCGAGGTCCATGGCATGTTTTTCGCGATACGCAAGGATGGAATGTCTGAAACCGGGGAATACGATCCGCAGCCGCCCCATCAGGCGTCGCGCAGCGACGCAATAGCCTTCCCGTCCGTAAAACCGTGGGTGAAACCCACGGCTACCTTCGCAGGGTCGCTCCGCGACCGGGGAAGTCCGACACTCGGTCAATATCATGAGGGAAATCATGCCCCACGATTTGTGTATAAGGCCCAGGGCAAAGCCCTGGGACAAGGATCGCATAAGAAACATCGAGCCCTGAAAGGACGGCCCAAACGTGGGTGGACGCAATTGGACCGCCCTTTCAGGGCTCAGAATCCCACCACATCCGTTAGACCCAGGGCGTTGCCGGGCTTTCGTGGGTCGGGCCGTTGGCCCTGAAGCGAGCCATGTCATTTTCCGGAATTCCAGGTCCATTCGCTGTCAATTCAAGGCCGAGTTCAGGAAGTCGGTACATATCTTCATTGACTCCGCGCGGTGGTTTCCGCCCAATGCGGGAGTTCGCCGCGCCACTGGCATCGGCACCAGGCATTTTTCCCAATCAACCCTCGGATCCCTATCAACCCAGATGAGCGAAACCATGTTAGCGGGCGTGCTTTACGGTGCCGGGGACCTGCGCTTGCAGCAGGTCGCGGTGCCGGAGTTGCGACCGGGCATGGTACGGCTGCGGGTTAGGCGGGTGGGCATCTGCGGGTCGGACATGCATTATTTCGAGCACGGCTACTGCGGGGCCTTCGTCCCGTCGCGACCGTTCATCCTCGGTCATGAACTGACCGCAGACGTGGCAGCGGTGGCGGCGGACGTGGCGGCCCCGGCAATCGGCACCCGCGTGACCGTCAATCCGGCCCGAGCCTGCGGGTTCTGCGACTACTGCAAGGCCGGGCGCGGCAATCTCTGCCGCCAAACCATCATGCTCGGCAGCGGCAGCACCACCCCGCCGACCGATGGCGCGTTCGCCGAGTTCGTCACCGTGCGGGCCGACCAATGCCATGCCCTGCCACCGCAAATGGACGACGGATTGGGGGCGATGATGGAACCGTTCGCCGTGGCGCTGCAGGCGGTGAAACGCGCCGGGTCAGTCGCCGGAAAACGCGTGCTGGTGACCGGCGGCGGACCGATCGGCTTGCTCGTCATGCTCACTGCGCGGGCGTTTGGCGCCACCCCGGTGGCGCTCAGCGACGTGGTCGCGGGCCGCCGCGAAATCGCCCGCCAACTCGGTGCGGACGCCACCTTGGACCCGGCCGCGAAGGATCTCACGCAACAGGTTGGCGCACTGACCGGCGACGGGTTCGACGTGATCTTCGAGGCGTCCGGCGCACCGCCCGCCCTGCGCCAGGCGTTCGATCTCGTCCGCCCCGGCGGCACCATCGTCCAAATCGGCACGCTGGGCACCGGCGACGTGCCGCTGCCGGCCAACCAGGTGATGGTGCGCGAAACGCAGTATGTCGGCTCATTCCGCTATGGCGACGTGTTCGGCGAGGCGATCCGCCTGGCGGCCACCGGCCGCGTGCGACTCGATCCTCTGGTCAGCGAGATTTTTCCGCTGGCCGAACTGCCGCTGGCCATGCACCGTGCGTCCGCCAAAGATGACGTCATCAAGGTGCAACTCCATGTCAGTTAGACAAACCTCTCCTAACAAAGAAACTAAATCCACACCAACAGCATGAATGTCCTGTCCAATATTCTGGCATCTCTCGATTTCATCAAACTTGTCGATCCGCTTGTCATCGCGGTCTATCTGATCGGCATCACGGCCTTTGGCATCTGGATCGGTTACCGCCGCAACACCTCGTCCCAACAGTACTTCCTGGCGAACAAATCGCTCGGTTGGTTCACCGTGGGCGCGGCCGTGTTCACCTCCAACATTTCCACCATCCACCTGGTTGGTTTGGCCGCCGGCGGTGCCAAGGATGGCATGGTGATCGGCAACTTCGAGTGGATGGCCTGTTTCACCCTGATGGCGCTGGCGCTGATCTTCGCGCCATGTTATATCAACTCGGGAGTTTCGACGCTGCCGGAATTCATGGAACGGCGGTATTGCCCGCAGGCCCGCACATTCCTCGCGGTCATCGGCTTGTTGGGCGCGTTGCTCATCCACATCGGCATCAGCCTGTTCGCGGCGGCCAAAGTGTTCGAGAGTTTCCTTGGCGTGCCGATGGTGTGGACCATCGTCGTGCTTTCGCTGTTCACGGTGACCTACACCGCGCTCGGCGGATTGAAGGCGGTGGTGATGACCGAGAATATCCAGGTCTGCTTGCTGTTAGGCGGCGCGACATTGGTGACGGTGTTGGGGATCAAGGCGCTGCCAAATTTCGGCGTGCATGACGTGGCCACCTTCAAGGCGGCGGTCGCGCCGGGGCAGTTGCACATGCTGCAACCGATCATCAACGAACAGGGCCACCTCAACGGATTCTCGTGGCTCAGCGTCTTGTTGGGCTACCCGATTCTGGGGATTTGGTATTGGTGTGCCGACCAGACGCATGTCCAGCGCGTGCTGGGCGCGCGCAGCCTCAAGGACGGGCAGAACGGCGCGTTGTTCGCCGGTTTCCTCAAGATCACGCCGGTGTTCCTGATGGTGCTGCCGGGCGTCGTCGGTTATGTGCTCTGGCAAAAAGGCGCGTTCCAGTTAGGAAATGTCGCCCTCAGCGGCAAGCCGGACTACAACACGATGCTGCCGTCGTTGATCAACTACCTGATACCTGTAGGACTCCGGGGCTTGCTCGCTGCCAGCATGGCCGCCGCCCTGATGAGTTGTATGGCCGCCGCCCTCAACAGTTGCGCGACCCTGATCTCGCTGGATATCGTCAAGCGCATCCGCCCCGACACCAGTGACAGCCGCACCGTGATCATCGGCCGGATCTCCACCGGCGTGATCATGGTGATGGCCATGCTGTGGTCCACCCAGGGCGACCAGTTCGGCACGATCTTCGAGGCTATCAACAAGATCCCCATGACCTTCGCACCGGCGGTGACCACGGTCTTTGTGTTAGGTGTGATGTGGAAACGCGGCACCAAACAGGGCGCGATGGCAACCTTGTATATCGGCTCGGTGATCGGTATCATCTATTTCCTCGTGGACATGCCGGGCATCGGCAAAATGATTCTCGGCGCCGACAAGGTGGGCCAGGGGTTCACCGGTCTGATCAGCGATCCCGCATACGGTTTGGGCGTGCCCTTCATGCTGGTCGGCCCCATGCTCACGGTGTTCTGTGTCGCCATTTATGCCATCACCAGCCTGATGACGCCGCCAATGCCGGCCGACGAAATCGCCAAAGTCTGTTGGGACCATCCGCTCGCGTTTCTCAAGGGTCGCATCACCGGTGCCAGCGACCCGCGCATGGTGGCGCTTATCCTGCTCGCCGCAGTGGGCGTCTTATATGCTTGGCTGCATTGAGGATGGTGCAAGCCAGCGGTTTTGCTTCCGCTCTGTTCCACTTAGGAACAGCAGGATGACCGGTGGTATCAGCACTGCGCTTGACGGAACCACCCTCGTGCATTTTGAATATGGAGTGAAGGCGCTCACCGCCGGACATTGAGGTGCGCGATGTCCGAAGGCCGTCCGGGTCGGAGCGTGATGGTAGTAGGCAAGGACGACGATCAAGGCCACAACCTGAAGTGCCAGGCCCGGCAACAGGTTGGCGCGGGCACCCCGCAAGCCGGCCTTCCAGGGTGTTTCCCTTATTTCCTGCTCGCATTGTTCACTCCAGTATGCCATGAAACCACAACCCCGAGGAATGAAAACGCCAGAAGTCCCCATGACACGATTGCTCGCCCTCCTAGGTTTGTTGCCATTAGCGATAATGGCCGCCGATACCCCAACGACACCGAAACCCAACATCGTCATCATCCTCGCCGACGACCTCGGTTACGGAGATGTGGGCTCTTACGGCGCGACGAAGGTGAAGACGCCGAACATGGACCGGCTCGCGCACGAAGGTCGGCGCTTTACCGATGCCCATGCGGTCTCGGCAGTCTGCACGCCATCCCGGTACGGATTGCTTACCGGTCAGTACGGTTGGCGGGTCAATAGTTGGGGGCCGCTCGGTTTCGGGAACCCGCTGATTATTGATTCGAAGCGGCTCACCGTGCCGCGCCTGCTGAAGAACGCCGGTTACGCCACCGCCTGTTTCGGCAAATGGCATCTTGGTTTTGGCGAAAAGACCCCAGACTGGAACGGCGAACTCAAACCCGGCCCGCTCGAAGTCGGCTTCGATTATTATTTCGGCATGCCGGTGGTCAGCAGCAGTCCGCCGTACGTTTATGTCGAGAACCACCGCGTCTTCGGGCTGGATCCGTCCGATCCGTTGAAGTGGGGGCCGAAAGCCACCGGACCGACGTTCGCAAAACCGTTTCCGGAAAAAGGAGGCACCGAGACGTTTCACGGTGGTCGCGCCGCCCACGAACTCTACAAGGACGAGGAAGTTTGCTCGAACCTCACAGCCCGCGCTGTCCATTGGATCGGTGAACACAAAGACAAACCCTTCTTCCTCTACTTTGCCGCCACCAACATCCATCATCCGTTCACGCCGCACCCGCGCTTCAGCGGCACCAGCGGTTGCGGTCTCTACGGCGATTTCATCCAGGAACTCGACTGGGCCGTCGGCGAAATCCTCCAGCAACTCGACGACCTCAAACTGGCCGACAACACGCTCGTCATCTTCACGAGCGACAATGGCGGCATGTTGAACGCGGGCGGCCAAGCCGCGTGGAAAGCCGGGCATCGTCTCAACGGAGACCTCCTCGGCTTCAAATTCGACGCTTGGGAAGGCGGGCATCGCGTGCCGTTTCTCCTGCGCTGGCCGGGCCGAGTTCCAGCCGGTACACATTCCGATCAACTCATCACCCATGTGGACATGCTGGCCACTTTCGCTGCCCTTACCGGCACCAAGCTCTGCAACGACGACGCTCCCGACAGCCTGAATGTCCTACCGGCTTGGACCGGTAATCCCGAACATCCCGTGCGCGACTTCGCCATCCTGGCTCCGCACAAGCCGACACATCTCACGTTGCGCAAAGACAATTGGCTCTACATCCCCGCCCAAGGCGGAGGCGGATGGACCGCCCAGTCCGGTCACCTACTGGGCGGCCCGGCCGCGCTGCAGTTCACGGGCGAGATCAACAGTGACATCGCAAACGGCCACATCAAACCCAGTGCCCCGCCGGCACAACTTTACGATCTCGCCGTCGATCCGCGACAACGCACCAACGTCATCCGCCAACACCCGGAACTTGCCGCGCAACTTCAGACCATGCTGGAAAAACTAAAGACCCAAAACCGCAGCGTCCCACCACAATGACAACCGTAGAACTTCTTTTTCACGCCCACCGGTCCGGCCGCCGGCTCTTTCAACGTCCCTTAAGGTCATTTGCTTTGGCCAGCGTCCGGGAGAGCCGCGACAAGGCCCTCACCCGCGTTTGGAAATCATTCGCCGCGCCTACGCTCAAGCCACTTCGCCCGTGAAAGGAAATTCACACTTCCTGATCTGGACCTTGAAATGACAAGGAATTGGCGGTGGCTCCCGGAATATGACTTGGCACTTTCCGGAATTGCCGTGACCGGCGCCCGGCCGGGGATGTTAGACCGTGCGCCAACCGTCATGTGCGGACCAGCGAGTTGGAAGCGTCCGGCCTCGGCTTCTCCCCCCGGTCGCTCAACGACGCGCTGGGCCGTCCGTTCTCCGTGGTCTCCAAGGCGGTCACCGACGGGCTGGCCGACACGCTGCTCGATGAGCATCATCCCCGAACTGCTGACCTACCAACTCGTCTGAAACTCCACAAGTGCCAAATCATTTTCCGTCGAGATCAGGAAGTGTGGCATTGCGTCAGCGGAATGCCGTTCGTCCAATCCCAGCGTTCAACCTCCTCAAGCTCACGGATGGCTGGTGGTCATGGCGAATCAATGCCACTGTTATTGCACGATTGTAACATATATTTGCAATTATTTTTAGCGGCCCCTCAGCGGGTCCACCAATGGGGCGCGGCCACCGCGGATTTGGTCGCGCTTGTTTTCAGGCGAGCGGTCGGCAAGCGCTGGAAGGGATCTTGAATTCGGTTGACGGCGGGTACGGGCGCAGGTATGTTTTCGGCCACGACTAAAACGCCATTCCACGAACAGCCAATGACCACCTCACCTCCGCGCCGCTGCGGCCTTTGCGGCAAGACCAAGAACCTGACGAAGACCGAGTGCTGCGGCGAATGGATCTGTAACGACGAGGCGAGCTATGTGATGTTCTCCTACGCTCGGAACAGTTGCCATCGCAACCACCGGCGATACACGCTCTGCGGCTACCACCACGACAACGGCCATAGTGGCGACTGGATTGACTGCAAGAAGTGCCGGGCCGACTTCGATACTGAGGATTATGTCGCCAACGGAACGAACGAATACAATTTCCGCAAGCTCCCGGATCCGCCAAAATTCGAACCTACGCGCTGCACCGGATGCAACCGGATCATCGTGCGGGCGAATGGCGGGTTCTCGATCTCCGGAGGCAAGTATTACTGCCAGAAATGCTCCAAATTCTAGGGTTCTCCGCTATTGACCGGACACGCCATGATCAAACCACCCAACATCAAGGATGCGCCGTTTTCGGTGCTCATCGAGACCTGCCCCGACCTCAAGCCCCTCGCCGGATCCGCCCTGGTCAAGGAAACCTGCCGCCGCATCCGGTTGGCCCGGAGTTACTGGGATGCCCACAACAACCCGGCCTGCCGCGGCGAACGGGCGAAGGCGCTGGCGCTCTACGAGACGCTGACCGCGGAGGAACGGGCGAAGGTCCCGCAGGTGCTGCGGGTCTGGCTGCGCTACCGGAGCGAAAAATACTTCGGCGAGGGCCGGACGCCACCGGGAAGCGGGCGGAAATGGCGGATTTGAAGATGTGGATGGGTTGATCTGTGGGGAATGCATGATGCACCCACCTCCTAACACCCCGATTTTTCGCCATCGAGAACATCTCCCAATTCAGGCAATCGAAGGCCAATCATATAAGCAATTGCTCCGATAGCGGCATCCGGCAGAGTATTGCTTTTGACAGCAAGAAGGGCCTTGCGTACCGAACCTTCGCTGATTTCCTTGTACCGAACACCTAACAAGTTCTCGTCCGCCAGTGCCATGAAGTCCGACGGATAGTCCTCCAACTTGCTCTCGATGCCCTGATGATCGTCGGATGAAAGGGCCATTCCGCTGAAATGACTCCACTTGCCTTCGCAATAGACATGAATCGAGCAATATTCGAGAGAAAAGAGCCGCAGTGCTTCTTGCGCGATGCCTGTGAGGGTAATCTGATTATGAGAGTGCCTCATAATCCAATCTCCAAATAGATTGAGACGGGTCATTGTCTCATCCAGCATGGTGGCCTTTGCGGCGTTTTCAGCCGCTGATGCCGTCAATCGACTGATCACAACCGAGGCGAGCAGGAAAGCAGCCAGAGAAATCCAATCTGAAAAGGCTGTGATATTGAGTGTTCCAATCGGCATCAAATAGAAATAATCGAAGCAAAGCGTTGCCACCAGCGAGGTTGCAATGGCTATCAAAATGTCGCCAAAATATGCTGATAAAAGAACAATGATTAGAAAGCAAAATGCCACAGTTGACGCACTGGTGATTGTGACCAACTGGAATGTAAACACAGTAGTTAGGAGAACCGCCGCGACGAACAGGATGAGCAGTCCGATTCTCTTGATTATTGCCCTATTTCGACTCATAAAATTCATGCGTTCATCTCCAAAATCAAAACAAATGCCTTAGCGTCGCTGGTCCAGCGGCGTCCGCTCAGATGCGGATTTGTAGGACTTTCCACCGGGCATGTCGAGCAATTATTGCGTGGCCTCCACGGAACGAATTGCGACTTGGCCGATGGCCTTTTCGTGGGTGACCGCCGCAGGGTTGCTCACCCGAGATTGTCAACGACAAGATGACCGCCGGTTCCTCTGGCAATGGAGCCTATCGCGTGATTATGCCGTGCCGGTTTACGGAAGTCGCGGAGGATGCCAGCGATAAATCGGCGGGTTCGGCTGCTCCGGCTCCGGCCATGGCGGCGTGAACGGCGAACGGCGAACGGCGAACGGCGAAAGGCGAAAGGCGAAAGGCGATATACGGTCCTGCTAGTCCTCCCGTCAGTCCCGTTGGGGATTGGCGGGAGGCGTGGCGGGGAAGATCGGTGATTTTTTTTAGCTCGCTTCAAAAAAATCACCGCCAAAACGCCATGGCCGCCAAGAAAATTGAGGTTTTCTCGTCAGCAAATCCACCTTGGCGAACTTGGCGTCTTGGCGGTAAATCCCCAAGTTATTCAGAAGGGCGCATGCATCCGCAG
>Ga0118677_10011816_pt1 | contig 12979 bp, 13 predicted proteins | sample AliMusrvi5mmetaG_FD_86154 | JGI IMG/M metagenome (GOLD analysis project Ga0118677, IMG submission 86154)
GCTGCTGCGCGCCCTGATCGTGTTCGTGCTCGCGGCCCCGGTCGCGCGCCTGGCGGGCGCGGGCGCGCTCACGGTGTTCCTGTGCAGCGCGATCGCGATCGTCCCGCTCGCGGGGCTCATGGGCGGGGCCACCGAGGCCATCGCGCGCCGGCTCGGCGCCGGGGTCGGCGGCCTGCTGAACGCCACGTTCGGCAACGCGGCCGAGCTCATCCTCGCGCTGGCCGCGCTCCACAGCGGCTACCACGAGGTCGTGAAGGCTTCGCTCACCGGCTCGATCATCGGCACCACGCTGCTGGTGATGGGTGGCTTGTCGATTTTGGGGTTTCTGGACAATTGGGTTTCGTTCCGCGCGTACCTTCCGGCACGCACGGACGAGAGCCGCTCCTGAAGCCGGTCAGTTCAATTAACCGTTAGAGAAACAGGTGCTTCGATGGAAGTGATCCTCCTCAAGAAGGTTGCCAACCTCGGCAACATCGGCGACCGCGTCAGCGTCAAGTCCGGCTACGGCCGCAACTTGCCTGTTTCAACTGTGCTCTTCGCCAAGCATCAACCGGTGTCAATCGAGGTCCAAAATGGTGGCTCAGGGAAGGTGTTCTGGACTCAGATTTCCGATAAGGACGACCAGACACTCTCGGTGATTGCTCCGCAAATCGACGGAAAAACTGTCGAACTGGCGCCGCGAACTTCTATTAAGGCAGGGCTGGCAGCCAGAGACTCGCGGCTCATCTCCCTTGAAAGGTTTGAGCTTAGTTCGTCGAAGCGCTGCTTGAGCCCGACTCCCAGGCCGGGACAGGCGTCCACGCTGCAACTGCCCATCCCCAGCAGCGCGGAGCCGTAGGCTGCCATGGTCGCTGAGAGCATATCCTTCTCTCCCGTGATGCCGAGAGCCTTTGAACCGGCGGATGCGGAGTCCAGGTATTTCTTCAGAGAGATCATTTGCATTCAAATCTCCGCCGTCCGCATAGAATGCGCACAGACAAGTTCCTTCTCTCTATCGGCAGAACCCCGCTGCTCCTTTAATCGCTCTCTCCCGCCGCCCTGACATGACCATGCAAGCCCCCACCTTGGCTCACGGGGCTGAAAGCGCCGATGATAATTGGGCCTGGTTACCAAAGTGCACCCCAAACGTTCTCTAAAGTACTACGAAATGGTTATGTCTTTCTCATGAAAATCACCGATCCTATTCTTGGAAGCTATTTCACAGCCTTGTTTTGAGGGTGCCTGGCGGCCGTCATGCCGCTGTTGAAACATGGAGACCAATGGCTATGAATCCTGTCGGGGATGCTCGATACCTCTAGCATCCGGCTATAAATTGGCTTCTGAGCGGTCATTCGAGAACGGGGTGTATGTTGGACTGGAGCAAGTTACCAGATTTCGGGGCCATTGCGCTGTTGGCTTGCGCCTTTGCTTCCGTGGCACGCCGAAACCAGACCCCTGTTTCAAGACTCTGGCTCACAGGCTGGATCATGATTGCGCTGCATTTCGCTGCTTTCATGTTTATACCCACCCGAGGTAATGGTGGAACCATAGCTATCTTCACCGGCCTAGTTGCCTTGGTTTGGGCAGGCTTGCTCTTCATTTGGGCTTCAGTTCCATACCGCACTCTGCCCTCCAGTGGTTGGACGCTCGCCGCGCTGTTGTCTACAAACACTCTCTACATTGGCCTGATCTCGATCACTCCGGTTGCTTCCAGGGCACTCACCCCGGCAGCGGTTTTGATCGGCATCGCCCCCTTGGCCGTCACGCTACTTTCCCTGCGCAAGTTCAATCACCCCATGCGCTGGGCAGTTGTCATGCTGTATGGTGCCCTGGCCCTCTTTCTCCTCGCCGTTCAACACCGGTCAGGCAACGGTCCCGACCTCGCATTGAACGCCGTGCTTTTCACCGTCTACTTAGGCTGCTGCATCCATTTCTGGTATACCTACCGACAAGCCACCACCGGGGCATTCATCACTATCGCCGGTTTCTTCAGTTGGGCTTTGGTCTTTGTGATTGCACCTGGAATAAGCGCATTCCTGCCCGGTTTCCACCTCGAAAGCGAGGTATGGAATCTGCCCAAGTACGTGGTGGCCGTGGGCATGATTCTCTTGCTGCTTGAAAAACAGATTGAACACAATAAATACCTCGCGCTCCATGACGAGTTGACCGGATTGCCAAACCGTCGCCTTTTCGAGGACCGCCTGGCCAAGACTCTCGAGCGTGCCAGCCGAAGTGGATCGCAGGTAGCCCTCCTGCTCGTCGACCTTGACCGGTTCAAACAGGTAAATGACTCGCTTGGCCACCACGTTGGCGATATGCTGCTGAGTCGCGTCGGGGACCTCTTCTCCGGGCGCGTTAGACGCTCTGACACCGTGGCGCGGACCGGCGGTGACGAATTTTCCATAATTCTCGAGGGGCCTACCAGCCGCGAGGACGCCGAGTTTGTCAGTCAATCTCTGATTCAACTACTCAAGGAGCCACTCAATCTGGGCAACCACGCTGTCCGCATTGGCGCCAGCGTAGGCGTCGCCGTCTTCCCTGAAGATGCCTCCAACTTGGAGGCCCTCTGCATCGCTGCGGATCTTCGGATGTACGACAGCAAGCACGGTGCCCAAGGTTTGGGTGAGATGTTGCGGACATCCATGCAGAGTTCCATGATGGTTGTTGAACCCGGTCCAGTGCAGCGTTAAAAGCCCTCTACTCCTATTGTTCGTTCCCCGACTACCCCGCTCGAATCCCTGAGATTTCTCAAAAGGAAAGGCCCGGATTTAGCATCCGGGCCTTTCCTTTTGCTACTGATCACCAAGTCTAGGCCGGGCCGCCACCGCTGCCAGGTCCGCGACCGCCACCACTACCGGCTGGACGGCGACGCCTGCGGCGGCGATTGTTGTTGTTGGCCACAGGAGGCCGTCCTGCGCCGGCCGCTTGTGTGGCCGGAGCCGGGGCACCATCTACCCGGTTGAAGTTCGGTTCAGTCTCTTCGTCGAATTCCTCGCCCGCTTCCTCGTCGAAATCGTCTCCGCCTTCGATAAGAATCGTGCTCTGGTTGGACTTCGGCTGGCGCTCGTCGAACTCATTCCGAGGCCGGGCCGGAGCCGCTGCCTGAGGTGCCTCGGCTGCGACGGTCTCCGCATCCTCGGTCTCTGCAACAGGCGCCGACTGAACCAGCTTGGCCTTTTGTTCCTTGATCAGTGCCTTGCGGCTAAGCTTGATGCGATTGCCTTCAATGGCCAGTACCTTGACCATCACCTGATCGCCCTCGCGCAGCTCGTCCTTCACTTCCTTCACGCGGTGCTCTGCGATCTCGGAAATGTGCAGCAAGCCATCCGTGCCGGGGAAAAGCTCGACAAATGCGCCGAACTCCGCCAGGCGAACTACCTTGCCCAGATAAACCTTGCCAATCTCGGGAACAGCGGTCAGGTTGCCGATCATTTCCAGCGCCCTCTTCAAACCGTCTGCATCGCAAGAAGCCACGTTCACACGGCCCGTGTCGTCGACGTCGATCTTGGCGCCCGTCTGCTCAATGATGCCGCGGATGGTCGCGCCGCCCTTGCCGATCAAATCGCGAATCTTGTCGGTGGGGATCATGACTGTTTCAATGCGCGGCGCATACGCCGAACGCTCCGTGCGCGGTCCGTCCAGCACCGCGTCCATCTTGTCCAGCAGGAACAACCGGCCCTTGCGAGCCTGTTCCATCGCCTGCGCGAGAATCTCGCGAGTCAGGCCGCCGATCTTGATGTCCATCTGCAAAGCGGTGATGCCCTTGCGGGTACCGGCCACCTTGAAGTCCATATCGCCGTAGTGATCTTCAGCGCCGGCAATGTCGGTAAGGATGGCGTAATCGTCGCCTTCCTTCACCAGGCCCATCGCCACGCCCGCCACTGCGCCCTTCAGCGCGATGCCGGAGTCAAACAGCGCCAGGCTGGTTCCACAAACCGTGGCCATCGATGAGGAGCCGTTGGATTCCAGGATGTCGCTGACAATGCGGATCGTATATGGCGACTCTTCCGCGCTGGGAAGTACCGCGGTAATGGCGCGCTCTGCCAGCGCTCCATGGCCAATCTCGCGCCGTCCCGTGCCGCCCATGCGGCCTGTCTCGCCAACGCAGAATGGCGGGAAGTTGTAGTGCAGCATGAAGGGCTTCTTCTTTTCGCCTTCATAGCTTTCCAGGCGCTGGCCTTCGTCGGCAGTGCCCAGCGTGGCTGTTACCAATGCCTGTGTCTCACCGCGCGTAAACAGCGCCGAGCCGTGTGTGCGCGGCAGAACGCTGGTCTCGATGGTGATCTCGCGAATCTGATCGAACTCGCGACGGTCAGGCCGAATGCGGTCCTTCGTTACCTGCTCGCGGAAAATCCTCTCGCGCAGCTTCTCGTAGTAGTGAGCAAGCTTCTTCTTGGCGGCCGGATCGTCGGCGGCCAGCTCGGCGGCCAACTCGTCCTTGATTTTCTTGACCAGCGTCTGGCTTTCCAGCTTGGCATGCGCCTTGGTGTCCAGGGCGTCCTTGAGCCTGACTTCAATCTTGGCCTTGAGTTCCGCAAAATAAGCTTCGTCGAACTCCGGTGCGGTAAAGGCACGCTTCGGCTTGCCGGCCAGGGCAACCAACTCGTCAATCGCCGCGACAATCTTCTTGATCTCGGTATGACCAAACTCGATGGCCGCAAGAATCGTCTCTTCAGACTCTTCCTTGGCGCCCGACTCGATCATCACAATGCCGTCCTTGTGGCCGACAACCATGATGTTGATTGTGGTCGCGGCACGCTCGGAATAGGTGGGGTTGATCACGAACTCGCCGTCCACGCGACCTACGCGCACAGCGCCCACGGTCGCGCTGAAAGGGATGTCTGACAGCGCCAAGGCGCAGGCGGCGGCGTTAATGCCAACCACATCAGGGTCATTTTCCTTATCGGCGGAGAATACCAGGGCAATCACCTGGGTCTCGTTGCGGAAACCATCGGGGAACAAGGGGCGGATGGGGCGGTCAATCTGCCGGCAGGTCAAAACTTCCTTTTCGCTGGGACGGCCTTCGCGCTTGATAAACCCGCCGGGGATGCGTCCACCAGCGTACGTGTATTCGCGGTAATCCACCGTGAGGGGGAAAAAGTCAATACCTTCCCTGGGATCGGGAGACGCCACCGCTGTGGCCAGAACAACTGTTTCGCCCGTGGTTACCAGTGCGGCGCCTGAGGCTTGCTTGGCCATGCGCCCGGTCTCAAAGACCAACCGCTTGCCGCCTGCAAGCTCGACAGCTACTTCATGCTTGGTAGACATAGAGTCCTCGTTTCATTTTTTTCGCTTGGGAAACTTGTGGAAGGAAGGCGCCGGTCGGCGTGGTGGAGCTGACGAACAGGTTGGCAGGCATCAGGTCGCGCGCAAAAGAGTGGGATGTGCGCGGGGGAGCGGATTCTCCCGGCCTGTGTGCGAGTCGGCGTACCAGGGCCGAACACAGACGATAGCTGTGCGCTTGCCCTGGCAGCGGGTAGGGTTCGCCAGGTACACCATGGCCGTAGGTTCCAAATGGAACCGGGGCCGTGACCAATTTCCGGTCTGGGCGCTTCCGGGTCAAAGTTGGCTTTCTGATTACTTGCGGATACCGAGTTTGCCGATCACGTCGCGATAGCGATCGGTATCGTGCGTCTTCAGGTAGTCCAGAAGGCGGCGTCGCTTGCTGACCAGTTGCAACAGGCCACGCCGGGAAGCGTGATCCTTTTTGTGGGTCTTGAAGTGTTCGGTCAGTTCTGCGATACGCGCACTCAGAATCGCGATCTGGACCTCCGGTGAACCGGTGTCCGTATCGTGGGTGCGGAAGCTTTCAATTAGGGTAGTTTTCTTAGCAGTCGCCAGCACGGCGTCAGGTACTCCTCTTGTGTTCTCAGGTCCACTCTTAAGTGTCTAAAGGAAGATTACCACGAATGCGCTGGTGGGCGCCATCTGCCGGACAATCGGAATCAAGATGCCAACCCTCCTGATTCAGCGCACTCCGAAACGGAACAGCCGATTGTCGAATCGTTCACGAGTGATTTCGGCTATTTCAATCTTTGTCGCGTCCGGGTGCTCAGGATTCAGCAGGTAGTTCCAGGTGTGGGGCGCAATGACGGAGGGAACACGCGCAAGCGCCGATTCCTGCGATGCCAGCCAGGCATCGCCAATGGCGCGCGTAAATTCGGGATGCTCTCTCCAATCGGTAAGAGCAATCGTATTCAGCGGCTTGATGACAAGATCATCGGGAACAGCGACCTTGAGCAATTGGTAGAACTGCGGAAGAAACGCATCATCGTACATATCCGTCATGTGGACAATCCGCTCCAGCAGCGCACCCGCCGGACAATCCGCCAGATAGACAATTAACCTCCCCGCAGTATGCCAACGCGCAGAGAAACCGCGACCGCCTTTGCCGCTCAAATCGACATGGCCGCTGATGCGCCAAAGAGTTGTCATGAAGCATCGTGCTCGCGGCTGTTCATTTAGATGAACATCCCCTCGTCAAGCTGGATCAGAGCCTCTGCCACGGCATGTTCTCCAATCTGTGTATCCAACATGGCCAGCGCGGTCCTGCCGTCAAAGCGGCGTTTGCTGCCACACAGCCACTTCCGGCCGTCCTCGCGATCCCCGTAGACTTTCACGGCCAGTTCATACATGCGCGCCACGCGCGCCAGCCGGTCCGCTTCGATCACACTGAAGGGCTCCTTCTTCTGGCGGCGATGCTTCAGCGTCCGGGCGGGAATCACCACCTCCAGCAAATCCTTGACGGCGATGCCGGAGTAGGCGGAGAACTCCTCCAGCGTCGAGAGCGGAAGGCCGCGCTCAATCTCTCGCCAATCGAAGGTGAAAGGAGGCGGAGAAACGGCAGGAATGGCGGCGGATTGGCTCATGAGGACATTATGCCACACATTTTGCGGCAATATGTCGAGCCTGAAGGTCTCACAGCTCAAAATCTATCTCATTGAAGGCAAACAGACCCAGAGAATCAACTCTAACTTATAGATATTGCTTTACTTATACGTAGAATGCTGTTGTTATTATTGAAGCGGCTCTTTACCTCTTGTGGTGAAAACTGCTTTACATTAACTGCAGCTACACATGAAGCATAAAGTCAACGCATTTCAAACATAAATATGGAGTTATTACAATGAAATCAGATATTTACATCCTCGCATACCTTCTAATCATAACCAATCACCCATTTTTTGGGGCTTCATTGCTTTTCGCGATAGTCATTGCGCATATTACGTCACACAAACGCTGAACCAAATGACAGTTTAGTGGGCCAATCGTGCCAGTTCTGACACAATTGGCTTTCTCAGCCGTTTGTCCCACGTCTGGATTTTCAGACCTGGGACACTGAGAACCTCAATCTGCTCTCCTAATGACGTACCTCAACACCGAGGAAGAAGCTGAAAGCTGACGCCCGATAGCTGAAAGCCGACTCTACTGCTCCTGCGCCATCCAATAATTCGCCCGCGCCACAATCCGCGCACCGTAGTCCTGCGCCGTCTTCACCCGGATCGTATGCAAACCAGGCGTGGGATTCGAGGGGCTGAAGGTGATCAGATAGCGATTCCGAGCGTCTCTGGCTGCATCCACCACCCGCTGCTGGAACCGCTTGTCGCCGGTAAAGGTTGTGTACTCGCCGCCGCTCATCCCCGCTACTTCTTTGGCCACATTCTTCTTGAAGGCCTTCACCGCCATCACCAGCGTTGAAATCATGTTCATGGTGCGGTTGTCGCCGTTGTCCTTGATGTCATGCAGCAGTTCGGCGCGTACCGGCGAAAACGATACGCTCAGCACCAGCACGTCTGACTCGCCGATCTTCTGAATCAACTGCGCCGATTTGGTGTGCCTGCTTCCGTGGTCGCGCTCTTCGCTGATCAGCAGCAGTACGCGCCGATACTCCTTCGGTTGAGACTCCAGCAGATCGACGGCGTAACTCACAGTGTCCAGAATCGCCGCACCACCGTCTCCAGGTTCCAGGTGCTTCAGTGCGCCGTTCACGGTGTCGCTCGACTTGGAGTAGTCGCAAATCAAATGAGGCGCGGAGTCGAAGCCTACCAAGGCCGCCTGGCTGCGATGATCGGAGAGGAATAGATCGAGCAGTGGTCCCAGCTTCGCCAGCTTGTCGAATTCGAGAACGCTCACGCCGCCCTGCTCTACGGCCACCACCAGTGAAACTGGCGCCGTGTCCATCTCCTCCTGCACCCGAATCGTCTGCGGCACCCCGTTGTCTTCAAGCACAAAGTCCCCCGGCTTGAGCCCATAGAGAATTCCGCCCCCATGCTTTTCCACCAGCGTCGGCACCAGCACCTCCGTGGTCGTCATGTGCAGAGTGGGCGTATCAGCGTGCGTTGCTGGCAGCGGTTGCGGAGCTTCGATAGGCGGCAACTGCTGCGCCCCGGCGTTGGAGACTTCCATCAGGCATAGGGCAACAGCGCAGAGTGCCAGTCGGGAAAAGTTTGATTTCATAAGGAAAGAGAACTCCGAAGCGGGTAGTCAGGCTTCATTGATCACTCCACGAGCTCAAGGTGCAGGATAAGGCAGACCCGGGATTCGACAATACTTGTCACTCCACGCTCATCGGCGAAGTAACTTCCCTTGACCTAACCCTGAAACCTGCTCACTTGCGCGTCTCGCGTTCCATGCGGCCGGTCCAGGCCAGATAACTCAACAATTCCCAGCGCGAGGCCCAGGCAAAGCTAAGTATGCTTTTCAAAGTCAATGTTTCCGCACGCATGCCGGAATAAGTCTCTACCCGCCAGCGCACATACTCGCTCCGCCACGGTGTCAGGCGATGGCCGCGAGTAGCATTCCAAATAAAACGGAGTGGAGCGAGCAAGGAATTTCCTTTTAAATAAAGTATAGACTGCCGGCATACCTGTCCGTTCGCACGCGATTTGCAAAGTGCGTCTTACAGCTTGCTGAATAGGCTGTTTGATGCCGATCCAAGCTGTGCGATCACTGACTCCAGTGCCGTTTGCTGCGACTCCGCCAAAGCCAGTTGCGTGGAGAGATGAGCCACGTCGGCCTGCATCAGGTTGGTCTGTGCGGCCGTCAACTGCGTCTGTTCATTGGTCGCGGCGTCGGATGCCGCAGTCAGATGGGTGATCGAGTTGTCGAGACTCACGCGCTGCTGGGATACAAAGTTCAGCGCTGTACTCAATGCCTGCGTGTCGCTCACCGCCTGCGTAGTGTTGATCGTGCCGCTGGAATAGTCCGCAACCAGGTTATTCAGCGCGGCAAACACATTGTTCGCTCCGCTGCCGGAGAATATCTGGTCGCCAGGCAGATTCAGCTGAATCTTCTCCCCGTTGGGCATTTCAAGATAGTTGATATTTTCGTCGCCGTTGTAGCTGGTCACGGCTGGAGAGGTGCCCGTTGAAGTCGAAAAGGGGGCCGAGGACGTCTGCCCTCCCGCAAAGATATATTGCCCCTGATAACTGGTGTTGGCCAGCGACTGCACTTCGTCCAGAATGCCGGAGATCTGATTCGCAATCGACTTCAGATTGCTGGAGTTCATCGTACCGTTATTGGCGCTCGTAGCCAGCGCAATGGCCTGTGTAAGCTGGCCCACCACGCTGCCCAGCGCCGAATCAGCCACCTGCAACTGCCCCTTCACCATGCTCGAACTTTGCGTAAAAGTATCATCCTGCTGAATCTGATTCAAAAGCAGCACATTCTGCCCGGATGCCAGTGGGTCCTGACTCAGAGAAGTCACGCGCACGCCGCTCGATAGCTGCGCGGTCAACTGCTGCAAGGTCGCCTGAGTCTGGTTGAGCGAACCCGCCAGATTTGAAACAAAATTCGGATCCACCCGCATCGCTTTACTCCTCCAGACTGAATGCCCTTACAGAAACCGGCCTGCGCGTCCGTTCCTTCAGGCGCCTTAAGAAACGGTTGTTTGCTCTCCCATGTTCAATACCGAAGCCATAATCGTATTGAGCATCGCAAATACCTGGGATGCGGCTTGATAGGTGCGCTCCAGAGTCGTCAATGAAGAGGCTTCGTTGTTCAGATTCACGGCTGAGAGCGAATCGTTCTGGGTCTGCAACTGCGTCACTGAGGCGGTCTGCGCCGTATTCTCTGTCTCAACTCCAGAGACCGTCGAACCCAGCGTGGTTACAAACTTCGAATAGTAATTGGACGGAGATTGGCCGTTGACAATCAACTGCTTGGCCAGACTCGCCATCGCAGTTGCATTGGAGTTGTCGCCCGTCCCCTGCCCTAGCCCGGCTGCGGCAATGTGGTTCGGGTCCGTCATCACCACGCTTATCGACAAGGCAGCGCCCGCAACCTGAGCGGGCGCGGAGAAGATATTGCCCGCGTTGCCGTTATCGCCAGCCATATCGGTCCCCGCGTTGTTCAGCGTATTCACCTGCGTGGAAATGCTGTAAGCCAGTTGGTCAAGCGAGTTCAGAACGCTTGGTATGTCTTCATCGCGCGCCGTCAGATAGCCGCCCAGTTGCCCACCCCCGCTGGCCAGTTGCGAGGTCACATCCAACGTTCCCACAAAAAAATGCGAGACTCCGCCCACCATTCCCGTGGCCAGTTGAAAATTGGAACCCTCCGAAACCAGCAACTGACCGGAGGTCGTGGTGATCGAAAGCCCGTTGTTCTCCGTCGATATCTGGTTGATCCCGATCAGTTTCGAAAGCTGGCTCAGATCCTGTTGCCGCTGGTCCTCAAGAGTACCGGCATCGGCGCCAGGCGAAGTTGACTGTATCTGCTGGTTCAGCGCGGCAATCGAACTCGTCAGTGCATTTACCTGGCTGGTCACGCCGGCCGCATCCTGGTCCAAAGCAGACCGTTGCGAGTTAAGGCTGGCTGCGGCATTGGAAAGATCGCCTGCCAGCGTGGTTGCCGACGAAAGCACTTGCTGGCGTAGTGAACTATTGGTTGGATTGGCTTCAATCGACGAGAAAGAACTGAAGAAACTCGTGATACCGCTGCCGATGTCTCCGGCTTGCGAACTGGTCGAGCCCGAATCCGGCGTGAAGAGCGCCTGCACAGTATTCAGCGCCGCCAGCCGCGAGCCCGAGGCCGATGCCAGTTGCTGCTGCTGATTCAGCCGCTCCAAAAGCACATGGTCCCGGATTGAAGTCGCCCCGCTCTCCGTCGCACCCGTCCCATAGGAGACTCCGTTGATTACAATCGGCTGATTCTCCTGCCAGTTGGGCGTCTCCTCCGTATAACCGGGCGTACTGGCGTTGGCCACATTGTTGGCCACAACGTTCAATGCAGCCTGATCGGCCTGCAAGGCCTGCGACATGATGCTGAATGCGGAGCTAATTGTCCCCATGCCGGCTCTCCGTCCATCCCCGCGCCTGCCGCTCGTCGTATTCCAGACGGCCCGCGCGCAATTCCCGCAAGCGATTCATCACGTTCAGATTGGCTCGTGTCACCTCCAGCACCCGGGCAAACACGGCCATATCTCCGTCCGCCTCGCGGGCCTCTTGCGCCAGCGCCCTTTGCCGTTCCGGATTCGATTCCGCCAAGTCCCTGTTCAGTGCCTGGCACGAGAGCGCAAGCTCCTCCAGCCGGTCCGCATCCAGACGAGCAAGCGCCCGGGATGCCTCCAACACCAGTTCCTTCAACTTCGGATGCTCCTGGCGCACGCCCAATCCCTGCATTCCCCGCATCCCTTCCCAAGTTTCTGGACGACCGCCGCTGAACCCTGTGCGGCACAGTCAACCAGTCTCCGCCTCAAAGGCGTCTCTACTTATCCAGTTCCGGTTGTCCAGTCCCGTAGGCTAATTCACGCGATTACCGCTGCCCGCTCAGCATTGAATCCACCAGCTTGGACGCCACCGCCGATGCGGGCACATTGTAGGTTCCTGCCGCGAGAGCAGCCTGCACGGCAACTACCTTATCCGTGCGCACTCCGTCTTCGGCCGCCGTCAGCGATACCTCGCTGCCGGCACTGCTCAAAGTAGCCCGGTCACTTCCCAGCGCGCTTCCGCTGGCTGCCGCCGAACTACCCTTCGTGCTGCCCGCAGCCGGAGCTGCCACATTCACCCCCAGCAGCGACCTCAATCCATCAAGACTGTTCCGAATATCCATAAACTTTGCTCCTTATTGCGTCTATCGGCATCCCTGCTAATCACTGTAGTCATTTAGATGCTCTCATCGCGGTATCGCCGTGCTGATTACTGGTTACCTTCCCGGTTGAGATCCCGTTACCGGAATGGGAGAGATCCCGAACAATTCGGTCGGCCATCCCAAAGCCACCCTGCTGGCTCAACGCCTGGTTAATGATTATGTCAGGCGTGATATAAAAATAAGTGTTCAGGATTATCAGGATTATTTGCATGTTAAGGAAATGAAACTTAAAGATGAAAAGAGCTATTCTCTGGAGGAAGCAAGGAAAGAATTGGGATTATAAAATTAAAATGATAAAGAAGAGGGGCAATTTCGAGAGGAGTTGCCTCTTTTTTTTGTAAATTAGAATATATTTGAATTTTCCAAATATTTATTTGATATTCAACTCAATAATTCTTAGGTTTGGAACTTGTAATTGTTCCTATTTACTTTATAGATTTAATCAATTATGAGACCTACTTCAAAAATGGTTTATGAACGACTAATGATACTATATTTTGTTGTTCGACATGCTGAAACTCATCCTTTAAAGGATTTCTTTGATGAATCAATAAAACCATGGCCAGATGATGATAAAAAGGCTTGTTTTGAAATGATGAACAATGATGTTGTAGATTGTATTGAAACAATGAAATTTTACAATCTGTGGGGCAAAACCACTAATATTGAAAAATATGAGAGAAATACTGGAAATGAATATCAAAAACTCATAGAGGAAATACTATCCATAATATCACCACTCATCAAAAGATACACTACACAAATTGTACATAGCTACATTGAAATATGGTGCGATAATATCAAATATAAAAATATTGATGACCAGTACAAACTACTACAAACACTTATACTAACTGAAGTAAAACCTTCTAAGCTCTTACAGTCTCTTAACGCCTACCTCATAGCACTAAAT
>Ga0118677_10011817_pt1 | contig 12978 bp, 8 predicted proteins | sample AliMusrvi5mmetaG_FD_86154 | JGI IMG/M metagenome (GOLD analysis project Ga0118677, IMG submission 86154)
TGGAAATACAATAAACAGCACCTATATACTACTATTTATTGAGTGTTGTAACAATGTTTTCCTAATCCGCACCCATAAAATAACTTAACAATGATCGGGGAGGACTTCTGGGACAGTCTCTGGAGGGCCTCCCCTACGGGTGAAACTTCCCGCTTCATCATTCATATGTCCTAGTTGCTCCTACACTCCTTTAAGCAGTCTTATGTATTCCCTGGCTACTTTCAGGTCTTCCAGGGCTTCTGTTGCCTGGCAGGGTGGGGTGGACTCACCTTTTATGGCTGATATGAAATTGGAAGCCTGCTGCCTCATTGCGTGGACCCAGGGCAGGGTCGGGGAACAGGTTGTCGGGACTACGCCATTGCCTGGATCGCGGAGTACTTCCACTTTACCAGGACGATTGGATGTCAGCGGTGCCGGCAGGTCAATTTTGATGTAACCATGCTCGAAACAGACCAGAGCCTGTTCCTGCCAGTCTATGGTCGTCTGGTAAGGAGTCATCTCTATCGTCCCAGCAACTCCACTCTCACTCTGCACAGCTAATAGAACCTGGGATGGATCTGCATAGGTTACTTTATAGGATTCACCCAGCAAATATCGCATCAGATTGACCTGGTGAATGTAGTAGTTCACGAAGCTTGTGTAAAGCTCGGTTGTTGGAGTGTCCATGTCGGATGGAGGGGTCTCGAACTGCGCCGGAGGAGCGGGTTCATCGATTATTATCAGGTCATTATAACCGCTGGCAATCCAGTCTCCTGCAGGCATAAGCAGGCGGACATATTTTAATGCACCAAGTTCACCGGTCTGTTTCAGACGATCGATCTCGGCTTTGGCCCACATTGTTGCCGGGTCGCTGCGCTTGTGGTATCCGACCATGTGCCAAGTGCCGCTGCCGGCAAGGGCTGTTATTATCTTTTCTCCCCATTCAACAGACCCAGACAACGGTTTCTCAGTGAAAATCGGAATACCGGCCTTATAAAGTTCAGGGACAAGCACACCATGCATGCAGAAATATTGAGCAGCAACTATTCCGTCCAGTTTCTCTTTAGCCAGCATTTCCTTGTAGTCTGTATAGACTTTGGGAATACCGTATTTGGCAGCTACTGCCTTGCCCTGTTTCTCTTTGATTTCAGCTATGGCGACTACTTCACATTCTGGCAGAGTTGCATAATTCTTGAGGTGGGCACACTGACCCATGCCTCCGACACCTACGAAACCTATTTTTACTTTTTCCATTTGATTTGACCTTTCTTCAATATTGGCAACCGATTCCCCCTCCTCGATGGAGATTGGAAGGGAGTCAATCCCTTTGCCCCCCTTCTCCAAGGGGGAATTGGGTGGGTGTCCTTCTGCAAGGGGGAACTGGTTGTGCGTATGTTATTTATGATTGGGCCAGTTTGCCGAAGCGGTTGGCTATGGCCAGGGCTGGGTCTACAGGGACTTCTGCAGCCTGGATGTTAGCCGGGATCGATATCATCGGCTTTGGTTCCAGTTTCTTTCCTGCAAACTGAGGGAGCCACTGGGATTCTGCTGTAAACAACTCACTGACCATCTCCCGGACCTCGTGCAATGTGCATACCGCAGCTGTCAGAGGGTCAAGAGAGACTGCCTGCATTGCGAGTTCCGGGTCTCCCTGTATTGCTGCCTCTACAGTCAGTCCCTGTACCAGGACATTGGTCATGTTCAGGGCTGCCAACTGAGATGGAAGCGGGCCAACTACAGTCGGGTGCAGTCCCATTGCATCTACGAACACCGGTACCTCAACGCAGCATCCGTTTGGCAGGTTGCTTATGTAGCCATCATTACGGACGTTTCCGTTCAGGCGGAAGACTTTGTCTGTCTCGATGGCTTCCATTATGTAGCTGCAGTATTCTGCGCTTCTCGGTTCGAGCTTTCGGGACTCAATGGAGAGCGGGTCTGTGTTGCGGAATTTTTCATCCAGCATTTTGCCATACTGCACATATGCTCCGCTGGCTCCACCGAAGTCCGGCTGATCGCAGTATAGGTCCAGGGCTTTCTGGTTCTTTCTGAACCAGGGGACATACTCTGACAGATGTCCTGTGCTTTCGGTCATGAAGTAACCGAAGTGACGGAAGACTTCCCCGCGGACTTTTTCGTTTATGTAATATTCGGGCAGTTCAAATTTCTCCCGCAGCATGGGGTAAAGGTCCCTGCCTTCTTTCTCAATCCTTAAGAACCATGCCATATGGTTGATACCGGCAGCTACGAAGTCGATCTCGTGTTTCTTGACTCCGCAGTATCCGGCAATCAGGTCCAGAGTTGTCTGCACACCGTGACAGAGTCCTACAAACTGCAGCCCGGGAACTGTTCCCAAAGCCCAGCAGTTGGCAGCCATTGGATTGGCGTAGTTGAGCATGACAGCATTCGGGCACAGCTCCATCATGTCTTTAGCAATATCCAGCAGCACCGGAATCGTCCTTAACGCCCGGAATATTCCGCCAGGCCCCATGCTGTCCCCTATGCATTCATCGACCCCATATTTAAGCGGGATCTCATAGTCCATCACGAACGCATCGACTCCACCAATCTGGATCATTATTACAACGTAATCGGCTCCATCCAGCGCTTTACGCCTGTCTGTTGTCGCTTCTACAGTTGCCGGCAGGTTGTTCTCGCGGATCACGTCTTTTGCAAAGGCTTCCATCTTCCGGAGCTTGGTTTCAGTAGGGCTCATAAGTGCAAAGTGCGCGTCTTTGAGTCCTTCTGTTGCCATAATATCGTTCATCAGCGTTTTGCAGAAAACTATGCTTCCTGCACCGATCATTGCTATTTTTGCCATTTTTTGCCTCCTTGTTTAGAGTGTTTTTAGCTGCGGGAACTCAACTTCGAATAAGTTTGTCCACTGTTATCATGCCAACGTTCCCACATAGTAAATGTGCTCAGGATATCAGTTAAGTCTCATATATTGTTTATGTGCTATCTAATTCCCCCTTTGAAGGGGGTAGGGGGATGTGAGGTTAGAACTTACTTGTTAATGCATTCTCTAATTCTTGATTCACATCCCCCCTAACCTCCTTCAAAGGGGGAATTAGTTGGTAATAATTCTCGTAGTATTAACTTCCCAGGCATACTGCTCTGAGTTGTTCGCAGGCGTAGCGGAAATTCTCCCAGGGGACGTCCGGGGGGATCAGGTGGTCGAATGCCGGTACATATCGGCCTTTTTTGACCATTGCTGCTGCCAGCTTTACGACTGCATCTATTGTTTCTTTATCTTTTGCGAGTGCACGTTTGTCCAGTCCACCATATATTCCGAGTTCCGGGTATTGCTCGCGGAATTTGGGTATATCGTTGCCGGCCTGGACTTCAAATGGCAGCATCATATTTATACCGTGATTCATCATCACAGGAAGCAACTCCGAACAGTCGCCGTCTGTATCGACTGATATTACTCTGACTCCCACGGTTCTGCCAAACTCTACTATCCGGTCGTAGCAGGGCATCATATACTCCTCGACCATTGCCGGGGAGATCAATGATCCCTGCCTGCCTGACATATCTTCCCAGATGTGAATATGATCTATTTGAACTTCTTTGGCTATACGTTCCCATATCCATATCCAGAGTGAAGTCAGGTGCTGCATCATATCCAGAATCAGTTCGGGCTGAGTATAGAAGCTAACAAGCATCTCCTCTACGCCCATCAAATCCCTGACAGCTCCGAAGACTCCATATGGATAGTTCCCCACCTGGACTGCTTCCCCGGTTTGTTTGATCATTGAACGGAATGAATTCCAGTCCTGGAGTATTCGGGTTTCATCTCCGATGACGAGTTGTTTACTTTTGACCTGTTCCCAGTCTTCCGGAGACTTTACGGGATAATCCAGATACTGGGGCATGGTCTCGCATCCTTCTCGAACCCTTTGCGTGATTCCCCGTTCATCCCGGTATACAGTGTATTCACCCTCATTTGAGATCACCTGAGGCTCAAACAAGGGCAGCAACCCTGAGTTGGTCAGGGGAATGGCGAAACTCCGCTCAAACCCCAGCTCTTTTGCAATATCCAGGTCAGGATTGCCGGATTCACTCCGCCAGCGATCCATAGCTCCGCCCCAGGGTATATAGCCGAGTCCTATTCCGAATGGAACGTGGTCGATATCCTCACCCAGGAAGCATCGCATTATCCGTTCACCGCAGGTCAGCTCAAGCATTGAGTCCGATGCTCTCAAATCCAGTGTTCTTGAACAGATACAGGCCTTCTTTACCGGGAACTACAATATCCAGCCGACCGTTGCCGTCTATGTCTACTACCTGGAAGAAAATTCCTGTTCCGGAATGATGAGGGACTTTACCGTAGTCTACTACCTGCTTGGTAAATGATTCACCATTCCACTTGAAGATGAACACGCCGACGATATCGTCTTCTCCGGGTTCGTGACCGCAGTGTGCTCTGTGTCTGTTTCCGGTAATTAGTTCGCATTCACCATCACCATCAATGTCAATCCAGATCATATCGTGATACTGGGAGAACCAGGGGTCTATCGGATGTTCCAGCCAAGTCCGGGAACCATCAGGGTTGACAGTAGGGGTATAGTAACTGATACCGTAGTTGTGTCCCTGCCCGACAACAAGCTCGTTGATGCCGTCCTGGTTGACGTCAGCAACCATAATCGGCACACTGGCCATTCCGAAGCTGAACTCCTGATGGAAGACCCAGGGATCAGTAAGTGGATTTCCAGTTGGTTCATACCAGCCTGTGTTGGTTACAAAGCATCCTTTGCCATTTCCTGCGACATCTCCGAAGCCCAGACCGTGTCCCTGGGGTTGATCGGATACTGTGTATTTGATGAATTTACCATCTACCAATTTAAAGAAGATCAGGGGATCGTTAGGTGTGTTCGGACATATCTCGAGTTCTCCATCTCCATCGACATCCCATGCCCTTGTGGTCTCGATGCAGCCGATGTGTTCTATTTCATGGGTTGTCCACTCAACAGGCTGACCCTTTGGGTTTTCGCGCCAAAACAGAGTCTGTCCCCACCATCCACCAGTGATAAAGTCCATGTAGCCATCGCCATTGACATCGACAGGGATGGTCGAGAAGTCGTCGTAGTATTCTCCCTCGGGACAGAGTTCACAGAGTTTATGTTTCTTCCAGTCCGGTCCTTCATACCAGTTGCCACCACAGACTATGTCCAGGATGCCATCGTTGTTGACATCAAACACGCCTGCAGACTCGAAGGCGCCATCATCTATTTTTATCTTTTCCCATTGTATTCTTCTCATAAGTTGAACCACCTTAGTTGGAGATTGAAAATTGAAATTAGAGAAATGTTGTTACGATGATTATACTTTGCTGTGAGTCAAGTAGCTATGGACTGGGCTGTTGTGGATATGGACTGGTATGCAGTATTATTAGGTCGAATGAAGGGAACGCAGATTTTTTAACCACGGAATACACGGAATACACGGAAAGGGGAATTTGAGTGGGTGGTATGTTTGGGCTTTGAGCGTGCTTAAAAAGCAGATCCTTCGTTCCTCCTAAGAAACAGTAATCTTTGTTTCGGGACTTCCGGGTTGGATGTTAGGTTTGTTATTTTACTCCAACACTAGCATGTCCAACCCTCAAGTCCCGAAACACCTGGGTGGGTTTCTTTATGAAATTACTGCACTACCAGCACGGTCGGATACTCAGGATGACAATATATTTAACCTGCGTTGTGGTTGCGATTGCGGAAATCGGTGGGGGTGTGGCCGGTGGTCTCTTTGAATATTCGGCTGAAATAGAGGGCGTCGGTGAATCCGGTCTGTGCGGCTATTTCTCCGACAGGCATATCGGATGTGGAAAGGAAGCGTTTGGCGTTCTCCAGTCTTACTTGCTGAATGTAACGCATAGGGCTGATACCGAGTTTTTCTTTGAACCGGTGAGAGATGTGAGTCCTGCTGGCAAGTGCAGCGTGGGCGAGGTCATCGAGCGTGAGATAGCGGGCATAATTTGCATGGATATACTGCAGGGCAACGTCTATTACATCGTGTTTTACTTCTCCTCCGCTGTCCCAGGCACGCTCTACAAGCAGCAGGAATGCTTTTGTATATGCCTGCGCAAGTTCGGTGACGCCGTGTGCCTGGACTTCACAGTATAAGTGAGTGCAGAGCCAACCCATATCTCCCCGGGTATCCGGCAGCCGGAGTTGAGCTCCCACGGGTGCGGTTCCCTGGGCATCTACTACAAGAAATATAGTTTCTTCGGGATCAGTTGGGTCAGAGAACTCTGCATGAGACAGGCCGGGTGGATATACTACCAGATGATACTGTTGCGCGCGGATTGTTGTGGATGGGAAGTCTATTAGTCCTGTTCCGCGGACGAAATAGATGAACTCCCAAACGGTGTGCACATGGGACTCAATAGCCCACTTCGGATCAGGTTCAACTCGTCCAACGTGCGTGAGCCTGGCAGAATCTACATCGAACAAAGCTGTTTCCCCCCTTTGCAGTATTTAGAGCCAGCATACTACAGGTTTGAGGCAAATGCAAGAAGGGAAACTCTCACGCAAAGACGCAAAGGCGCAAAGAAGGGAAACGAATTAATCTTCCAATTAGAGGAAATCTGGTTACTTTAGTAGACTGCCGCGCAATCTGTTCACACTTCGACTTCCCCAACGATTGATGATAATGTTTGCTTTGATTCGCTCAGCACGAACGGATTGCGCTTTGCTTTAATGAACCAGGGGTTCTGGCAGCATTCGCAAGATACTGCACTCAAATTTTGTCGGATTTTCGTGACATTATGCTGGGTTCACGTTATACTATCGTGATTCTAGTGTGCTGGGGGTGTTTTGTGGAGATTCAACAGATTCAGAAGGCTTTTATGAGTGCTATCCCGTCGGTCCGGACTCCTTTTACGAAGGGTGGGGATATCGATTTTAATTCGCTACGCAGGATGGTGGATTTTTGCATCGATGCAGGCAGTACTGCACTGGTGATTACTATGGGTGACAGCCTGTTTACATCTCTTTCGGAGCAGGAGATAGTGGATGTTACCAGGACAGTTGTCCAGCAGAGTGCAGGGCGTGCGGCTGTCGCTGCCTGTACGGGTTACTGGAATACCAGGCAGTGTGTGGAGTTTGCCAAGAGTGTGCGTGAGATTGGAGTTGATATACTTATGCTGCTTGGATCGAACTGGTATCCGGGGATCTGCTGCGCTGATGATATAGTGAATCATTTTAAGGCTGTTGCTGAAGAGATACCCATTATGGCTAATACTGGATATCTGGGGTGGCACGGCCATCCGACCGGTTTGGAAGTGACTAAACGGTTAGTTGATGAAGTTCCGAATGTTATAGCAGCTAAAGCTGATGTTACAGGGGAATATGACCGGAAGACTTGCTTGATTGCCGGTGAGAAATGGGCTATATTTTCCGGTGGCACTAAGCAGTTCCACCTGGACCTCTATCCATACGGCTGCAAAGGTCACATGGCAACATTCATCACTTTCAAGCCTGAGATAACTTATAAATACTGGAACGCCATTATTAAAGGCGATATCCCTACAGCTGTAAGCGTGATTAAGGACTACGATTACCCATTCTTTGAGCTGATCTCTGGGCTCCCCGGTGGATTTGATGCAGGTATGCATGCTTTGGACGAGATATTCAACTCCGGTAAAAGGTATCGGCGACTGCCTTATCACAGTTTGGATGATGCTGATATGGACAAGCTTAGGGCGTTTTTTGTGGAGACTTTAGGCTTTAGACTCTAGACTTAAGGAAGGGATCGTGCATACTACTCCTGAAGTCTGTTGGTGGTAACAGTTCAGTTCTGTGAGATTTTAAAGTCCATTCATACTTCGATACGCGCTTTGCGCTACTCAGCACGAACGGACTTTAGGTTGTTTCACAGTAGACGGAATTGTTACTCTTGGTGGACATATATGGATGGATGTGCAATACTTTTCCCGGATGAAACAGATCAAGTTAACGCACAGTTTGGGAGTGTGGACTTAGATGCAGATTAATATGAATATATCACTTAGATCAATAATGCTATGCATGTTTATTATTGCTGGTGTGATATTTGGTGCTGGATTATGCTTTGCGCAGGATGTCGGTGAAGGTATAACAGGTGCTAATCGAAAACAGCCCAAGGCTCCACTTCCTCCTGATATGAACTTTGATCCAGGACCTCTCAAGGTTGTTGATTCCGAGTGGATGAACAACAAGATTGGGCTTGACCACGCTGTTCCGGCTCCCTGGACACCACTCAAACGGTCAGGAAACACTATCAGCTGCTGGGACAGAACGTACACCTTTGATGGAGCTTTTCCCTCTGCTATCCACGGACGCGAGCGTGATCTACTCTCAGGGCCAATGCAACTTGTGCTTAAAGCAGGTGGTAAGACATACAGGTTGACGAATAACATGGTCGCATTTAATACGGAGAGAGGTGACAGGATCGAGTTTTCTGCGACCGGCGATCTTGGTCCGTTGAAAGTTACAGCACAGAACTGGATCGAGTTCGATGGTATGGTGCAGATAAAGTTTGTTCTGGATGCTGAGAGCGAACTTGATATTGAATACCTTGGGTTGGAAATACCTCTGCCTGGTCCTGTTGCAAAGCACTACTTCTTTTGTAATGGTGAGTGGGGTGGGAAACCACTGGGCGATATTGGCACTGAGACGGGATGGAAGTGGGGGACTCAATGGTGGCCGATCTGTTGGGTTGGTGACGAAGATAGAGGATTGTCCTTTGTGGCGGAATCCACGGATGGGTGGTCTGGTGACTCTGAAGGACATATTCACGAGTTTACGCGTAATCAGGATACTGTTATGTGGAATGTCCACATAATCGGTAAACCAACCCGGATACCAGTTAAAAGCACTTATCTGATTGGTCTTCAGGGAACACCAATGAAACCAATGCGCAAGGATATGGCAGCATTCAATCCTTATATGGCTGCTTGGTCTGCGGGACCCAAATACTATGGTGGAACACACCGGAATACCTGGCCGGACTTTATGGGGGCGATGTATCCGGAAACGCAAAAAGGGATCAAGGAGTTTAAGGAGCAGGGCTTGAACTCGGTGAATATGTGGTGGGCTACCCGGTGGGTCTGTTTTCCTGAATTCAGGAACCCGAATAAGATAAAGAAAGCAATTTCAGACTGGCACAAAGCAGGATTAAGCGTTACTCAATATATGAGCACGTATTTCCAGGGATATGAATCGGATGTGTATCAGCGCAACTGGAAAGAGTGGGCACATCTTCGGGCAAACGGCGATATGTATTCGGTGGGATATAACACAATTCCTGATGGAAATATTGGGTATGTTACCTGCTGTCCCCGGAGCAGTTTTGGCGATTTCCTGGTGTGGGGAATTGACTACCTGATGCGCACATATGATATTGATGGGTTGGGATATATCGACGCTCCAGGACCTCTTGCCTGCTACAATCCACTGCACGGATGTAACGGTGGGACATATCCTGTCTTCCGTGACCGGGAAATTTTTAAGCGCTGGTGGAAGATCGTTAAGAAATACAAGCCAAATGGATATATATGGGCACATACGAGTGAGGCTTTTGCAAGTCCCATAATGGCATATATGGATGCATACATCACTGGTGAAGAGTTCCGGGTGTCGGTCCATCCACTGACTGATCTGGATAAATCCAGGCTGGCAGTGACAATGACCGGACTGCAGTGGGGAAGTCAGCCGATGTTTATGTATCAGTGTTCGGGAGGAATGCAGGAGAACTCAACATGGGTTTCTGCACGCATATTGCCCTATGGCGCGACTCCGGTTATAGACTGGGTAGATCCTTCCATTGTTGTACCAGTGCAGAAAGCCAAGATTAGTTTTGGTGTCGGCCGGAAAGATACAAAGTTCTACGCCCCACACCAGCTTCCCGATTGGCTAAAGATGAATACAGCGGATTTTACCATAGGTTGCTGGCAGAGGGCAGATGGAAAAGTGCTGCTGATAATTTCGAACTTTGATGACAAATACAAGAATGCCAAAATCGATGGGACACCCTTTGAGAAGAACGGCAAGTTTGCCATTACACGGGACGCATTGACCGGAGCACGGATAATGTCCAGCGGAAATACGTTTTTCGTAAGCGTCCCTGGCAATGCATTTAGAGTTATTCTTGTGGAGCCTGGGGTTGGGACGTGATGGGTTTTTTGAGTGAAGAGAATTGTGTATTCCAACGCCACAGGAAAACCTCAAGACGATCCTGAATCAAGTTCAGGATGACGTAATTCTCATAGCACTGATGTTACCAAAGTAGGCTTCAGAAGAGAAAATTTGTTCCCTTCTGAAGCCTGTTTGTTGAAGCCTATTCTATTGTCCACTCCTGTTCAAACGAAGTTGATTCGCCCGGTTGTAGTGTTATTGGCTTGCAGTAGAGTTCCAAGCTGATCATTTCTGTCGGCAGGCCACCGTTATGGAATACAATGAATGTATCCAGATTCTGAGGGTTGAAGCGGCTGGTGAGTGTTGTGTTATTGAGGTTCATTACTACATTGCCGGTGGGTAAGTCATTCCCCTTATACTCTCTGCTCTGATCACTCCAGTTGACGCTGAATTCTGTTTTGCCATCGATTGTAGTTGCACCACCGCTGGCTTTATTAAATGAGATTTTGGCATCTCCAAAACTCTGCAGTGTGAACTGAGGGCGTTCGCATATCTTTACCAGCAATGGCTGATTCGTTGTATTCTTAACCGATGTTTTGAAGAGTAGTTTGTTGCCATTCAGAATGAACTGTTTTGTGACCTCTCTGCCAGCAGGGGAAATTCCCTTCAAAGTCATTGTGTTATTCTCGACTTTAGAATCATATTTGATATCCCAGAACTCAGATCCTCGAATTGGTTCTGCTACGTATCCTTCGTATCCCCCCTCGACTTTGTGGAATACGGATTTCGGAGACAGCATCAGGTCCACACCATTCTTTTTGTCCAGAAGCCGCACTACTTTACCACCCAGAGTAGGTAGAACATCCAGACGGAGTTTGTCACTCTCTAGAGTCAAGCAATCGACCTGGGCATTTTTGTGTGTCAGCAGGTCGGATACGTCATATGCGCCTTCGGAAAGTCGGGTTACGTTGTAGTGCTTGATGCTTTCCAGCCACCTGTCAATTCTATCAAGGTCCTTATTGCTTACACCGTAGTTGAACTTGTCTCCCTCAACATTCCTAGACAACTTGATCTGGGCAATGCGGGTATAATCAACCCACATCCTGGCCTTTTTGATCTCTTCAAGAGCAACAGGATCGTCTGCAGAGACAGCCATTGCCTTTTCCATCAGGTCGTCCGATTTATCCAAGATATCTTTAGTAAGGTAGGGAGCACTTGGCAAGTCATAAATCCCCATAGAGATCACAGTCTTCTGATTCTTGAAAGGAGAATGAATCAGAGCAAGCCACTCTTTCATTATCGGCGCTGACTTGCCATACACACTATCAATATACTCATTTAGAATCTTGTCCGGGTTCTGGGTATGGTCCCACATCAATCTGGAACACAGATATGCTTTCAATTCAGAAAGGCATCCGCCCGGGCTGTTATAACTGCCCAGCATAAATACACCAACTACGCCTGTCTTTTTGAATATCGTGTTGACAGTTTTCGTATAGTTAATTGCAGGATGCAGCAGCATGAAATCGTTGAATTCAGTGTTGTAGTCCCATATATAGAGCTGGTTTGTGATCTTGCTCCAGGCTAGAAGGTCAGCATAAGTGTTTTTACTGTTCTGACAGCAACCACTGTCCAGACTGTGAGCTTTGCAGGTCCAGGGGGTACATAACCGGACTCGCACATTTGGAAGTGGTTTTGTTACCTTTGGAGGCTTCTGAGAATAGTTGTATGCAAGTGTTTCAATCAGAACATCCGGGTATTTCTTTGCTACTTCGCTGGCAACAGCGTTGACAAACCGCAGAATTGCACCAGACTGTGCTCCTTCTTCAGCTAACACCTTCTGGCAGTTCTCACACGTGCAGGCACCTTCTTCATTGTCCATCTGGGAGACCGAGAAGATATTTGCGCTGGGATTTTGTTTAATTAACTGCATAATACTTTCTGTGCAGATTCTCAGAGTGTCAGGATTTGTCAGACATAACTGTGTATCCCGGACCCGTTTTCCCTTTACCAGAGCAAAATATTCAGGATGGGTATCGAAGTATTTCTCCGGAGGAACCAGCCCAAACATTGTATGAGCAATCATTGTACCGAATATTACTTTTCCTCCGGCTGAATCATCTACATTGCATTGTGATCCATTTACACGGTTTCTGACTATCCATTCCGTGTTGCCCAATGCTTCATAGAAATAGGGATCACGGAGTTCAAATGATGGTTTCTGGTGAATTTTCAAATTCCCAACAGCAATGGTTTTCTTTTTAGGAAAGCTGGAGATCGTTTGAGTGAACCATCTGCATCCAAGGACATCCTGAAGAAGCGCATAGCAGCCATACATAGCTCCGCGTCTATTATCACCATATATTGAGATAATCCAGGGCTTTCCAGGTTTGGTAGTGATGTAGAGTTCTTCACCTGCGACTGCGGGCTGGCCCATGGCTGGTTTATTGGTGAGTATGATCAGCCCTTCATAACCGCTGGGAGTATCCGAATCAGTGTTCTGTTTATATATGGCAACATCAGCACCGGACATGAGTTTCAGGTGTTTGCTGAGGTCTTTTGCACCGTATTCCATTGGCGGGGTGTAGTCCCTGGGAAGAACTATGGCACATTTAGACACACCGTTTTTTACCAAGACAAATTGTTCGGCAGTAGTAGATTGAGCGCAGGCAAGCACAGCGCCGACAAGCAGAACTGGAAAGAGAGAGTTAATCACTTGTGACTCCTTGAAGGGAAGTTATGAAGTATGACTGTTGGATGTTCTATTATACTCTGAAATCGCGGGGAGAATCCAGAATCCAGAAGTCAGAAGTCAGGAGTCAGGAGGCAGGAGTCAGGAGGCAGGAGTCAGGAGGCAGAAGAGGGGGAGAGGGGGAGAGGGGAAGGG
>Ga0118677_10011819_pt1 | contig 12978 bp, 6 predicted proteins | sample AliMusrvi5mmetaG_FD_86154 | JGI IMG/M metagenome (GOLD analysis project Ga0118677, IMG submission 86154)
CCAATCAAGCCCATCAAAGTGCCCAGTGCGGCGACACCCCACGGCGAAGCCGCTTCGACGCTTGGCTCCCCCGCCCGTTCGCCGAGATACGCCAGCGACGGCGTAGCCGCCAGGAAACGCTCGAAGCGGCTCAGGCCTCCTTCAAGCATGAGGCGAACTGCCCAAGGCTCCCGGCCACGAGGCCTTCCTCACGAGCGAATTGTCTTCGTTCACTGGAGCGCGAGAGGTTCGCATGGACTGTCTCCGTCGCTCGACCATTGGTCCCGACTCACTCCGTCTGACCGGAAACGAAGGGCCTGGAAGGATGGCCCGTGCCCCGTCAGTATCCCCCATGGGGTGTCCGGGTGGGGGCGCAGGTGACCCGGCTTCTACCTCGCTGTCGGCGAGGATTCCACCGCCTTCCACGAAGTCCCGCTTTCGGATCGCGGCTTCGCTGGAAGCGAGAAGGAGAACGTCGCTCCCTTCCCCACCTCGCTCTCGGCCCACACGAGGCCTCTGTGCCGTTCGACAATCCTCTTGACGAGGGCGAGCCCGATTCCCGTCCCCTCGAACTCCGATGCGCCGTGGAGGCGCTGGAAGACGCCGAAGAGCTTGTCGGCATAGGCCATGTCGAACCCGGCCCCGTTGTCCCGCACGCGGAAGACGGCGAAGTCCCCCTCGACGCTCCCGCTCACTTCGACGGCCGGGTGCTCGGCATTCGCCGAGAACTTCACGGCGTTGGAAAGGAGGTTGAGCCAGACCTGCGCCAGCAGCGACGTATCGCCGTCCGCGTCGGGGAGGTCGCCGAGACGGAAGTCGATCCGGGCCCGTGCGGCCGGGTCGGGGATTACCTCCTCGAAGGCGGAGAGGGCCAGTGCCTTCATGCGGAGGCGGTTGCGGTGGATCTCGGTCCGGTTCTTCCGCGAGAAGTCGAGAAGGTCGTCGATCAGCTGCGACATCCGGCGAGCACTCTTCCGGACGACCCCGAGGAGGCGCTGCCCCTCGGCGTCGAGGGAGGCGCCGTAGCTCTTCAACACCATCGCGGAGAATCCCTCGATCGCCCGTAGCGGGGCTCGTAGGTCGTGTGAGACGGAATAGGAGAAGGACTCCAGTTCCTGGTTGGCAGCCTCCAGCTCCTCGGTCCGGGCGACGACCCGTCCTTCAAGGTCGGCGTTCAGACGCTGGAGCTCGTCTTCCGCCTTCCGGCGCGAGGTTACGTCTCGGTTGCTCCCCCGAACCCCCAGGAAGCGCCCCTCCTCGTCCACCACGATCGAGCAGACGTGTTCGACCCAGCAGGTCGTCCCGTCCGGGCGCAAGACGCGGAACGCCATCGCGTCCCGGTCGCGACGGAGACCGGTCGCCCCCTTCTCCAATCTCGCTCTCTTGTGCGCGACGAGAGCGTCCCGGTCGTCGGGGTGAACGAGTGTTCGAAGAAGGCCGGGGTTGGCGATGAACTCCTCCGGCCTGTGCCCCGTCAAGAGCTCGCAGGAGGGAGAGCAGTATATGTAGCGGCCCTGCGGGTCCACCCAGAACTCCCACGCGGAGGTGTTCTCGGCGACGATCCGGTACCTTCTCTCGTTCTCCCGAAGAAGCTCCTCGCCGCGCTTGCGCTCGGTGATGTCGCGGCTCAAGACGACGAACCGCTCCCGTCCCCCGTCGGGGCCTCCCTTCGCCGCGATCGAGAGCTCGAACCACCTCTCGCCGTCCGGCATGGCGAGAGGGAACCCGCTCCCCATGTGGCTTCCCGTGCGAACGGCGTCGGTGATGGCGTCGCAGGCGACCCGTGCTGCACGCGGCGGAAGGACTTCCTGGACGAGCTTTCCGAGAAAATCGTCCGGCTTCGCGAAGAGGAGCCCCGGGTTCGGCGCCCGGAAGTCGAAGATGCGGCCCTCCCGGTCGACGTCGAACATCAGGTCCGGGAGCGCCTCGACCGTCGCGGTCAGGTCCTCCTGCAGGGACCTCCGCTCCTCCTCCAGCCGCTTGCGCTCGCTGACGTCCCGCAAGAAAGCCACCATGAGCCCGCCCTCGATGGGGCCCTGCTGGACGCTGATCTCGACGTCGAAGACGGCTCCATCCTTGCGGCGGTGCCGAGACTCGAATCGGTCGCTGCCCTGCGACTGGACCGTGTGAATGTGGACGGCGGTCTCCTCGGGATTCTCGACGGCTTCCAGGTCGGCAATGCTCATGGAGAGCAGCTCGTGCTCGCTGTAGCCGCTCATCCGGCAATAGGCCTCGTTGACCTCCAGCAGGCGTCCCAGCGGGTCCGCCAGCCAGAATCCATCCATCGCGGTCTTGAGAATGGTCCCGTTGCGTTCGGTGCTCTCCCTCAGCGCCGCCTCGACCTTCCTTCGTTCGGTGATGTCGGTCACCGTCGCCTGGGCCCCAGCGTAGGCCCCGTCGGGCGCGAAGAGAGGCGTCGTCCCCATGATCGTCCATACCGCCGAGCCGTCTTTCCTCTGGTAGCAGAAGTCGTGCTCCTCGGCGATACCCTTCTTGCGGCGCTCCACGTTCCGCACCGCGATGGCTGCGGCCTCGTCCGTCATGAAGTCGAACACCGGTCTTCCCAGCATTTCTTCCGGGGAGTACCCGAGGACCTCGGCCATCCGCCGGTTCACGAACGTCGTCCTGCTTTCGGCGTCGATTGTCCAGATCCCATCGTGCGCCGTATCGACGATCCGGCGGTACTTCTCCTCGCTCGCCCGGAGCATCTCTTCGGCCTTCTTGCGCTCGGAGACGTCGAGGACGTTCGTCATGAAATAGAGGGGCCTCCCGGAGGCGTCTCGCCGGATCGCCGTCCTGACCTCTCCCCAGAGGACGGAGCCGTCCTTGCGGAAGTACCTCTTCACGAACCGGGCGGACGGCTCATCGCCCGAGAGCACGCGGTCAAGGAAGCCCTGGGACTTCTCGAGGTCTTCGGGGTGCGTGAGGTCCGCCCATCGCGCCCGCGCCAGCTCGGCCTTCTCGTACCCGAGCATCCTCGCAAAGGCGTCGTTGACTCGAATCTCTCAGGACAAGGACGTGATCGTCTTGCCGACGACGGAGTTCTCGAAGAGGTATCGGAACTCTTCCTCGCTCCTCCGGAGGTCCTCCTCGGCCCTCTTGCGGTCCGAGATGTCCTGTACGAGCGCGACGAAGTAATCCACGGAGCCGTCGGGCTTGCGGACGCAGCCAGCTGACAGCTCCGTCGGGAGCGGCGTCCCGTCCTTTCGGACGAACCGTTTCTCGAGCGTGTAGCCTTCAATCTCGCCCCGAACCACGCTCTCGAACTTCGCCACGTCCTTCTCGAGATCCTCCGGGTGCGTCAGGTCGGCCCAGGTGAGCGGCTGAAGCTCGGCGCGGCTGTACCCGAGCATCTGGCAGAGCCTATCGTTGACCTCCAGCCATCCCTTCGTCGGTGATGAGAGGCCGACACCGATGAGCGGCAACCCGAACAGACGCTGGAAGCGCGCACTCGACTCGTGCAGTGCCTCCTCCGATCGCGTCCGCTCCGTGATGTCAGCGATCGTCCCGCCGAATCGGAGCGCCTTACCGTCCTCACCACGCTGGGCGGCTCCTCTGAAGTCGCAGAACTTGATCGAGCCGTCTGCAGCGCAGACTCGCAGATCGAAACTGAACGGCTGGCCCGTTTCCAGAGCGAGAAATGCGGCCCGGTGAAAGGCCGCCCGGTCATCGGGATGGACAAAGCTGGCGTTGGACTCGACGGTCGGGACATAGGACTCGCGAGACACTCCGAATATCCGGTAGGTCTCGTCGGACCACCAGACGACGTCGCTTCCGATGTCCCAGTCCCAGCTTCCTATCCTCGCGGTCCTCTGGGCCTCGTTCAGCTTCTCGACGAGCTCGACGTAGTTCGGAACAGCCGAGCGTGCGGGGCTGGCTGATTCCGCGATGGTCTCGGCCCGACCCGAGCCGGACTGGAGTCGAGTCGAGGAGACCGTTCCGACCTCCAGAAGCGAGGCCGCCGCACCCGGAAGGACGAAGCTCTGGAGCCCTTGCTGGGCAAGGTCCCGGAGAAGCCTGTCCCGTTGCTCGGCCGTGCAGGGAACCACCACACTCCAGACCGACTCCGTCATGGACGGCCCCCGGCCCAGGGACGACCCCGTCCCCTATCTACCCGCGTAACCGATGGGCCGTCGGACACGCCTCCCTCCTCGCCCCATGGAGATCCGGGAATGATATCCGGTGGGCCCGGTCGGCGGCTGACGGCGAGCATCCCATCGTCTCTCGAGCGAGCCGGCCTCTGGGCGAGCGACGACAGAGTGTTCAGTCGGAACGAAATCAAGGGCTGGTATCGCTCTTGCCGGTGCGTCTCTTCTCGAGGTAGCGCTCGACCCGCTTTCGCGTCGCGGCCGTGCATCGGTAGAGGCCCGTCACCGAAGTCCGCCTCACGACTTCCTCCATGAGCCAGTTCTGACGGGTCGGGGCCGAGATTCCGAGGGCCGCCAGTTCCTTGGAGGTGACCGTCGTTCCAGGGCCGAGCGATGGCACCGTCCGGAGGGGGGCCGCCTCGCGCTTTCCGGGCTGCGTTCTTCGGGGGGCTCGAGCGGCAGGCGCGATCGCCAAGGGCGGGGGGACCTTCTTCGCTATCGACGGGCGGGCCCTCCTGGACGGTGGGACGACGACCTTCTCCTCCTCCACGTCGATGCCGAAGAGCGCGGAGAGCCCGCTCGCGTCGAGACCGAGCGCCTTCCCGGCTTCCGGGACGCCCGCCGCGACCGGAGCCGCCGCCGCCTCGGTGATCAGCTCTTCGTGGTCGACGCCTCGAAGGAGGAAGAGCAGCTCAGGCTGCTCGTCGAGGCGCACGCCCACCCCGTAGAGCACGGCCGCCAGGTGCTTGCAGAGAGCGGCCCAGTCGGGACACGAGCATTCCATCCGGATCTCTTTCGGAGAAGGGAAGAGGCCAGTCCCTTTTCTCGTGACGACGTCCATCACTTCGCTCGCGAGCTTTCCGCGGAGCAGCTCCACGAGAGAGCCGATTCGCCCGGCCGACTCCTTCCGGATCGCGGCCCACTGCCGGGCCGGGACGGGAGCAATCGAGATCTGGATCTCGTAGAGGTCAGAGCCCGCGACGAAGGCGTCAATCCGCCCGGCCGTCAAGCCGAGATGGAGGACCGAGCCGTTGCGGAGGTAGGTCCTGCCCCGCGGGAGGCGGTTCGAATAGTCGCTGTAGGCCTCGAGGTTGGCGCACCACGCTTTGCCCCAGAAGCTCTGGGCGATGGCCCGGCCGCCGGTCTGGACAGGGGAAGCGGAGAAGCCCTTCTTTCCGAGCTTGGCGAGCTTGCTCGCCGACCGCTGCCGCTTGACCGCGGCCGGGACGTACGGACCCCATGAGTACCACGACATCACGCCTCCTCGAGCGCGCTCGCCACGTCGAGCGAGACGAGCTTCAGTATCTCGTCGTTGGTCATCTCCGTGACGAGGGTCTCCGCGCCCCCGTCGAGCAGCTCGCGAGAGAGCGCCCGCTTCCCTTCGATCAGAGCGTCGATCCGCTCCTCCACCGTCCCACGGCAGACGAGCTTGTGGACGAGGACGTTTCGCTTCTGCCCGATCCGGAAGGCCCGGTCGGTCGCCTGGTCCTCGACGGCCGGGTTCCACCACCGGTCGAAATGGATGACGTGGCTGGCGGCGGTGAGGTTGAGGCCCGTCCCTCCCGCCTTCACCGACAGGACGAAGAAGGGAGGGCCCTCCTCGGCCTGGAAGGCGTCGACGAGCTGTCTCCGTTTGCCCACCGGGGTCTGGCCGTGAAGCACGAGCCCCTCGCGCCCGAAGAGACCGGACAGGAATCGAGCGAGAGGTCCGGTCGTCTCGCGGAACTGTGTGAAGACGAGCGCCTTCTCCTGGCGGGAGGCGATCTCCTCGCAGAGCGCCGCCAGCCTGCCGAACTTCCCGCTCTCGGCCGGGTCCCATCCTCCGTCGCCCGTCCAGTGCGACGGGTGGTTGCAGATCTGCTTGAACCGCATCAGGAAGGCCAGCACGACGCCCCGCCGCTGCATTCCGTCGAGGGTCTCGAGGAGGCGGCGCAGCTCGTCGACGGACCGCTGGTAGAGCGCAGCCTGGGCCTTCGTGAGCGGGCAGAACGCCTTCATCTCCGTCTTGTCCGGAAGGTCGGCGATGACGCTCCGGTCGGTCTTCATCCGCCTCAGGATGTAGGGCCTGACGAGCGACCGGAGCGGTCCGTAGTCCGGAGGCGTCCGGGACGCCATCCGCTTCGAAAGCTGGGTGAACTGCGCGGCCGACCCGAGGAGACCTGGCGAGAGGAAGTCGAAGATCGACCAGAGGTCCGAGAGTCTGTTCTCGACCGGGGTGCCGGTCAGGGCGATCCGGATCCGGCCATTGAGCGTCTTGGCCGCACGGGTCTGCCTGGCGTCGGGGTTCTTGATCGCCTGGGCCTCGTCGAGGCAGACGGCGGACCAGGTCGCCTCCCTCAGCCAGGGGAGCCGGAGGAGCGAGCCGTAGGTGGTGATGACGACGTCCCTTTTCGGCAGGGCTTTCGCCTTCAGGGCCGCCAGCTCTTCGCGGGGCGTGGCCGACGAGTGGGCGACGAAGACCGAGAGGCTCGGAGAGAAGCGGTCGATCTCCGCCTGCCAGTTCGCGATGAGGGATGCCGGGACGACGAGGAGGAAGGGCCCCTTCTCGCCTTGCCGCCTGAGCGCGAGGAGAAGGCCGAGGACCTGGATGGTCTTCCCCAGCCCCATGTCGTCGGCCAGGCAGGCTCCGAGGCCGAGGCGGCTCAACGTGAAGAGCCACCTCACGCCGGTCTCCTGGTAGGGACGGAGCTGGGCTGCCAGGCCCTCGCCCGGGTCTGGCAAGGCACCGGAGGGCTCCTTCATTTCCGCCAGGACCTTTCGCAGCCAACCCCCCGCCTCCACGCGCGACCAGGCGGACGCCGGCTCGTCGGCGCCCGCGTCTCCTCCGGCGGCGGCGCCGAGCGATACCCCGGAGAGGAGTCTCATCGCCTCGGCGAAGGGGACCCCTTCCTTCATCGCCTTCTTCAGGTCTCGCCACCGGCCCAGGACCTCGGCCAGGCGCGTTCGGTCCACCTCGACCCACTTCCCCCGGAGGAAGGCCAGCCCATCCGCTCCCGCGAGGAGCCGATCCCATTCGGCCGGATCGAGCGTCTCCCCGTCGAGCGTCGGTTCGACCGAGAAATCGAGCATCGCCCCGAGCCCCAGGGCCGCGGGGGCCTCGCTCCCGACCGTCACCGTGACCGAGGCGCGCCTGGGACGCCGCGGGTTCCACCAGTCCGGGACCCGCACCACGAGGCCGCATTCCTCGAGGACCGGGATGTCGCGCAGCAGGACGTGCGCCTCGCGGACGGTGAAGGCGATGGGGTGGAACACCTCGCCCGACTCGAGAAGCGTGGCGACGAGAGAGCTGCGCCCCGCCGCGCGGTGGAGAGGGGCCAGAAGCGCCAGAAGCCGCTCCTTCTCCCGCGCGCCGGCGTACTCTTCGAGCGCCCGGCCGAGCGGGAGGTGCTTGACCCTGGCGGCTCCCGCGAGACGCGCGGTGTACGTGGCCAGGAACGCGAACGGCGTCCGTTCGTCTCCCTTCTTCTCGGCGAGGTGAAACCAGACACGGCCGACGAGGTTCCAGACGTCGTTCTTGGAACGGAGCCACGAGCCGACGTCGCCTTTCCATGCGTGCAGCTCGCTCTCGGCGGCGTCCTTGGTCAGGTTCCAGAGGTCTTCGAGCACCTCCGAGGTCAAGTACTCGCCCCCGGACATCGGGGGAGCTGCTGCTCCACGCGATTCGAGAAGGCCGGATGGCGGAGCGACCTGGAGAGGGGCCTTCGGATCCAGCTCCGGGACCGCGCAGAGCCTCTCCATGAAGAGGTGCCCGAAGTCGCGCCAGTACGCGAGGACCGGGGGAAGGACGGCCGCGACCTCCACCGCTCCCAGATGCAGCAGCCCTTCGCCCGGGCCGCGATGGAACGCCCCGGCAATTCTCGAGCCGACTTCCGGCGGAAGGAGAGCGGCCCCCGGCTCTCCCGGGACGACGCGAAGATGCCCGCCCGGCGAGATGCCGAGCGAGAGGCTCGCCGGCCCGGTAGCCTCCTCCTCCGCCATCGGCGACGGAGTATAGGTCCGCCGATCTACCGCAAACGGACGGCCCGAAGCAGCTGGCCCACCGAGGCGGGCCAGCTGCAGTCCATGATCGCTGGCGGAGGGTTCCAGCGGACGGCCCGGAGGATACCGAAGCTACAGCTCCTTGAACCCCCAGAAGGGAAAGTCCAGCACGTATTCCCCGATCTTGCCGGGACTGTTCTCCCTGCTGGCGACCAGCCACAGCGAGCTCTTGCGCTCCTGCGTGCTGAGGGGGTCGAGCAGGTTCCAGTTGGGCTGCAGGATGATCGCGTTGTCGGCGCTGTACTCGATATCGCCGGATTCCTTGAAGGAGCCCATGTCCGGCATCCCGCTATAGCTACCTTCCACGCCGCGGGACAGCTCCGAGACCACCAGGAACGCGACGCGCTGCTCGTCGCGGATGGACTCCATGTGCCGCAGCCATTCGTCGATGCCGGTGCGCCGCTCGGAGAGGCTCTTGAAGGGCAGCTTGTGCAGGCTGTCGACGACGACCAGGCACTTGTCGAGCCGGGTCTCGTGCTTGATGAAGTCGATCTGCCGCCGCATGATCTCCGGACTCAGCTTCCGGTCCGTGACGACCCGGAAATAGAGCAGCATCTTCCTCAGCTCGGCCTGCGCCCGGTCGAACCGGGCGGCGGTGTCGGCGTCGGGCTCCGGCTCGCGGAGCGCCTCTTCCGAGAGCCTGCTCAGGCGGCAGAGAGTCCGGAGGTAGATCTTCTGGCGGCCGTTCTCGAAGTCGTAATAGATCACCGGTACGCCCTGGCGGGCCGCCTCGGTCGAGACCTGCATGAAGAAGGAGGACTTTCCTGCCTTGGGCTGCCCCCCCATGATGTTGATGCCCCGGATGCCGTTGAGGGCCTGGTCCATTCCCTCGAAGCCGGTCGGAACGCCCAGGACGTTCTTGCCCTTGTCCTTCTCGAGGGCCTCCAGGAAGTTCAGGTGCTCCCGCTCCGGGGAGGTGAACGGGGAGAAGGCCCTCGAGCTCTTGATCATGCCCGCGACGGCCGCGCCGAATTCGGTCCCCTTCTCCCTGGCCAGCTGCAGGAGGTGGAAGTCGCGTTTCACATTGGACGGCCAGTTGAGGATCCGCACCTTGAACCCGAGGCTGGTGGCCAGGCTGCGGGCGGCGACCTGGGCTTCGGGGGTGTTGTTGAAGACGATGAGCACGTGCTTGACGAAAGCGAAGCGTTCGAGCTGCAGGACCTCGAGCGCCGACAGGCTGGGCACGGCGATGCACGGGTAGCCGAGCTCCTTGAGGGTGAGGAGATTCCGCTCGCCGTCGGTGATGATGAGGGCTCCGTTCTCGCAGCGGTCGATCTCCTCGAGGTTGAAGACCTGGAACTCGTGCCCGTAGAACTTGTCGTCCCCCATCCAGAAATGGTCCGTCTCGACGCCGGGTGAGACGCAGCGGGCCGCATAGCAGTTGCCGTCCTCGAGGAAGTACGGGAAGACCAGATACCGGCCATTGAAGCCGATCCGCATCTCGTCCACGGCCCCTCTGGATATGCCGTACGTGGCGAAGGAGGCGTACTGCTCCTCGGACATGCCGGCCTGGTACTTCTTCACGTCGGAGTTCATGGTCTTGCCCGGGAAGACGATGTTGCGCACGAAGGCCGACCGATCGGGATCGGACCCCGGCACGTGCATCGGGTCGATCCCGCGCAGCCGTCCGAAGTGCGTGGCAAAGCCGCCGGGCTTGCACCGATCGAGGCACTTGAAATGGCCGTAGAAGAAGCTGTCGGGATCGAGATCGACGACCAACGTCCCGGGGACCGCGTCCTTGGCGGGCTCGCAGAACGGGCAGGGCGCCTGGACCGTCTGACCCACCGCTCGGGCTTCCGGAAGATGCCGCAGGTAGAACTGCCTGACAGGGTCGGTTGCGTTCATGGAGGTTGTCCCTTCGTAGTGGTCGTCGACACCGGGCGAGGGCCAGATTGCCCCCCTCCCGCCCTCGTGTCATCAAGAAAGGTCAGAGCGCATCCTCCGGGGCTCGACAAGGGGCTTAGTACCCCGCTCCCTAAATGCGATGACGTGCGTTCGGAGCGCCGCGCGGCCAGAGGCGAGGCGTCGCGACGAACGTGGCCGTCCGACCTCGGAGGAGCGATAACAAAGCAGATGGCCGCGCGCCGCCCGAACCCAGGGGGCGCAAGGCGGCTGCGGGCGATTTCTGCGTTGCGCCTCCTCGGCGGAGAGCCAGCTCCAGCCTGCGTCGGCGCGCCTTGAAAGCGCCTCGCAGGCGCCATGCGCGCCCGTCACTGTATTTGTAGAGCGGGGTACTTAGGTGATCGAAGCGACCGTCGGAGGCTAGAGGAGAGTGCTGGCCAGCTCGGCGAGGGCGCTCCGCTCTCCCTTGACGAGGTTCACGTGGGCGAAGAGCTCCTGGTCCTTCATCCGGTCGATCGAGAGCGTCAGGCCGTTCGACTGGCTGTCGAGGTACGGGGTGTCGATCTGCTGGATGTCCCCCGTGAAGACGACCTTCGATCCCTCGCCGGCGCGCGCGCAGCTCGTCCGCCAGGGCCAGGATCCGGTGGTCGGGCTTGCTCTGGGCGAAGGCCTGGGTGACCCTCGAGGGGCCGGATCCGCCCACCTCCACGTAGAGCCGCCCGCGGTCGGGCCCGAGGGGTAGCCCGTCGGTCAGCGATCCGTCCCCGGCCAGCCGGTCGAGCTCGCGGATGAACTCCCGCGCCTCGAGGTTGATCAGGTCGTTTCCCCGCTTGAAGCGGTCCAGCTCCTCGAGGACGACGATCGAGAGGGCGACGTCGTGCTCCTTGAAGTTGTAGATACAGGTGTGATCGAAGAGGACGACATTCGTGTCGACCACGAATAGCTTGTTCATTGTTCCTCTTGGGGATTCGGCTAGCTCTTCACGTCGTCCTCGGTGAACTCGAACGGTCCTTTCACCTCGCGGTTCGCTTCCTGCGCACGGAGCTGGACCCTTCGGATCTTCCCGGAGACGGTCTTCGGGAGGTCGGGGACGAACTCCAGCCTCCGGATCCGGCGGAACGGCGCCAGACGGCCCTTGAGGTCGTCGAAGATCTTGCGGGCCGTCTCGGCGTTCGGCTGGAAGCCGGGCGCCAGCGTCACGTATCCCTTCGGGAGGTACCCCCGAATCGGGTCCGGCGAGGGCACGACGGCCGCTTCGGCGACGCCCGCGCACTCGAGGAGAGCGCTCTCGATCTCGAACGGGCTGATCCGGTAGTCCGAGCTCTTGAAGACGTCGTCGGCGCGCCCGACGAACCAGAGGTACCCCTCGGCGTCGCGGGAGGCCGTGTCGCCGGTCCGGTAGTAGCCGCCCGACATGACGGTCCGGGTCCTTGCGAGGTCGTCGGCGTAGTTGATCATCAGGCCCATCGGCCGCGGCTCGAGATGGACGGTCAGCTCGCCCTCGTCCGCTTCCTTTCCGTCGGGGTCGAGCAGCTCCATCCGGTAGCCCGGCGCCGGCCGCCCCATCGACCCGACCTTCACGGGGAGGCCGGGCATGTTCCCGACCTGGAGCGTGGTTTCGGTCTGGCCGTAGCCGTCGCGGATCGTGATCCCCCACTCGCGCTGGACGCGCATGATCACTTCGGGGTTCAGCGGCTCACCGGCGCTCACCAGCTCGCCGAGCGATTCGGGACGCTGCCCCATCGGCTCCAGGATCAGCATCCGCCAGACCGTCGGTGGCGCGCAGAGCGAGTTGACGCGGTACTTCCGGAGGGTGTCGATCAGGAGCGACGGGACGAAGCGGGCGTACTTGTGGACGAAGACCGTCGCCCCGGCGTTCCAGGGCGCGAAGAAGGAGCTCCAGGCGTGCTTCGCCCAGCCGGGGGAGCTGATGTTGAGGTGGACGTCCCCTTCCTTAAGGCCGAGCCAGTACATCGTCGAGAGGTGGCCGAGCGGGTACGACCCGTTGGTGTGGAGGACCATCTTCGGCAGGGCGGTCGTGCCGGAGGTGAAGTAGAGGAAGAGGGAATCGGTCAGCTTGGTCTGGATGTCCGACTTGAAGCTGACGAGAGAGGCGTAGGCGTCCTCGTACGGCGTCCACCCCTCCAGTCGCTCGCCCACGACGATCCTGGCGAAATCCCCTTCGAGCCCTTCGAAGCCGGGGGCGAGCTCGGGCGTCGTGACGACCAGCTTCACGCGGCCGCGACGGATCCGGTCCTGCAGGTCGGTCCTCGTCAGGAGGAGCGACGAGGGAATCAGGACGGCGCCGATCTTGATCGCGGCGAGGACCGTCTCCCACAGCTCCTGCTGGTTGTCGAGCATCACCAGGATGCGGCTTCCCCTCCGGATGCCGAGGCGTCGGAAGAAGTTCGCGACCCGGCTCGACCGCTCCTTCATCTCCGCGAAGGAGTGCTTCCACTCCTTCCCGTTCTCGTCGACGATCCAGAGCGCCGTCCGGTGGTTCCCTTCCGCGTAGGCGTCGAAGTAGTCGAGCGCCCAGTTGAAGTCCTCGATGTCCGGCCATTTGAAGCCGTAGTACGCCGACTCGTAGTCGTCGCGCCGCGTCTGGAGGAAGTCTCGCGCCTTCAGGAATCGCGCCAGCTGTGTGTGCATGTTCCCGCTCCCTTTCTCGGGCCGCTTCGAGCGGCCATCTCCGGCCGATCCGCAAGGATCTTCCAAGCGTACCAGGCCCACCCTTCGGTCGACTTCGTGAACGCGTCCCGTCCGCCTCGCGAAGACGGGCGCTCTCACGCCGGGGTTGCGATCCTGGCGAGCCACAGGGGGGGACCGGGCCTCGTCGGAAGGAGCCGTCGGGGCCGATTCCCGGCTCGACGGGGCGTCACGGGAGGGGAGCCGGCGAAAGGCGAGAGCCGAGCGGGCAAGCCCGTTAGGGCCTGGTAATAAATAACCTTTACTCGATCGCGGTTGTTCGATATCGTCAGTCGCCATGGTGGATGTTGTTGAGAAGCTGAGGGAGAAGGTGGCCTTGATC
>Ga0118677_10011822_pt1 | contig 12978 bp, 12 predicted proteins | sample AliMusrvi5mmetaG_FD_86154 | JGI IMG/M metagenome (GOLD analysis project Ga0118677, IMG submission 86154)
GTAAAACGGTTCTTCAAATTGCAGCAGATGAACGTTTTGTTTTCGCTCAGGTTGACGATCTGGGACATGAATCCTTTAACGATTATACTGATTATCATATTCGGCATGTATTAGGTCTGGCACTTGTCAATGTTGAAGCGATCAAAAAAAGAAATTTCAGAGTCGCAGTCGATGCGGTTAATTCGGTGGGAGGAATCATAGTACCCAGGCTGTTAAAAGCCTTGGGAGTCGCTGAAGTTGTTGAGATTAATTGTACCGCTGACGGATATTTTGCGCATAATCCGGAGCCTGTACCTGAGAACCTTAGGGAGACTTCAGCAATAGTAACCCAGTCAAACGTTGATGTCTGTTTCGTAGTTGATCCTGATGTTGACAGGTTAGCCATTATTAATGAGGATGGTACCATGTTTAATGAGGAATACACCCTTGTCGCAGTTGCAGATTATGTATTGAAACATACCAGCGGGAATACCGTATCCAACCTTTCATCTTCGAGGGCTTTGCGTGATATTACGGAGCTCCATGGTGGTAGCTATACAGCATCTGCTGTTGGAGAAGTTAATGTGACCAACACAATGAAGGCAACAAATGCAGTGATTGGAGGTGAAGGGAATGGTGGTGTGATTTATCCGGCTAGCCATTACGGCCGGGATTCCATGGTTGGTATCGGGCTCTTCCTCTCTCAACTGGCTACGACTGGACTTAAATGTTCCGGGCTTCGAGCCACCTATCCAGATTACACAATTTCAAAAAATAAAATTGAACTGACTCCTGAGATCGATGTGGATAATATCCTCCTGCGGATTAAGCAAAAATATAGTCATGAAAAGGTCAATGATATCGATGGAGTCAAGATTGATTTTGACAAGGAATGGGTCCATTTACGCAAATCAAACACAGAACCGATCATCAGGATCTATTCTGAAAGCAGAACTGCGGAGAGGGCTAATTCACTGGCACAGGAGATAATTGCCCAGATTCGCCGGATTGCCGGAATATAGCCGAAATGGGATTTAGATTCATCCGGTCAATCCCTTCGCAAACATTCTTAAAATGGAATGAGAAGATTTCTAGGATTTTGGGTTAAAGTCGTGAAAGGAGAATTAAGTACTCATTAAAAATGTTAAGTATTTGTTAAGTGTGATGAATCTCTTTTTAAATCGTTTCAAACAACCTAAATTTGCATCGGTTTTTTAACAGTAATAGTTTTTAATCAGAATAAATAATTCGATTTTTATGAAAGTTACAGTTGTAGGAGCAGGAAATGTTGGATCAACATGTGCTGACACATTGGCATATCGCGAAGTGGTAAATGAGGTGATTTTATTGGATATCAAAGAGGGTATTGCTGAAGGCAAGGCGCTTGATATCTGGCAAAAAGCTCCAATTATTGGTTATGATACCCGGACAGTAGGGGTGACCAATGATTATTCCCGGACTGCAGGTTCTGATGTGGTTGTAATTACTTCAGGGTTACCGCGTAAGCCGGGAATGAGCCGTGATGATTTGATTCAGATCAATGCTGGTATTGTTAAATCTGTAACAGAAAATATTGTTAAATATTCACCGGATGCGATTATCATCATCGTTTCCAATCCCCTGGATGTTATGACTTATCAGGCACATCTTGCTTCTGGATTGCCGCGTACCAGGGTTATGGGTATGGCAGGGATTCTGGATACGGCCCGTTACCGTTCCTTCCTTTCCGAAGCGCTTGATATATCTCAGAAAGAGATCCAGGCAATGCTTTTGGGAGGACATGGAGACACCATGGTTCCATTAACCCGTTACACCACTGTCGGAGGTATTCCTATCACCGAATTGCTCGGAAAGGAACAGTTGAATGCTATCGTTGAACGGACCAAGGCAGGCGGCGGAGAATTGGTAAAACTGATCGGAACTTCGGCCTGGCATGCTCCGGGCGCTGCTGCTGCTCAAATGGTGGAAGCTATCATCAAAGATCAGCGCAGAATCTTCCCGGTTTGTATCCAACTTCAGGGTGAATACGGCATTGATAATTGCTACCTTGGAGTTCCCGTTGTTTTGGGTAAAGACGGTATCGAAAAGATCGTCGAACTTCATCTGAATCAGGAAGAGATGCAAATGATGAGAACCAGCGAAGGTCATGTCCGCGAGGTAATGAACGTATTGGATGATATAAATCGCAAATAATATTCTTTATATAGTGCAGGGAAAGGGGTTTATGACCCCTTTTCTTGCATATTAACCTGACATTATGCAGGAAATCGCTTTTCAAATTGTGGAGCTCGAGGAAGATACCTATCATCCCGTGGTTAAGGCTGAATTTCCAGGGCTGGAGGACCATTGGTGGATTGTCGATACAGGTGCATCAAAAAGTGTTTTTGATGAGACATTAAAAGATTATTATACGGCAGACAACGAAGACACTGTAATGGCCACCGGACTGGGTAAGGAGATGGTTGAAACAAATTCGGGAACCATACCATCCTTTCAATTAGGCGGAATTAACTTTGGGGCTCTCAAAGTCGCTTTGGTTAATTTCATGCATATTAACACTGAATATGCTAAATTCTCAGATAAAAGGATTGTTGGATTGATCGGGTGCGATTTTCTGTACCGTCAGAAAGCTATCCTGGATTTTGATAAAAAGGTGATTTCTCTGGTTGCCAGCTAATTATTTGAATTGTCCCCAAGATTCAAATGTATTTCTATTCTGTTAATCTGGTTCTTATTATGCTGGTTGTCCAATGTGGATTGTCGGTCATTTGTTGCTGGGATCTCTCCGGTTTAGCAAGCAACAGGTTTATTTTCCGGGTATAAACCCTCCAAAAGGATATTCGCTCCCCTTGGATATTCGTTCTTAACAAATTATATATATGATAATCAATATTTTAATTCGCAATTGTGTGGATCATGCTAATATCCTCAAACTGTGAAATAATTCATGAATTTTTAACAAAAAAAAGTAATATCAAGATGATATATATGATATATTTTGCTTATATTTAATGCATAAAACTAGATCATCGTTGATATCACCCTGTTTGTCCTGAATTTTATTAGTGAAAAGATTTTTTAAAATTTTATCCTAATGGCAGCAAATAATGATATATTTTCAGAAGAATGGTGCCAATTGATCTTTGAGAAGAAAAACCTTGACTATGGGGCTTTTGAGCTAAGGCATAATTCTTCAAAACGACAATTCTGGGCTTTTGTAATTGCAAGTGTTTTTTTTGTTTTTGGAGTTTTGCTCCCTGTTCTTATAAAACAGATAATTCCGGAAGCTAAGGAGAAGGATGTGAGTGTGCGGATGATGACCGATATAAAATTAGACAAACCCAAGGAAAATAACATCTTGAAAGAGCTCCCGCCACCGCCGCCGCCTCTTTTGCGGAACACCGTTAAGTTTACTCCGCCGGTAATAAAGCCGGATGAAATGGTTCAGGAAGAAGAGCAACCAATATCTCAAAAGGAAGCAGTTGAGACAAAATCTGCAATTAGCAATGTAACCTATGATAAGGGAACTGATGATATAGCTGCCCCAGTGGCTGTTACAACTACAAAGACTCAGATTACCGAGGAAGAAAAACCATTTGTCATTGTGGAGCAAATGCCTCAATTTCCAGGTGGAGAGAAGGAGATGATGAAGTTTATCAAAAACAATCTCCGATACCCTTCTACGGCTATAGAAATGGGAATATCGGGCACTGTAACTTTAAACTTTGTGGTCGGTAAGGATGGGAGGATTACCCGCATTCATATAATTCGTGGAATAGGGGGCGGATGTGATGAAGAAGCTGTCCGGATTCTGGAGAAAATGCCCCCCTGGAGTCCTGGCAGGCAGGGCGGAATTGCAGTATTGGTCACTTATACCGTTCCCTTTAAATTTGTCTTGCAGTAGATGTTGATTTAAGGATAAAATTCAATAGTAAAAAAATATTTATTTTCAGACTTTCACTAATATTCCTTTATTCCGGTTGTTGGTTTTTAAATTCACATTATTGACTTTCTGTATAAATCAGAAGCGATAAAGAGTATTCCCATTTTAGGAATTGTGTGCTGATTCATCATAATAATGGTTTCAAGGCTCTGATTTTAGTTCCTTGAGCTAAAAAAGGGGCACTTGATAACATTTGGTTAAACCTGTTAAAGACCACCTGAAAGCATTAAATTGGCTGATATAATGATATTTGTTGAATATATTAAAATGTTAAAATATGTTAATATTTTAATTTTAAGGAATTTTTATTTTGCCCTCCCGATGTGAATTGAATTGGATTATTAATTTTGTCCACGAATTAGAGGAGAAGATATCTTTGAATCTTTTAAAGGTGCTGATCGTTGATCTTATTTTTTATCGTAAATTTGAGCCACTTAAAGGTCCTTTCTGATTAATTGAGAATTGGTCTGCTGGGGGTTCTGAAATTGCAAATTCTTAATGAGGTAACACTTTAAAATTGGTTTGATTTTCAAACTGTTTTTGGTCGGATTCTCGGGAATTGGAAGTTAATTGGTTGGTTATTAATAGTTTTTTAACGATTTATTTATCGTTTTTAATTTTTCTCAAATATTTCTTAAACTTTCATTTAAACACTAGTAATTCAGAGTATGAAATCAAAAAATCGTTTTTTAAAGTTTCAAAGCGCTTTTTCAGCATTGGTAATACCGGTTTCGTTTATTATTGCGGAAATTGTATTTCACTTATTATTGGGCTCCGGCAGCCATTTCCAGGGAAACAGTAATGCCAATGCTCCCATTCCCGGTGATTTTCTTGGCGTTATTTACAAGGGCGGATTTATTGTGCCTGTGATCATGACTTTGTTATTGACTGTATTATCTTTTTCTCTTGAACGTTATTTCACCATCAATAAGGCTGGCGGAAAAGGTTCAGCAGTGAAATTTGTGGAGACAATCAAAACGAATTTGTCGAAGAGTGACATTAATGCAGCAATTGCAGAATGTGACCGTTTTGAAGGTTCTATCGCCAGTGTATCGAGGGCTGCACTTCTGAAATATCAGATGCTGGAAAAAGATACAACAATGACTAAGGAACAGAAGCTGCTTGATATCACCAAGAACATCGAGGAAGCTACTTCACTTGAACTCCCAAGCCTGGAACAAAACCTCCCTATTTTGGCAACTATTTCTTCGATTGCTACCATGATGGGTCTGTTAGGAACTGTACTTGGGATGATCCGTTCTTTTGCTGCTATGGCGAATGCTGGAGCTCCTGACTCAGTTGCGTTATCAACAGGTATTTCGGAAGCTCTTATTAATACAGCCTTTGGTATTGGAACAGGTGCTCTTGCTGTAATTATGTATAACTTCTACACCACAAAAATTGATAAGCTGACCTATTCGATTGATGAAGCAGGTTATAGTATCGTTCAAACATTTGCTGCAAAGCACTAAGATTATAGATATCATATAATTATGCCAAAAGTAAAAATTAAAAGGAAGAGCACGGCTATTGATATGACCGCGATGTGTGATGTTGCGTTCTTATTACTGACCTTCTTTATGCTTACCTCTAACTTTACGCAAAAAGAACCGGTGGCTGTTAACACACCATCTTCAATTTCAGAGATTAAAATACCTGACCGGAATATCATCTCCATATTGGTAGATGCAAAAGGAAAGGTATTCTTTGGAGCTGATGGGCAAGAGAACCGGGTTAAACTGCTTACCAAGATGGGAGCTGCGTATAACATAACTTTCACTCCTGAAGAATTAAAGGAGTTTAGTTTGGTTAATAAGTTTGGAGTACCTATCACTGGCATGAAGAATTATTTATCGTTGGGGACCAAAGAACGGGATATGTCGCAGTTTTCGATTGGTATTCCTTGTGATTCCCTCGATAACCAGTTTAAAAACTGGGTCAGTGTAGCCAGAAGTATCAACCCGGAATACCGGATTGCAATAAAGGCTGATCAGACTACGACTTATCCGGTTATCAAAAAATTGATGGGTAGTCTGCAGGATATCAAGGAGAACAAGTATAACTTGCTCACAAGTCTTAAATTGTCAGCTGATTATGAATAACTGTAAACTTAAAATTCATGTCTGAAGTAGCTCAAGATAATAATCAAGGAAAGAAAAAAGGCAAAACGAAGAAAATGTCAACCAGGGTCGACTTTACCCCGATGGTTGACCTTGGGTTTTTGCTGATTACATTCTTCATGTTGGCAACAACGCTAAGTAAGCCTCAGACCATGGAGATTGCTATGCCTTCCAAAGATAAGATAAGTGACGAAGATCAAACGAAGATCAAGGCCTCCAGGGCTGTCACTATTCTTCTTGGTAAGGATAATAAGGTTTTTTACTATGAAGGTACCCGCGAAAATAATGTCGATCCTGTACTTGTTCAATCTGACTTCTCTCCGAAGGGAATCCGTCAGTTCCTGATCAAGAAGAATTATGACATTATGGTCAAGGTTCGGGAACTTAAGGCGAAAAAAGTTTCTCAAAAGCTTTCTGATAAAGATTTCGAGAAACAGCGGGATGAGATCATTGCAGATAAAAAGGCACCAATCATTCTGATTAAAGGTACCCTGGAAAGTTCTTACAAGAATCTTATCGACGCGTTGGACGAGATGGCCATTTGTAATATAGGGCGTTATGCGATTGTGGATATCACACCTTTTGATTTGGATTTGATGGCGAAAAAATTATGAATCTCATAATTTCACGAGCTACAAATTTGAAAAAGGTGAAAATGTACGAGGCAAAAATCTCCTATTCGGATTCTATCTGACCTCAATTTTAAATTATTTACGGATGAAAATTGTATCCTAATGGCAGCAAATAATGATATTTTTTCGAACGAATGGTGCGAACTGGTTTTTGAGGCCAAAAACCATGAGTATGGAGCTTTTGAACTGAGACAAAATTCCTCAAAAAGACATTTCAGAGCTTTACTCATTGCCAGCGTATTTTTTGTTCTGTTTGTTTCAGCACCAAGTTTAATCAAACAAATTTTTCCCAAAAATGTGGAGAAGGATGTTACTGTCCGGGTGCTTTCTAAGATTGAATTAGATAAGCCCAAGGAAAATATCCTTAAGGAAATTCCGCCACCTCCTCCACCTATGCGGAATACCATCAAGTTTACCCCTCCGGTGATTAAACCTGATGAGCAGGTTCAGGAAGAGGAACAACCTAAACTGCAGAAAGAAGTTATTGAAACCAAAGCAGCAATCAGTAATGTCGCTTTTGATAAAGGGACAGATGATGTGGCAGCTCCGGTAGCGACACAGAAAATTACAGAAGAGGTTGAACAACCATTTGTCATCGTTGAACAGATGCCCCAGTTCCCCGGAGGCGAAAAGGAGATGATGAAATTCATCAAAAACAACCTCAGATATCCCTCACTTGCTGCGGAAAATGGTATTCAGGGTACTGTAATTGTTAATTTTGTAGTCGACCACGAAGGAAAAATTACCAGGATTAAAGTGGTTCGTGGTATTGGTGGCGGTTGCGACGAAGAAGCTATGAGGGTTCTGACTAAAATGCCGAACTGGAGCCCTGGCCGACAAGGTGGTAAACCTGTATTGGTGAGCTATACTGTTCCTATTAAATATGTGTTGCAATAGGAATTGGCGGAAATGATCAGAAGAAAACGGATTTTTCTCGGTTTTAAGTTTTTAATGGCCTTGGTCTATCTTTCACTGGGAGCAGTAATATTGTCATCCAACATGTTTCTGCTCCCGGTGAAAAATTCTGTAAGAATCTGTTTTGGTATTCTTTTGATACTTTATGGTTCTTTCAGAATTTATACTTTAGTATTTAATACCAAAAGTGATGAAACGAATTAGGCTCTTATTGTTTTTAGCCCTTTTAGTCGGTGGTTGTAAATTCTTTAAAGGTGATCCCTACCGAAATACCCCGACTACCGGAATGACAACAATAAGTACCGATGAAACATTCAGACCAATTATAGAGGCTGAATTGGACGTTTTCAAGGCGATTTATGGATATACGGAATTTAATACAAAATATGTCCCTGAAAATGAAGCTTTTAACCAACTTATCAATGGCGATGTTCAGTTAATTTTCGCTTCAAGACCTCTCAGTAAAGTTGAAATAGCCATCCTGAATCAAAAGAAAATCTTTCCCAGGCAAACCAAGATTGCTACTGATGCGATTGCCTTAATCGTTTCCCCCAAAAGCAAGGATAGTCTGATCAGTGTAAATCAGATTAAAGACATTTTAACCGGTAAAATCGATAATTGGGATCAGATAAACCCGGGATCTAAAAGTGGTAAAATAACAGCGGTCTTTGATAACGACAAGTCAAGTATTATCAATTATCTGGTTGACTCAATATGTGGTGGAAGATTAGTCAAGACCAACGTTTTTGCGCTCGAATTCAATCGCGATGTCATCGAATACACCAGTACCCATCCGGGAGTTCTTGGATTTATTGGCACGAGCTGGATCAGTAATGCCAATGATTCTTTGCATCTCTCATTCCATAAAAGAATTAAAGTTATGTCTGTGAGTGATCATCCTCACCCGGATTTAACCAATAGCTTTAAACCGTATCAAGCCTATATGGTTGACAAGGTTTATCCGCTGACAAGAGATATTTATATTGTCAATGCTGAGCCTCGTAATGGATTGGTCACTGGTTTCTCCGCATTTGTTGCAAGCGACAAAGGGCAAAGGATAATTTTAAAATCCGGAGTTCTTCCAGCCATTGCCCCTACAAGGGTTGTCAATATACGGAAGGATTTTTAGTAAATTTTTAAAATTTCAAATTTCTAATATACAACATTGTAAAATGAAACGTAGTTTATTCTCACTCCTCGGACTTCTTTTCGTAGTGGTTGGCGGTTTTGCTCAGCAAATCTCAAATCAGGGTTTATTTTATCTGGACGATCTTCAGTATCATCAGGCGCGTAGCTTTTTCCTTAACCGGTTAAAATCCTCCCCCGATGATGTCAGAACGCTCTGTTCATTAGGCGATACTTACCTATATTTGCAAAATCCGGATAGTGCCAGATTGTTGTATCAAAAAGCCTCAACAATTGATCCTAAATCCCCTTTTCCTTTGATAGGCCTTGGGAAGATTGCCCTTTTTAAAGGGGACCACACTGGCCAGCTGGATTTTTTTGAAAAAGCCAGACGATTGGATAAAAAAAATCCTGAAGTTTATTACGAAATCACCCAGGGGTGTTTCCAGTTTGCCAGGAAGGATACAGCTACCGGAAGCAGGTATTTGGCCCAGGGGATCGAACTCAATTCAAAATATGCCCCTTTTCATATTGCATACGGCGATTATGAATCGATGCGCCACAGATATGGTGCTGCTTCAAATGCTTATGATAGAGCAATATATTTCGATCCGAATTGTGCAATTGCCTATCGCAAGCTTGGGATTATACATACCCTGGCCCGTGCTTATCGCGAAGCTTTAAATGCTTTGGAAAAATGTATTGAAATTAACCGCGATCAGATTTTGGTATATAAAAATCGCGGGGATTTATATTATGCCCTTGGCAGGTACCCGGAAGCAGAAAAAAGTTATCAGATCTACCTCGAAAGAGCAGAGATTACCTATGATGATAAGGAGCGGTTTGCAATCATCCTTTTCTTCAATAAAAAATATGCGGAATCTGCAAAACTGCTGGAGGAGGTTATGAAACAAAATTCTGATGAATCTGTACTGCTCCGAATCAGAGGTTATATTGCCTATGAAACCGGGGACTATGCAAACGGGGTTGAATACTTGGCAAAATTCTTTAAAATACACGATCCGGAGAAGAATATAACTTCAGACTTTGTCTATTATGGTCGTTTATTGCAAAAAGTGGGTAAAGATACCATGGCTATCAATAATTACAATAAGGCTTTGGTGCTTGATTCAACAAAGACTGAGATTTACGAAGACCTTGCCAAACTCTATGCCTCCAACAAGATGCACAATGAGGCTGCCGCAGTCTATAAAAAGATGATTGCTAATGGGGCTGATAAAGTTAACACCTATTATTTAATTGGGAAAGAGTATTATTACCAAAGTGAAATCTATAATGTGAAGTACGATTCTTTAATGCGTATGCAGGAAACCAGTAAAATCCCTTTTGCTGACAGTGCAAGTGTTAAAGCTGCAAAATTCTTATGTCTTCAAAAGGCAGATAGTGCGTTTACAAATGTTTCTGTGCTTAATCCGCAATATGCCGGAGGTTTTTGGTGGAAAGGGCGGATGCAATCCAGGCTTGATCCTGATGTACAAACAACTGTTGGAAAAGAGGCTTATGAAAAGGCACTGGCAATTTTTTCGGCAGGAGATTCTGTAAAGAACAGGAAAGCAATCATCGAATGTTATAAATATCTTGGCTCCTATTACTTCCTGAGCAGTGAAAGAATTGTTAAAACCGATAAGAAGGAGTCGGAAGTCTTAAAACAGACCTCGATCGAATTTTGGCGGAAGATTCTTTTACTGGATCCTACTGATGCCCAGGCTTTGGACGTTTTCAAGAAACTAAAATTGCCGTTACCGACAGCCAATTAGGTTGATAATATTATATAATGGGCTATTCTGATTATACCATTAATCGGAATAGCCCATTTACTTTTAGGGGAAATAGAAAGGGCTGATTCTCAAATGAAAATCAGCCCTTTTTGATAAGTTGCATTCTTAAGGTGTGGTGCCACCTGGAATTGAACCAGGGACACACGGATTTTCAGTCCGTTGCTCTACCGACTGAGCTATGGCACCTTGTTTTTGAACGCGTGGCAAAAGTAATCAAATTTTAAATACTTTTGCATCTTGTTTAAACAAATTATGAAATATTTTTCTGATCAATTGCCCAATGGAATTAGGGTGGTTCACCAATTTGTGGATTCGCCGGTAGCCCATTGCGGAATCATTATAAACACCGGCTCACGCGACGAAGATTTGCAGGAACAAGGTCTTGCTCACTTTATTGAGCACACCATCTTCAAAGGTACTCTGAAGAGAAAGTCATTTCACATTTTGAGCCGGCTTGAAGATGTAGGGGGTGAACTGAATGCCTATACCACCAAGGAGGAGACCGCCATACATGCCTCTTTTCTGGCAGAATACTATGAGCGAACTATGGAGCTTTTTAGCGATATCCTGATTAATAGTACATTCCCTGACCAGGAATTGAAAAAGGAGAAGGATGTTATTATTGATGAAATTAATTCATATAACGATTCTCCTTCTGAGTTAATCTTTGATGATTTTGAAGAGCTCATTTTTGAAGGGCATCCGATTGGCCGGAATATTTTGGGAACCCCTGAAAATGTCAGGGGATTTACCCGCGATGATATCCGTCGGTTTATGGACAGAAATTATAATACTGACCAGATCGTGATTTGTTCGGTTGGCAATGTCTCCGGGAAACGTTTTTTTCATCTGGCACAGCGTTATTTCAGTCACTTCCCCGGAAATGAGCGTTCGTTCTCCAGACCTAAATTTGTGAGTAATTCAGCCAAGACTAAAACAGTTGAAAAAGAGACCTTTCAATCTCATTGCCTGATCGGTGGCCTTGCTTATGATGTGTTTCATATTGACCGAATAGGGTTGGTGTTACTTAATACTATTTTAGGTGGTCAATCGGGGAATTCGCGTCTTAACCTTGCCCTGCGTGAAAGAAACGGAATTGCCTATAACCTGGAGTCCTCCTATACTGCCTATTCAGATACCGGAACAATTACCATTTATTTTGGAACAGACCAGATAAATCTGGAAAAGGCAATATCCCTGATTAAACGTGAGATCTTAATCCTTCAGGATCGGTTACTTGGAGGTATTCAGATCAGCAAAGCCAAAAAGCAGCTGGTCGGACAATTGGCCATGTCGCAGGAGAACCATGAAGATTTGATGCTTACTCTTGGCAAAAGCTTCCTTACCTATAATAAAATGGACGGGCTGGATGTTATCTATAAAAAGATCAATGAGATAACTCCCTCGCAAATCCGGAATATCGCCAATGAAATTCTTGATTTTGGAAAATTATCCATGTTGATCTATAAATAGAACGATGAAGATTGATAATTTACTGGAACAATACGTATTGTCTCATATCGTTGAGGAGAGTCCACTTATGAAACGGCTTTACCGTGAAACACAGCTTCGCATGGTGAATGGCCGGATGTGTTCGGGACATCTTCAGGGTTCACTTCTCATATTACTCAGTAAGTTAATTTGTCCCTCACGAATTCTGGAAATCGGCACCTATACCGGTTACTCAGCCTTATGCCTTGCAAATGGGTTGTCAAATCATGGAGTTATTCATACCATTGAAATCAATGATGAACTGGAAGGTCTTGCATCCTCTTTTTTTGAAGAATCGGGCATGAAGAGTCGGATTATTCAGCATATCGGAGATGCTGAAAGGGTGGTCCCAACTTTGGATGATCGTTTTGATCTCGTGTTTATCGATGCCGACAAAAGGAAATACCTGGTTCATTACAACCTGGTGTTCCCTAAGGTGAATATAGGAGGTATTATTATTGCTGATAACACGTTATGGGCGGGCAAAGTTGTCCAAAAAGTGGCCCGTGCCGACGAACAGACAGTCGGAATATTAAAGTTTAATGATTTTGTAAGGAATGATCCCCGTGTTGAAACCTTTATGATTCCGGTCAGGGATGGGATCACCATCCTTCGGAAAATTTCGGAATAGATTGTGCAGGAATTACCCTCTTTGTCAAACTTTAAGCTGATTATTTAATCGTTAATCCCGGACCCAAAAGCTCCTTGTTTCTGGCAACTTGCAGGTAATTGCTTCGAAAATGAAAATTGCTGTCTTCTTCCATCTTGACCGGGAAAATTCACTCCAAATTTTTAACAAATAAGCAAGATGCTGGTGGCAAGTAGCCTGAAGCATTTCAATTTGTAATTCTGCTTTTAATTGTCGTTTTTTTCGTATCTTTCAATAGGCTAAATTTTTATTGCCATGAAAGAGGAATTTCTCCATTTTATCTGGGAAAATAAATTATTTCATGCAGATTCCCAACTGACGGAAG
>Ga0118677_10011823_pt1 | contig 12976 bp, 15 predicted proteins | sample AliMusrvi5mmetaG_FD_86154 | JGI IMG/M metagenome (GOLD analysis project Ga0118677, IMG submission 86154)
TGAGAGTAGCGTATCGATTTGGAAATTTCGGACCAAAGTGTGGCAATTTTGGAGAAAAAACGCTGCAACCTTTTGATTCTAAAGGAAAAAGTTACTGCCACACTTTGCCTTTTTGTCAAATAAAAGTGTGGCAATTTTGAACCAAAGTGTGGCAGTAAAATTTTTTTTGTAAAATTTGGCATATGTGCGTATTAGTAAAGGTATGAACAAATATGTTTACCAAATTCAAGGTGCGTTGGAAAACCCACCGGGCAGCCTTAAAGGGCTGCGGATCCTGGTTTGCGATTTGTACAACTTCGATACGGCAGACGCCCCCATCAACATCCTGGACAAAGAGACAGTGAAGTACTTAGAGTTCAGGCTAAAGTTGTCTGATGAAGCACTTAATATCCAAAGGCTGCCCAATGGAGTCCAAAATAAAATACGCGTTCCGTTAGGGAAATGGCTGGACCGATGGGTCCTTGAAAACTTTTATGGCGATACTAGCAACAGAAAAGGTGTTAACCCTTGATTATTGGAAAAGAGCAGGGGATCTCCAAGTCGGAGATATTGTTTTTGACCACCTAGGCAATCCAACCCGCATCAAACTGGTGCAGCAGTACCGAGCTACCCGATGCTATGAAGTTCAGTTCAATGACAACTTAACCATTGCCGGGGACGAACACCTTGCTTTACCTGTAGAAAGTGAAAACTACCGCAAACAGGCAAGGAAATACAAAGGCACCCGTAAGTTTCGTCGCAAGTTAGCGCCCACTAACATAGCCAAACTGCTCACTGTGCCACTCACCGGGCGCGAAGGCCGCAAAGAGTTCTCGGTGCCAACTACCAGCGCGATACAACTGACGCATCAAGACCTGCCAGTACCGCCGTTTGTGTTTGGGTTCTGGTTTTTTAACCGGCACATTGACCAGACCATGACCGCGCCCGTAGAGTTTAGGGAGTTTGTTGTAGGCAAATTCAAAGACCATGGGTATACACCCACTAAGAAAACCAGGTTTGCTACGACACCTTCGGTGTTCTCGCATTTAGCACCCAATATTCCGCACAAAATACCGAACAACTACCTTCTTGCGTCACCAGAACAAAGGCAAGAACTGCTTTCCGGGATTATGTGCTCCAAACCGCGCAAGTACAACAAAGAAACAGGCACATTTCGGTTTACTAGCAAGAATAGAATCATTGCACAACAGATTCAGTACCTTTCTGAGTCACTTGGTTGCAAAACTAGCGTGATGAGTGACGATACAAAGCACTACTACACCGTTTTTATACGAACCAAACTGCCTTTAGTACCTGGGCAAATTTTAAAGCCAATCAAAGTGCGCCAAATGTGGCGATTGATTGCTGATATTTATGAAATTACACCGCAGGCGTGTGTTCACATCGAGACTGATGGGAAATACAGCACATTCCTAGCCGGAGAAGGATTTATTGCATGTCTTTAACACCAGAAAAAGAACTTTTTCTAAAAGAATACCTTGAAAAGCGTAAAGCATGGCCAAAAGCCATGCGAGACCAAATAGCGTGGGAAGCTAAGTGGGCAATGCAGGCGCTACCACATCAAAGAGAACCCGATGACAACGAATATGACACATTCCTCATGTTGGCCGGCCGAGGGTCGGGTAAAACACACACTGCGGCTCATTGGATTGGTATTCGCGCTGCTACCTATGACAACACTCGCTGGCTTGTCACCGCCCCAACCTCTAATGATATTCGTGCAACTTGCTTTGAGGGAGACTCCGGTCTTCTCAATATCATACCCCCGAGTCTTATCCGAGATTACAACAAGTCCCTCTTTGAGATTACCCTTATCAACGGATCAATCATTCAGGGAATCCCCGCTTCCGAGCCAGAACGATATCGTGGTAAGCAATACCACGGAGCTTGGTTTGATGAGCTGTGCGCCTTCGATTATCTCGACGAAGCATACGATGGTGTCCAGTTCACTTTGCGACTTAAAGATCCTAGAATCCCGCGAGTTCAGCAAATCATCACCACCACCCCCAAGCCACGCGAAATTATCGTCGACCTTGCCGAAGGAAAAATCGGTGGCGACGTCTACATGGTCAACGCGTCCTCGTATGACAATCGGGCGAACCTCAGCGAAACATTTTTCAAACAGCTAGAGACTTACGATGGCACCGACATGGGCCGTCAAGAGATTTATGGTGAAATCCTTGATCCCGAGTCAACCGGTATCATCAAACGTAAACACTTTAAACTTTGGCCCGCCAAAAAACCAACTCCCACACTAGAGTACGTACTTGCCTCTTATGACCCGGCAACCTCTGAAAAAACTGTCAATGACCCGACAGCTTGCGAAGTGTGGGGCGTGTTCCAAGAGCTGGACGGCGGCATGTGCGCAATTCTTCTCGACTCTTGGGATGAACACCTTTCATATCCAGAGTTACGACGTAAAGTTATCAACGACTTCAAAGAGGTAGTATACGGTGCTGACAATGAGTTTGGTAAGGGCCGTAAGGCAGACCTCATCCTCATGGAAGACAAGTCTGCGGGTATCTCACTGATTCAAGAACTCCAAGGTTCTGGTGTGCCAGTGCAAGGATACAACCCCGGGCGCGCGGATAAAGTACAACGTTTGAACATTGTGGCCCCACTTGCTGCCAAAGGAAAACTTTATATTCCAGAAGACCCAGACCAAAAAGGCGAAGTGGCTTCTTGGGCAAAACGATTTATACGCCAATTGTGCTCGTTTCCTGAAGCTAAAGGGCATGATGACTACGTGGACGCGTTTTCCCAGGCTATGCGTATTTTGCGTGATACCGGCTGGATTCAGCTTGATCCACTGCCTGCGCGCGATTATGACTATGCAGATGATGATTCTCGCAAGCGTTTCTCTAATCCTTACGCCCAGTAGGGCGGAAACCCCGTATTTAGCGTATTAGTTAAAATAAGGCAGTCCCCAATTCTCATTGTTGCCATGTGGCAGCAATTCAAAATAATATATCTATGGCCAATCCACAAATACCGCTGCAAATGGGAGCTAATCTCCCCGGTCTTGACGATCGTGAGAAAGATGTTAAGCTCGCAACGCAACAAGACGCCGAAATGGATGAATACGAAGAAGCGTTAGGTTTAGATCCCGACGAAGTTGAAGAAGAAGTAATTGAACTTGATGACGGCTCTGTGGTTATCAACTACAAAGAAAAAGAAAGCCCGCTCAAGAATCCAGAGTTCTATGCTAACTTAGCAGAAGAGTTTGATGAAGGCATCCTTGACTCACTTGCAACCGAATACTTGGATTACATTGATGTCGATAAAGAAGCGCGCTCCCAAAGAGACAAGCAGTACGAAGAGGGTTTACGTCGCACTGGTCTGGGTAAGGACGCTCCTGGTGGCGCTACTTTTGATGGTGCTTCTAAAGTTGTGCATCCCGTCATGGCCGAGGCTTGCGTCGATTTCGCCGCATCATCAAGTAAAGAATTACTCCCGTCCGACGGCATAGTTAAATCAAACATTAAAGGCGACGACAACCGTTCTAAAGTTGATGTTGCAGAACGCAAATCCAACTTCCTTAACTGGCAGTTGTCTGAACAAATTGCTGAGTATCGCGATGAGATGGAGCAGCTGCTTACTCAGTTGCCACTTGGTGGCTCACAGTTTCTTAAATGGCGTTTTGACGAAGAACAAAAGCGTCCGACGTGTGAGTGGATTCCGATTGATAACATCATTCTTCCATATTCCACAACAAACTTTTATACATCACAGCGTGTAACAGAACAACAAGACATTACTGAAGATACGTATCAACAACGTATTGACGCAGAATATTACCGTGACCTGGATAACTACCAGTACACATCTGATGCACCACTAACAGACCAAACACAATCACAAAAAGCTAACGCTAAGATTGAAGGTAAGTCTGAGCCATCTAAGAACATTGACGGATTGCGCCGCGTTTACGAGATTACTTGTTTTATGCGTTTGGACGACGATCCACTTACGGATGGCAAACGCGCACCTTACACTTTAATCATTGATGAGTCTAGCAGTAAGGTGTTAGGCTTGTATCGTAATTGGGAATCAGGCGATGAGACACTCGAAAAATTGGATTGGTATGTTGAGTTCAAATTCATTCCTTGGCGCGGTGCTTATGCTATTGGCCTCCCCCATCTTATTGGTGGCCTCTCTGCTGCTCTTACTGGCGCTTTACGTGCTCTGTTGGATGCTGCTCATATCAACAACAGTCAGACAATGCTTAAGCTCAAAACTGGACGAGTTAGTGGACAGTCTGACAGGATCGAACCCACTCAAGTAATTGAAGTAGAAGCAGGACCGGGCGTTACAGACATTCGTTCAATTGCAATGCCAATGCCGTTCAATCCACCATCAAGCGTATTGTACGATTTGCTTGGTTGGTTAACTAACGCAGCTAAAGGTGTGGTTACCACTTCTGAAGAAAAGATTGGCGACGCAAATAGCCAGATGCCGGTTGGTACGGTACAAGCTCTAATTGAGCAAGGCGCTAAGGTTTATTCTTCTATCCATGCCCGTCTACATCGCAGCCAGGCAATGTCACTTAAAATTGTTTCTCGCCTTAATCACTGGTATTTGGCTGAGATGGACAATCAATCTGGTGAAGAAGTTGAAGTACGTGACTTTGCGTACAACAATGATATTCGTCCAGTATCTGATCCTAACATTTTCTCTGAAACACAACGCTTAGCTCAAAACCAAGCGCTGCTTCAGATGGCTTCAACCTCCCCTCCAGGGATGTTTGACATGCGCGCAATTTACAAGCGCGTTTTAAAGCAATTAAAAGTTGCCGATGCAGAAGAGATTTTACCGAACCCTTTAGGTGCAAGCGAATCCAATCCAGCATTGGAAAACGTATCAATGACTATGGGACGAGCAGCAGCTGCTTACCCAGATCAAGATCACATTGCTCACATTAAGGTTCATTTAGAGTATGCAAACAACCCAGCTTATGGTGGCAATCCTGTCATTGGCCCTGTGTTTGCTCCTAAAGCACTTGAGCATATTAAGCAACACTTAACACTGCACTACTTACAATCTATGCGCAACATGGTTGCTAAAGCAGCCGGCGGAAAAGATGTGTTGGAATTACATCAAGAAAAACCACTGGATCAAGAAGCACAAAAAGCATTGGCATTGGCATCGCAAGTTGTCAATCAAGATTCTCAGCAAGAACTTGGTCAGTATGTGCAACAGATTCAGGCATTAGCTCAAAAAGTACAACAAGGCAAAGAAGCACAGCAACAGTCTGCAGCTATGGCCGATCCAACAGCCGCAGCAATTGTCAAGACTCAGATGGCAGAAACTCAGCGCAAAACACAAGAAGCTCAGCAAAAGATGCAAGCCGAACTTCAAACCGCGCAACAAGACTACCAACTCAAAGTGGCAGAGTTGCAGCAAAAAGTTCAAGAACTTCAAGCCAAGTACTCTACACAGACCAACATCGATAATCAACGTAACGCTACCGATATTGCTATGGCCAATATCAACAACGCGGCAAAAGAGCGTGTAGCAATGATCAATGCTGGCGTACAAATGGATCAACAACAAGCTCAGTTAGAGCATGAGCAAGCTATGTCAGCAATCGACGCCATCCAGGCATCAGACGCAGACATTCGCCAACATGGCTTAGCTGTCCAACAACAAGCGTTCCAGGCCCAGTCTGATCAAGTAGCTCAACAAGCTGAAGCACAAAAACAAGCTGGATTAGCGCAACAGCAGCATGAGCAACAGATGATGCAACAGGGCGCGCAAGCCCAAGACCAGGCACTACAAACTGGTTTAGATCACGCGTCTACCCTAGAGCAAAACGATCAAACGCACCAACAAGCGTTAGAGCAACAAGCAGCAGCACCAACCCCAACACCCACTACAGGAGCATAATATGGCCGACCAAAAAGGCTTTCGTCAAACATACCAAGAAACCGGTAAATCATCTTCAGGCGGTGGCCCAGAAGATAAGACATTAGATAAAGGCGCATCAGGTTCCAAGCGCGCTAATAATGCAGTTTTGAACCAAAACAAGATGGCTAAGTCTAGCAAAGTTGGACCAGACAAGAATCTTAAAGATATTAAAGGTGGCAACTTTTATTAATAATTGGGGCGGATTTATTCCGTTCTACGTATTAGTAAAATTATGAAAGACATTATTAGTGAGATCATCGGTCGTGTAAAGACTGAGATAAAAGATCAAGCGGAAGCTGTCACCGCGGGAGTAAACATCAATTCTTTTGATGATTACAAACAAAGTATAGGCACTATCCAAGGACTGCAATTAGCCTTAGATATTGTCAATGAAATTTTAACGGAAAACGACGAAGATAACTCGTAAGAGTTTAGAAAGGTTGCCGTAATGGCGATTGATTTATATAGTAAAGATGAGCCGGATTTACGTTCAGAGCAGGAATGCTTTCCAGACGTAGACCCCGGTGTAGAGATTCTTGGTGATCGAGTACTTGTGCAGTTGCGCAGGGAAAAGACAACAAGTAAAGGCGGAATCATCCTAGTGGATGAGACCAAACAAACGTTAAGATTTAACGAGACAGTAGCTAAAGTAATCAATATTGGTCCACTGGCGTATAAAAGCCCAGATGACCTAACTCCTTGGCCAGAAGGCCCTTGGTGTAATGTTGGAGACTTAGTTCGTACTATTAAGTACGGCGGCGACCGATTCGTAGTGCAACCAGACGATGATGGCGCTCCGGTGGTGTTTATTACACTACAGGCGCGTGAAGTGATCTCCAAGATCAAGTCATTCGAGGCAGCACAAAAAATGAAATCGTTTGTAGACTAACTTTGTAGAAAGTATATATGGCAGATAAAGACGTTCCTATCAAGGAACAAGCAGACGGCTCAGTTTTGGCCAAGGTTGAAGTCCCAGAGGGCTTTGACGAAGAAGAAGGCGTAGAAGTAGAACTCAAAGAAGGTGGCAGCGTAGACAGTAATGATTCCGAAGAGGAACAAGCTGGCGACGACGAAGCAGCTGACGAGGGTGAAACAGACGACGAGCGCGAAAGAATCCGTGAAGCTAGACGTGAAGAACGTAAGCTAAAAAAGGAACTTCAAAAGCAACGTGAAGCCTCAGCAAAACACAAGATCAGCGCATTAGAGCGCCGTAATGAAGACCTAGCAAGACGTTTAGCAGCAGTAGAAAATACTGCAGCATCTTACCAGTTTGCACAGATTGACAAGTCTTTAGAAGACGAAGCAACCCGTGTAGAGTATGCTAAGATGAAGATGGTCCAAGCAGCCCAAGCTGGTGATGTAAACGCCCAGATGGAATACTTGGAGCAACTTACAGATGCTAAGCAACGCTTGCAACAAGTTCAGCATTACAAAAAAGAACAACTCGACGCTGCAAAGAGTCCAAAACAGAATGTTCCTAATCCGACAACAACTGAAGTGCAACAAAATGCAACTAAGTGGTTAAAGAAGAACTCCTGGTTTGACCCACAAGCTAGAGATACAGATAGTAGAATTGCCAAAGTAGTTGACCAAGAACTCGCTGCCGATGGTTGGGATCCAAGTGATTCTGAGTATTGGGAAGAGTTAGATAGTCGTTTACAATCCCGTTTGCCCCACCGCTATACAGCAAAAGGCACACAAACACGCAGAGCAAACCCATCCGCTTCTAGCAGGGTTTCAAACGCAGGTGCATCAAAGCCAGGAACTATCACCTTGAGTAAAGCTCGAGTGGATGCAATTAAAGATGCTGGCGCATGGGACGATACAGATAAACGAAACAAAATGATCCGTGCTTATGCACAGTATGATCGTGAAAATAAAGGTTAATTAAAATGGCAAATACAAGAATTAAACGCGATGTCGAGGACCGTTTGGCCGATCGTGTACAAGAAACTAAAGAGCGGATCGCATCAGAAGATCCTGCAAACCAAAGTAAGCGCGAACGTGCAGAAGCGTTCAGAGATAAATGGCAAAATAGCGCGTTGCCAGACTTGCCAGCGGGGATTATCCCTGGCTTCCATTTGTGCTGGTTATCTACCACAAATAATTATGACAGTATCGACAAACGCGTAGCATTGGGTTATGAACCAGTTAAAGCCTCCGATTTAGGAAAAGGCTTTGAAGGACTAGGTAAAATGAGCTCGGGCAAGTTTGAAGGCTGTGTTAGCTGTAACGAAATGGTTCTCTTCAAACTTCCAGAAGAAATCTACCAAGAAGTGATGCGCATGATGCACCTAGAGGATCCGCTAGATCATCAACGCAACATTACATCAAGTGTACGTCAAAGTGCACAAGAAGGTAAGGGCGGACGCTCAATTCTTGACGGTGGGCATTTGGAAATGGAAAAAGAGGCCGCAAAGGCGAATAGTAATATCCGCTTCGATTAACATTCTTCAAAAATTCAAAAGGAATAATAATACATGTCTACGACATACCTTCCCTTTGGTCTGAAGCCTGCCTACCACCCAAGTGGTCTGGATCGTGCAACTCAGTTTGTCGGTACAAACAGCTTCCAAGCTGCTACCGACAATTCTTACACTGCACCTTACGGTCTCACAACTGGTCAGTCTTTCTACCAATATCAACCAGTAGCAATCAACTCATCAGGTCAATTGATCCCTGCTCCTACATTAGCCGCAACCGGCCGTATGTTTGGTGTTTTTGATGGTGTTGAATTTACCGACTCACAAGGTCGTCGTTCAGTAGCTAAATGGGCTTCTAAGACTACTCTTGATGCTTCTACACAAATCATTTTCTGGATCTTCAGTGACCCACAATTGGTTTACGAAGCTCAAGTTAATGGTTCAGTAGCAACTACAGCTATCGGCAAAGAGTACGATTTTGACGCAACAAACACACCTTTAGTAGGCACATCTATCGGCAACGGTGGCGCTGGCTTCTCTAATACAGCTTTGGCTGCTTCACCAGTTGCTACTGGTGCGCAAGGTCAAGTTAAGGTTGTTGGCTTGGGTCGTGAAGTAGCATTCCCATCAGGCAATACAAACGCCTGGGCAGATACTTACACAATCGTCCAAGTTCAAATCGCCGATAGTCAATTAGTCGCTCCGTCGATCTCGGTTTAATAAATAACGAAAGAAAGGTAATAAGCAATGGCAACTCCAATGCGTAGTACGGACTTTCGTGCGGTAGTCGAACCGATTATCAACGAAGTCTTTGACGGTGTTTACGAACAACGTGCCGACGAGTGGAAAGGATTTGTAGAACAGATCCAAGGTATTCCACGTAACTATCACGAAGAAGTAATGCTCTTCGGTATGAATGCTGCACCTGCCATGCCTGACGGTACTCCTGTTAGCTATGACCAAGGTGGTACATTGTACATCACCCGTTTCATCTACCAAATCTATGGCTTGGCTTATGCCTTGACCAAAGTTTTGATGGAAGACGGCGATCACATCCGTATCGGTTCTACCTTCGCTAAACACTTGGCTCAGTCTATGATTGAAACCAAGGAAACCTTGTGCGCTAACTTGTTGAACTTCGCGTTCACAACTGGCTACACTGGTGGCGACGGCGTGACTTTAATCAATACAGCTCACCCTGTAGCTAACGGTTTGACATACAGCAACAAGCTATCAACGCCTGCTTCATTGTCACAAACTTCTGTTGAGCAAATGCTCATCCAGATCCGTGGCGCTATCGACAACAACGGTAAACGTATTCGTCTGAAGGCAGAACAATTAGTTGTTCCTCCTGCACTCGAGTTCCAGGCTGAGGTTATCCTCAAGTCTGTTCTCCGTTCCGGTACAGCTGACAACGATTTGAACCCTATCAAATCAACAGGCATGTTGCCTAAAGGTACACACGTGGTTACACGTTTGTCCTCTAGCAAAGCCTGGTTTGTACAGACCGATGCAGAAAATGGTCTCATGCTCGTAATGCGTCGTCCAATGGAGAAATCCATGGAAGGCGATTTTGAGACTGACTCCATGCGTTATAAGGCTACTGAGCGTTATGCTACAGGTTGGCACGATGCGCGTAACCTGTTTGGTACTCAAGGCGTTTAATCAAAAACTACCAAAAGTAGTGTATTTGAACCCCAGGTATAAAACCCTGGGGTTTTTTGCTTTTTAGGGCGCATTTTACCCTATTTGCGTATTAGTTAAAATAAGGAAGATAATCCCATTCTGACCGCCGACACTTCCCGGTGAGACGACTTAGAGACAGCTTGGGATACCCACTAAGATAAGGAATTAAACATGTCATCAACTTTTACCTCGCCGATTCGCATTTTCAAGCGTAACAACCCAACAAACGACGGTACAATCGCCCCAGACAACACCGGCGCAGCTCGTGTATCACAACAGAGCTATATTGCTCCTATTACAGCAACTACTTCTGGCGCTGTACTACTTCCAACTTATGATGTTGGTTCAACAACTGTAACCCCATTCGTATTGCCAGCGGGCTCTATCATTGAGAACGTTAAGTTTTATGAAACAACTATTCCTTCAGCTTTGACTGGTGGCGTTGTTACTGTTAACTTAGTTACAACAAGCCCAACAGACGGCTCATTGACAACTACAGCTATCGGTACAATTACCCCAACAGCAACTAACGGTGGTGTTATCTCTATCGCTTTTGCTACCACTGCGGCTGCTACAGCCTTGTTAGCAAACATTGGTACATTGGACGCAACATTGACATTTAGCCAAGCTACTATCAGTGCTATCACTGGTACATTGGCTGGTACATTCACTGCTGAATACACTGCACGTAACGCTGACGGCTCTACATCCGCATACGGTTCTGGTTACACTAACAGCTAATATTGACGGCGGGGCAACCCGCCTCCTTTAACTTTTAGGAGAAAACCATGGCTAACGCCTACAATCCGTACACAGCCCCACCCCATTCTGTAACCGTCCAAGGTGCCTATGAGCCCTTTGACTTGCAAGTTTCACGCAGTCAAATCATGGGCCATTCGGTTCAAAATATCTATGGCTACCAATCCGCTGTAACAACATCAAATATTCCTCTTTGGGAAAACGTTGCTGTTTATGTGTATCCTGTATCTGCTACTTCTATGAATTTAGTAAGTAGCAACGCAAGCGATACAGCCACTATTTTAATTAGCGGTTTAAATGCAAGTTTTGCTCCAATTACTGAATCTGTAGTTTTAACCGGAACAACCCCTGTTGCAACAGTTAATTCGTTTATTCGTATTAACAACATGCAAGTTAGTGTCGGTAGTTCAACTAACCCAGCTGGAACTATTACATTAAAAGATCCAACAAACACAACAACCTACGCTCAAATTAACGCAGGTATTGGCCGCACACAGATGTCTATTTTCACTGTGCCAGCTGGTTACACTTTCTATTTGAGCCGCGTTGATTGCAACTCATCTTTTAACGGCAACAACGTAAACTACGTAACTTACAAGAATTATAACGTAAGTTCTGCAGGAGTTGTTACAGTAACTCAACAATCTCCGTTTACTGCTTGGTACCACGCCCAACGTGTAATGCCACGTGCATTTACTGAAAAAACTGATATTCAATTTCAGTTCCAAACCAGTGCTGGTACGGCGGCGGTAAATTGTTCTGTTGAAGGTTGGTTAATTAAAAACGATAGTCAGTCAGCTTAAGGCACTAGATGCCTGTCTACCTTGACACCCGAGGCAATTCTGTTCTATCTATAGCGGTCTGTGACCGCTGTAATAGAAAGTTTGGCTACACAGAACTCATGCCCGATCCCAATTTTCCAGGGATGCGGGTGTGCAAGGACGACCTAGATCAGTTCGACCCATGGCGCTTGCCTGCGCGTCAAACTGAAAACATTGCTCTACGCTTTCCACGCCCAGACGTTTCTATTGCTCTTCGTCCAGATCAGATTATGACAGACGGTGGCTTTACTCAAGGTGCTGATTCATTCTTCATCGAAGGCGTTCCTCCTGCAGGCGGCGCACAGGGCGACTTGAACAGAGCCAGCAACGTGGCACCATCGCCACAAATGCTCAATCCGTTTATTTACACAGTAACACCAAGCACTGGCCCACAGGCCGGTGGCACACCAATAGTAATCATGGGTGCTAACTTTACCGACGTAGCAACAGTTAGAGTCGGTGGAGCTTTAGCAACATTCACATTGATCAATTCCACAGAGATCCACGCAACTACTCCAGTATACCCAATCACTGGTACTGTTGACGTGAGCGCTACTTCCACGTTCGGAACAGCAACTCTGCATGGTAGCTTCACATACACCTAATAAAATAAATGTCAGATCAGCCGATAACTAGACTACCGGTTGCCACCACTTTAACAGGTGATGAGCAAACGGTAGTTGTACAACGTGGTGTAACAAAACAAGCGTCTGTTTCTCAGATCGCTAACGCTGCCTCGCCTGGCAAACACATTACCAATATTATTTAGAACCCAGCTACGGGTTATTTAACAATTTATTACAGTGACGGATCAACAGAAGTTGTTGGCCCTGTCTCTGGCTCATCTGGTTTTTCTGGACTATCTGGCTACAGTGGTCTGTCTGGCTACAGTGGTGCGTCTGGTATTTCTGGGTACTCTGGTAAATCTGGTTTTTCTGGCATTTCTGGATACTCAGGTATGGGCACATCTGGATTCTCTGGCTTTTCTGGCTACTCTGGTTTTTCTGGTTTATCAGGATCTGTTTACATCGGTGCAACACCTCCCCCATCCCCAGGCGCAGGCTCAATGTGGTGGGATGATGTGTATGGTAAGTTAAAAATTTATTACTGTGACATTGATGGCTGCCAGTGGGTAGACTCAATTATGGGTACCGCTGGTTTCTCTGGATACTCTGGTATCTCGGGCTACAGTGGTTCTGGTATCTCTGGCTACAGTGGTATTTCTGGCTACAGTGGGTCTGGTATCTCTGGCTACAGTGGTATTTCTGGCTACAGTGGTATTTCTGGCTACAGTGGTATTTCTGGCTACAGTGGATCCGGTATCTCTGGCTACAGCGGTATCTCTGGCTACAGCGGTATCTCAGGCTACAGCGGTATCTC
>Ga0118677_10011824_pt1 | contig 12973 bp, 8 predicted proteins | sample AliMusrvi5mmetaG_FD_86154 | JGI IMG/M metagenome (GOLD analysis project Ga0118677, IMG submission 86154)
CTACTGTTGTTGATTGTCCAGCCGTTGCTGCCTGCTGCTGAGGCAAGATTCAGGGTATGGCCGTTAGCGTTAATCGATGCAGTGCCATTGTTGATTGTTTTGCTTGTTGCTGAAAAGTCGCTATAAGCTTTAGCTGATGCTGTAGCACCTGCAGAAACAATCAGGATATCAGCTCCATTGCCAAGATCGGTTATCGTATTGGTGCCTGAGGTTATATTAAACGTATCAGCTCCAGCGCCACCAGTAAGCGTATCAATGCCGCTACCGCCGGTAAGGGTGTCGTTTCCTATACCTCCTGAAATAATGTCATTATGAACTGATCCAGCAAGGGTAACCCCTGTTGCACTACTGTTGGTGATTGTCCAACCGTTGCTGCCTCCTGCTGCAGCAAGATTCACAGTATACCCGTTAGCGTTAATCGATGCAGTGCCATTGTTGATCGTTGCGCTCGTTGCTGTAAAGTCGCTATAAGCTGTAGCTGATGCTGTAGCCCCTGCAGAAACATTCAGGATATCAGCTCCATTGCCAAGATCGGTTATGGTATTGGTGCCTGAGGTTATGTTGAACGTATCAGCTCCAGCGCCACCAGTAAGCGTATTGTTCCCTAAAGCAATAAGCGTGTCGTTTCCAGCACCGCCTATAGCCTTTTCAATAAAACAATTAAATGCGATGGCAACATTCTCAATCATTCCATCAACAGAAGAATAAGAACCAGGCGTAAGATTGATAGTCTGACTACCTGCATATCCGGAACAATCAAGCATATCAGTTCCACCAGCATCCCATATGGTAAATATAGGATGCTGGTTTATGTTAAAGTCATATATTTTTCTCTCGGGATCTGACGTTGAAAGATTGCAATTGAACCCGTATATCGTATCGCCGGTACGTGTTATAGTATCTGCTCCATATTTATCCTGAATGGCAGCAATATCATAAACCATAGGTGTTTGAGGATAGAGATAACTGAGATATGTTCCATCCTGCTGCCAACCGGAACCTGGAAGGTACCCCCCAAAATATGACATCACCGTATACTTTCGATTATCCTGATCAAAAACCGCATTATTCGCAAAGGTAATAGTACCCCCATTTCCGGCGTCATAGGTTCCTGGATGGGATAAACCTAATGAATGACCGATTTCGTGAATCATAGTGCTTAAACCATAGCCACCCTGACTCATGCCATTATCGCCATTTGAAGGCCATTTTGAACTCAACCAAACCTGGCCCGCCGATAGTATTCCGTAGTGAGTTGACGCGTTGAATGAACTCAACGAAAAGTTTGTATACGTACCATTATTGTACGTATTGTTTGAGTAATCAAGAGTGATGTTGGCAGATGGTGATGAAGATTGAACGAGGAGATGCTGCGTTCCTGCAGCTTTAGCGATGAGATCGTCCCAAAGTTGAAACGATAATTGCGCAGTTGCCACTTGAAGTGCGTCCATAGTAACTAAATGGCTTCCACCTTCAGATGGGACACCTGATCCGTTAGTAGGAGTGCCACTATTTATGGAATAGGAAATAGTGGGTAGATTTGCAGCCCAATTAAATGTGTCGCCGGTTAGACTGCCTCCCCATGAAGTCGTGATCTGGTATATGATTTGGTTTGTTGTGAATGTAGGCTTTGGAGTGTTAAAGGAAATGAAGTCGCTTGAGGTGTCTAAGGGTTTCGAACTTGACATATGTAGCTCCTATGTAAAGGTTAGATAAAAGCTCAAAAAAAATGTAACACCTGTTAACCTGAATAATGTATCAGACGATAAAAAAAGGGTTGCAAGATATCCTGCAAATTATTATATCAGATTTAGTTAAGCTAAGTCAACTAAAAGTGATAGTCATGTAACCCTCTTTGCGGAATATAATCACACCAGAGAGCACTCAACAAAAACTTGCAAGATAAAAATGGACACCCTAAGAAGTCATAACGATTGGCTGTTGTTTTTTGACGAAAAACTCAAGAGGCGATGTATACCCTTAAGTTGAGTGTTTTCGTTTTCTGTTGTAAAATACAATGCCGTGGATCCAGAGTTTCCTGCCTGGATGTTTGCCATCTCCCGGAATTTTGTAATGGCAGAACGCTGATGTATATTAACAGTGAAGGGTGAGCTGGTGAACCCTTGGAAAGCTTGGTACACTTGTATGTATGCCAGAAATAATCTCAAAGAAAATAGAAATCTGCTATAGACAACGCTTGAACAACGTTTATATTGCTTTTATACTGTGCTGTACACAGTATTCATAAGCCTCTCCGTTGCTGACTTTTCAGATTTTGGGGATTAAGGGAACCAAAGTTGATTGACCGATGGCCATGTCCTTTCATGGAGCACATCGAAAAAGTAAGCATTATATTTCGGAATATCAGAAGAGTTAGAATGCTGAGAAACAGCGGGAGTTGGTTATGGAAACAATAAGAACTTAAACCGTTCTGTTATGATACTACGTTCTTGAAATGAATATTCCAGTTGATGGAGAACATGCGGACAAGAAAGCTGAGTTAGAAAGGCTATCAAATATGGTTGAAGTAAAGGAAAGTAGTTTTGAGGAGTTCAGCCGTATATATGAACAATTTCAGCAACGATACCTTTTTGAGGTTGGCCAGAAGCGGGCTGAACTTAACAGACTTATTGATGAATTCAATACATTAAGTGCAAAGAAGTTTCAGTATGGTTATAAGGTGAACCAACAGGGTTTCGAAAGCGAAATGGGGGTGAAAAAACCAGCTGTTGAGTGGAAGGATGAAAAAAACAAGACTCGGATAGAGTCGCACACTATTCAGGAGTTGAAAGATGCAAAGAGACTGTATCGAAAAATTGCCTCTCTCATTCATCCTGATAAAGCGACAGATGATATGTCGCATCCTTTTCGTACAAAACTGATGTCCGAGTTGAATGACGCCTACGATCTAAAAGATATGATCAAAATGCAACGCATTCTTGAACAATGGCAGGAAAGCCCTGAGTCCATAGCAGGAGACGATACCGTGTCTGAACATTTGAGAATAGATCGGGCAATAGGGCAATTCAAAAGAAGGTTATTGGAAATCGAGAAGGAAACTTCGAGAATAAAAACTTCTGAGCTCTATGCTTTAATGCTCAAGGTGCATGAGGCTGAGAGAAAAGGAAGAGATTTGCTCGTTGAAATGTCGATGTCCCTCAATACTCAGATACAAGATGCTAAAAACAATTTGTTAATAAGGATGTATGGATAGATTTTTTTTTCTGCATAGGAGGCGGTTGAGTTGTTGGTCGTCATGAAAAGTATGATATGAAGGTCGTTCTCTGGTTTTTTATAGTACTTATTTTATATCTCTCAGGCTTGAAATCCCCGCAGCTTGTGGCGTGGAGATTCAGTTTAACCCATTTTTCTCTAAAATAATATTTGTGCTCCTTACAAAAATTACGTTTACATACAGTGAGCTTGAAGATCGTATTCTTATGTCGGCCATGGCGATGGAGGGGAAGACGGTGGCATTTTGGCTGACTCAGCGCCTGTGCAGTCGTCTGGTTCGTGCACTTACTGCTCATCTTCAACGCTCGGTGTCTCGGTCAGCTTTGGTTGAGATGGGGTTGCAGCTTTCTTGTCAGCAGCGTGAAGCTGAATGGCAGCATAAACCTTCTGAACCTGTGATTAATAGAATCGAGTCACTGTTGGTGTTGCCTGAGAAGGTTGTTCTGTCGTGTTCTTCACAGAGCGCTATATTGTTATTTCCTTTTGATGATGGCAGTGAGGCACAGTTGCGTTTGAATTTGCAGGAGTTGCGACAGTTGTTGGCAATTGTGTATCGGCTATACCAACATGCAGGTTGGCCAAAGGAAGTCTGGCCTGAATGGATTAACAGTGCTGAGCCTGGGATGAATTGACCCTTCCCGAAATATGAATTTATTAAGTCTTTAAAATGTTATCATCAACGCTATATTTTATAATGAATTAACGCATTAACTGTTTCAATCTACTTGGATTTGGTCTGAAGGTATTTTAGATTATTTCTTTTTTTTATCATATTGTGTACCATTATTTAAATAACTAGCAAAATGGTTTGAGGAGCGATTTTATTATGGCAAAAGTCAAAAAAGAAGAGCCGGTTTTAACCGTTAACGGTATAAAATATTTTGAAGCTGATCTTTCTGAGGAAGTAAAAAAGCATGTTGTGAATGTACAGGGTGCCGAAGCAGAGATCAAACGTCTTCAGATGCTCCTGGCACTTGCTCAGACTGCTCGGAATGCCTACCAACAGGCGCTGATGGCTGTATTGCCTGTGAAGAGTTAAGTGAGTTACTTCCAGCTAACCGGATATTATAACTTCCAGTTTTATTGTTTGTGAAAAATAATCAAGAAATATCCTCGTTGCGCCAGGCACTTACGGCATTGTTTCCATCTCTAAAACAGGCATTTTATTTTAGTTTGTTTGTGAATATTCTAGTGCTGGCACCAAGTGCTTATATGATGCAGGTTTACGATCGTGTGGTTAATAGCCGGAGTCATATGACATTGTTGATGCTCACTGTTCTGGTTGTTGGTATCTACGCGCTTCTCGAAGCTCTTGAGTGGGTGAGGCGCCAGGTAATGCATGATGCAGGCAAGGTGCTTGATAAGAGGTTGCGTTCGAGGGTATTCGATGCTATTTTTTCAGCAAGGCTTTTGAACCTTCCAGTATCTGGAGCTCAGGCTTTGCGTGACCTTAAAACGATTCGTGAGTTTCTTCCCTCACCAGCTCTTCTGGCTTTTGTTGATGCACCTCTTGCACTTCTTGTGCTTGTGTTGCTCTTTACGATGAGTCCCGCTCTCGGATGGTTTGCTGTTGCTGGTGCCCTCGCACAGTTTGCGATAGGAATCATTAATGAGCGTCGTGTCCGTGAACCTCTGTTAGCCGCAAACCGTAGCGCAACAAGTGCTCAAACCTATGCGGATGGGGTTATTCGAAATGCTCAGGTTATTGAGTCAATGGGGATGCTTGGCGATATACACAAAAGGTGGATGGGTCGTCAACAGGAGTTTCTTGTGCAGCAAGCTGTTGCTTCTGACCATGCTGCTACTAACGCATCCCTTTCTAAACTAGTGCAAAGTCTTTTGAGTTCTCTTTTGCTTGGTATGGGATGCTGGTTAACCTTGAAGGGAGAGCTTCATGGTTCTGGTATGATTGTAGCGTCCATTCTTGGAGGCAGACTACTTGCTCCACTTGTACAGATTATTGGAAGCTGGCGTCAGGTAGAAACGGCCTTGGAATCATTTAACCGTCTTGATGTTCTTCTTAAAGAGTTGCCTCCTCATAAGAAAGATATGGCTTTGCCGGCACCGACTGGTTTTCTTTCGGTTGAAGGAGTTAGCGCTGGGGCGCCGAGAAGTCCTGTACAAATTCTTAAGGGAGTTAGTTTCAGGGTGCCTCCTGGCGGGTCACTTGCAATTGTCGGGCCATCTGCATCGGGTAAAACTACTCTTGCTCGCCTTTTGGTAGGGATATGGCCAGCGGTGCAGGGCAAGGTTAGGCTTGATGGTAATGACATTTTTCAGTGGAACAAAGATGAACTTGGGCAATACGTGGGGTATCTGCCCCAGAATGTCGAGCTTTTTGAGGGTAGCATTGCCGAAAATATAGCGCGTTTTGGTGAACCCGATGCAGCTAAAGTTATTGAAGCATGCAGGATGGTAGGACTTGAAGGTTTTATTGACCAGTTGCCAGATACATACGATACTCAGGTTGGTGACGATGGTGCTTTTCTTTCTGGGGGTGAGCGGCAGAGAATAGCCCTTGCCCGAGCGGTCTATGGTATGCCTAAGTTTGTAGTGCTTGATGAGCCGAATGCTAGCCTTGATGATGCTGGTGATTTGGCGCTCCTCAATGCGGTCAAGTTGTTGAGAGCTCAGGGTACGACAGTGATTGTCATGACCCATATCTTAAGTATTCTTGGCGCAATAGAGCATATGATGGTTTTGGTAGATGGCCAGGTGCAGCGCTTTGGCACTTGCCAGGAGGTACTTTCAGCTCTTCAGGCTCCTCCTGCTCCATCACAACCTTCAAGCAAGTAACCACCGAGTTAATTTTATTTGAAAGAAGATCCTTTATGAAACCTGACTTTTTTAACCGTAGTGCATTGACTCGTCAGCTCTGGACCTTTCGGAAAGAGTTTATCTGGGTAGGTATTTTCAGTCTGATTGCTAATATTTTGATGCTGACCCCTACACTATACATGTTGCAGCTTTACGGACGAGTTATGAAAAGCGGCAGTGAGTTGACGCTTCTTATGGTTACATTATTTCTTCTTTTATTTTATGGAGTTATGGCATTTGCTGAGTGGCTTCGCTCGCGTCTTTTGGTGCGCGTAGGGGTCCGGCTTGATGAAGCTCTAAACTCTCTTGTGTTTAACTCTAGCTTTGATGCTTATCTGGACCGTTCTTCTCATAATGCATCAGAGGCATTTATTGACTTAACTAATATTCGTCAGTTTTTAACAGCCAATGGAGTTATTGCTTTTTTCGATACACCATGGACGCCAATTTATATTGCTGTTATTTTTCTGCTCAGTCCTTTTCTAGGCTGGCTTTCAATTTTATTTGCTGTAATTCAACTCGGTTTGACCTGGCAAAGTCATCGGCATTCTACTCGCGAGATAGAAAATGCAGCTGAAGCCAGCAGTGATAGTTACCGCTTTGTACAGAGCAAACTTCGAAATATCGAACCAGTTCATGCCATGGGAATGACAGGACATCTTCGTGAGCGTTGGTTCAAGATGCATGATGTTTCGCTAGATAAATCTGAATCCTCTTTTCAAAGACAGCATCGTCAGCAATCTTTTGTTAAGTTTGTACGCTACAGTATGCAGTCGCTGACACTTGGGGCTGGTGCCCTTATGGTTATTGAAGGGAAGATGGCTGTCGGGTCGATGATTGCTGCTAATGTATTGATGTCAAAGGCACTTCAACCGCTTGATCTTGTTGTAGCTGTCTGGAAGCCTTTTGTACAGGCTCGTTCTGCGTTTTTTCGTCTTGAAAAACTGCTTGAGGAATTTCCTGAACGTGCTTATGGCGTAAAACATCAGGATCCTTTGGGTGAGATCCGTATGAATGCACTTTTTGCGACTGTTGAGGGACGACAGTCACCTATTCTGCAGGATATCAATGTTGTTTTTCCAGCAGGAAGAGTTACTGTGATTGTTGGACCGTCTGGTTCTGGAAAATCAACACTTGCTCGTTGTATTGTCGGCGTATGGCCTAAGAGGGAAGGTAGTGTCCTGATTGATGGAGAGACTATTGAGAGTTGGAACAGGATTGATCTTGGACCGTTTCTTGGCTATCTTCCACAGGATATTGAGTTGTTTGATGGTACGATTGCAGAAAATATTGCCCGATTCGCAGAAGTTGATGCTATGAAAGTGATCGAGGCTGCTAAGCGTACTGGGATTCATGAGATGATTTTACGTTTTCCGCGCGGTTACGACACACAGATTGGAGAAGCTGGTGGAATGCTTTCTGGAGGGCAGCGGCAGCGTCTTGGTCTTGCTCGGGCAATGTATGGCAATCCAGTGATTCTTGTCCTCGATGAACCGAATGCTAACCTTGATGATGCAGGTGAGCGCTCATTGTATGAGGCAGTTCTTGATTTGAAAAAATCTGGTACAACCGTCATTCTAATAACGCACCGTCCCAGTATTCTCAGAGTTGCAGATCTTTTGGTCGTGATGCAGGATGGAAAAATTATTCGTTGTGGTCCTCGTGATGAAGTCTTGGCAGCTTTACGTCCGGCGACTTCGCAGCCGATTATTTCATAGGACCGATACAATTTTTGACAAATGTTTAAAAGATAGCAATGAGTATTCGTAATGTTTTAGCAACGAGGAACCCTCTTCAGGTTGAAAAAGCTAATGGGTCGGAGTATCGCGATACCCGCAGCACAATACGGCTTGGTATTTGGATATTACTTGTCGGATTTGGAGGGTTTCTCCTTTGGGCGGCTTTTGCCCCGCTTGATGAAGGGGTTCCAGCACAGGGAATAGTGAGTATTGCCACCAAGCGCAAGGTCGTTGAGAATTTGCACGGTGGCAGAATTGAGACTGTAAATGTTAGAGAGGGGCAGATCGTTCGCGAAGGAGATGTCCTCATGAAACTTGAAAATCAGACAGCTAAAGCGCGCTATGATGAGATTCATCAGCATTATTTGGGAATGAGGGCTATAGCGGATCGTCTTTTTGCAGAGATACATGGTGCTGGTTCTATTTCTTTTCATAAAGACTTGTTGAATGATCATGAAAGGACGTTGGCTGAACAGAATATGCAAAATCAACGGCAGCTCTTTTTGTCTAGGCAAAGGTCTATGAAGATTTATAATGATCAGTTGGCAGGTCTTAAAGTGTTGGTTAGTGAAGGCTACGCTCCCATGAATCAGCTTAACGAATTAGAGTTGAAGATTGAAGATTTTAAGGCTACTACTGCTTCTCAATTTTCTCAGGTACAGCTTGAAGTTGAGGCTGATGCAGAAAAGACAAAAGCGCTGGCGGGAGAGCTTGCTGATACCGCGGTTCGCGCTCCTGCTTCAGGACAAGTGGTAGGGTTGCAGGTGCAGACAGTTGGAGCGGTTATTCAACCGGGTCAAAAGATCATGGATATTGTACCGCTACACGAGGGACTTCTTATTGATGCTAAAATATCTCCTCAGTTAATCGATAGTATTCGTAAAGGTCTTGCAGTTGACGTTAGCTTTTTTTCATTTTATCACTCACCTCAGCTTGTTGTGAAAGGTGTGGTTGAGTCACTTTCGAAAGATATCATAACAGACAGTCAGGTTAATCCTTCAATGCCTGGAGCATCTTATTATCTTGCGCGTGTCTTTGTTACCGCTGAAGGGCTCAAAACTTTAGGAAAACGTCAGATGCAGCCTGGGATGCCGGTACAGGTTGTCATCAAGACTGGTGAGCGGTCGCTTCTGACTTATCTGGTTGACCCTTTATTCAAAAGGATTACTGTTTCAATGAAAGAAGAATAATTGAATGAAGAATAATATTGTCCTTGTTATCAAGGCTTTTTATGGTGGATATTACAGTAGTTGGTAATAATAAATGTTATGAGTGAGATAGAGACATGAAGTTAATGCTTCGTTTGATGGTTGTTGCTGGGCTGTTTGTTGCTTTTCCAGTCTATGCCGAGCCGCTCGATTTATCATCGGCTTTTCAGAAAGCTGTAGGCTATGATGCTCAATTACGTGCGGCACATGCTGATAATCTTGTATCAAAAGAAGAGATAGCCAAGGCGAGATCTCAATTTCGTCCGAGTGTGCACCTGAATTTGAGTCGGGGTAGGAACGAAACAAAAAGTACTAACTTGGTACAAGATCCATATACTGGTGTATTGATCCCTCAATATGGAAATCAGTTTTATAATTCTAAAACTTATGCTTTTTCTTTACAGCAACCTCTCTTTAATTTATCGAGTTATTCTGAGTATAAACAAGCTAAAGCTATAGCTGCAAAAAGCGATGCAGAACTCCAAAAAGAAGAGAAAGGATTAATAGTTCGAGTAGCAGAAGCTTATTGTAATGCGTTATATTCGGAGGATAACCTTGAATTTAGCCGAGTACATATTAAGGCTTCACAGGAGCAGTTGCAGCAGACAAAAAAACGCCATGAGAAAGGGTTTGGTACGATAACAGAGGTAAGTGAGTCAGAGGCTGCTTATGATATGGCACTTGCTGAAGGTGTTGATATTATTAACGGACTTGAGAATAACCGACGTGAGCTTGAGCATTTGACAGGATTTTATCCTGTTGAGCTTTGTAAACTTATTCCTGAGAAAATGGTTTTAGCAAGGCCAGAACCGGCAAATGTTGAGTTATGGGTAGAACTAGGTCATTCCGGTAATAATGATGTGCTTGCAGCACGCCAGGAAATTCAAATTGCTAGAAAAGAGGTGGATAAACAGCGCGCTACTCGCTATCCGGTACTAAATCTTGTAGGGAGTAGAACATATTCGGATAGTGATAACAATTACACAATTGGATCAATCTACGACACTTATTCGATAGGGCTTCAAATGAGCATGCCTATTTATACAGGTGGTTACGTAAGTTCATCGGTTCGTCAGGCTCAGGCAAAGAGGTTAAAAGCACAGGAACAGCTCAGCTGGAAGGAACGAGGTGTTGAATCAGATGTCAGAAAAAATTATAGCGGAGTGATCAGTAGCATTTCGCAGATTCATGCTTATGAACAGGCTGTTAAATCAGGAGAAATTGCCTTCAAGGGTACACAACAGGGATTTCTGGCTGGCTTGCGTACGAACTCGGAAGTGCTCGATGCAGAGCAAAAGCTTCTCTCAAACATGAGGAATCTTGCTAAGTCAAGATATCAATATATTCTGTATCGTCTGCAGCTTAAAGAGAGTGTTGGCTCGTTGTCTGAAAGTGATGTCGACGAGATAAATAGTTGGCTTGGCGCCCAGAAAAAATAACTTTTTATGAATGATTTCCTGAGGCAATCAGGATTCTGTGGTTAACGACAAAAAACCATTTTTAAACCCGCTGATTTGGTGATTACTAATTTCCAAAATTGGTTGTATTTAATTTCCGGTAACATCAGGTAATGTAAAACTGGTGCTCGGGTTAATGTAATGTGCCCAGTTTGGATGATCTGGATTGGAAAGAAGAGCAAGTAGTTGTCCGGTACTTTCTTTCCATGTGAGCCACTCTATGTCTTTAGTTTCGGGAGCCGTCCTATCTATGAGTGCATTATTCCATTGTTTGATTGCATCTGCCAACTCTTCAGGTGTAAAGCCCGAAAAGTAGCTTGCATGATTTCCGGCAACTTCAAAAAAAACCGGTAGATCTCTTGCTAGAATCGGGCAGTTGTGTTGCGCAGCTTCAATAAGTGGTAGTCCGAATCCTTCGCCGGATGATGCCATAAGTACACCCGTTGCTGCTTTGTATAGTTTCAGCAATGCTCCATCGCTTACATTGTCAAACCAGAAAAGTCGTTTATTAAGTTCTTTATGTCTGCAAAGCTGAGTTGTTATTATTTTAACGTCCCATCCAGTTTTTCCAACAATTACTAAAGCTATGTCGATGCCTTGTTGCCAAAGAAGTTCAAAGGCGGCAAGCGCTTGAGCATGCCCTTTGCGCGGTTCAATGGTTCCTACCATAAGTATGTTAGGTATTTTAGATTGTTTTTGAAACAATTTGTTGTATCGTTTTGGAAGCCGAGATGTTGGGAGGCTAGAGCTGATATCAGCCCCTAAGTGAAACCAACCGATATTAAACGGCTTGCAAAGATTTTGAGAATAGTTTTGTATCCATTCTTTGAATTCATCTGCAACTGACCGGGATATACAGAGAGCTCCGTCACCAACGCCGGTAATCGTTTCAAGCCAAAGCTTGTGAGTCGCACTCATTCCTGAATGAAAGTAATCAGGCAGAGTTATTGGTAAGAGATCATAAATTACAAAGTAAAGAGTACCCCCTCGCTTCCGAAAACGCACTAAAAATTCTTTTTGTGCAATGATAATATCTGCCTGAAAATCAAGGGCCAAAAAAACATCTCCCTGTCTTGTTTCAACTACTGAATCATTTGAATTTATTTTTTTTTTACTCAGGAATTTTGCTGTAAAGCGGCGTGCGTAATGGTAAGATGATTTTTTTGTTGCATATACAGGCTCTACCGTGTATCCGTCTGGAGGGAATAGTAGAAGCTCTTTTAGGGTACTTCGGACAACACGCTGTATTCCGGTTTTGGCATCTCTTTGGACTAACTCAGAGACATCTACAAGAAGTTGCTTTTTTTGAATAGAGCGACTTTGTACTGAGTTTTGGTTTTGATTGATGGATGGAAAAAGTTTGCTAAGAATTTTTTTCAGAGAATGCTGCATTTTGATGGAATATTTTCGCTCAGGTGAGTTCATTAAGATTCTTCATAAGAAGGGTTGAACATCGCTGCCAAGAAAAGTGTTCGGCTTGCTCTTTAGCCGCAATTCCTAGCTTGTTTCGGAAGAGGGTATCATCTCGGAGGCGCTTAATTGCCTTGACCCAATTCTCGGGTTGATCGGGTGAGGCGAAGAGGGCTGCATCGGCCATTACTTCAGTCATTGCCGGGCGTGAACTGCAGATTGACGGAACTCCGAGTAGGCCCGCCTCAAGAGGAGGAAGCCCAAACCCTTCATAAAAGCTAGGGCAAACCAGCGCTAAGGCATTTCCGATGACATAACCGGCTTCATCATCTTTGAGTCGCCCTAAAAAATGCACCCGATCTATTATTTCCATATCAGCCACAAGCTTTTTTGCTCTTTTGTTTCCGCCGATCATGATAAGGGAGATGTCTCGGATTGAAGGGTCGCGCATAGCAGTCAATATTACCTTAATGTTTTTATGGTAGTCAATAGCTCCAAGGTAGACAATGAAGTTCTCTGAAGGTAATTTGAATGATCTCTTTTTTGCAATAGGTAGTTTGGTTACCCCCAGAGAGATGACATTGATTTTTTCACGCGGTATTGCAAGAAGTCTGGAGATATCGTCTGCGCTGGCATGGCTGATGGTTAGAATTTTATCTGCCTGCCGCGCTATAGGTTTTAAAGTTGATTCCCAGTGTTTAGACATATCGGTAAACATTTCAGGAAATAATAAGGGGATAACATCAAGGATTAAAATGCAAGAGGGGTGTGGTAGTATTGCTGGACACCAATGGATTGTTGAATAAAAAAAGACACTTTTTTTATTCAACAATCCACTTTTATAGGGTGTGGTTTTTTTTAGTAGTTGAAGTTGGTTGTAGAGTTCCCGTGATACTCGACCAATACCTCTGAATTCCTTAAGGGCATGTTTGTGAAAATTTATCTTAAGACTTCCAATCGTAATATTGATATAATGCCGAATGCTGTCTTTACGGACATGGACCGTGCTGAATATTTTCTTTTTTTTAAAGAACATGTGAAGTTGAGCAATACTCTTATTATAGAGAAAGAGTAACATTGTAATTATTATTTTCAAGGCTTCAATTTT
>Ga0118677_10011826_pt1 | contig 12971 bp, 7 predicted proteins | sample AliMusrvi5mmetaG_FD_86154 | JGI IMG/M metagenome (GOLD analysis project Ga0118677, IMG submission 86154)
ACTTCTGATAGACGATGCCGATGCCGCCGCCGATCGACCAGAACTCGATGTCGTGTTGTTGTTTGAGCTGGCGGACGAGCGGCGTGATTTTTTCGACCGCTTCGATGAACGGGGTAATCGAAGTGAGCTGGGATCCGATGTGCATCTGCAACCCGCGCAGGCGGATGTTGGGAAATTCCTTGGCGGCGCGCCCGTAAAGCCCGGGGATCATTGCGGCATCCACCCCGAACTTGTTTTCGGATTTGCCGGTGGAGATATACTTATGGGTATGCGCATCGACATTCGGGTTGACCCGCACCGCGACGGGCGCGACCAACCCCATTTTTCCGGCCACCTGGTTGAGGTAACGCAGTTCCTCCTCGCTTTCGACGTTGAACGAATAAATCCCCTGTCGGAGCGCATATTCGATTTCATTGCGGGTCTTGCCGACACCGGCAAACGTGCAATGCCCCGGATCGCCGCCCGCCTTGATCACCCGGAACAACTCGCCGCCCGAAACGATGTCGAATCCGGCCCCCGCCCCGGCTAACAAGCGGAGCACCGCCAGATTCGAATTCGCCTTCACCGCATAGGCCACCTCATGGTGCAGCCCGGTTAGTGCGGCGTCGAGGCGGTGGAAATGACCGAGAATCGTCGCCGCCGAATAAACATAGAGCGGCGTGCCGTGTTCGGCCGCCAACGCCGCCAACTCGACATCTTCACAATAGAGGGAACCGTTTTTGTAGGAAAATCCGTGCATCGCGGGATGCGAAGTAACACCCGCTGGCGGCGTGGTAAAGCGCGGAAAATCCGCAAGCGGCGGACCGGTTGCGGATTTGTGAGTCAGTGATAGCGGAATGCTGGATTATTCAGCGGCTGGTGCCGGCGCCGGCGCGGCGGGCGGTGTGTGCGGGGCACCTTTGTGCGGGGCGCCTTTGCCGGCACCGCCCGGAGCATGTTGCGGGTGGAATGCCTTGAATTCCTCAAGGGTGACCTTGCCATCGGTATTGGTGTCCATTTTCTTGAAGGCTTCCTCGGCCTTGGCAGGATCCTTCTGGAACATCGGGCCGGCTTTGAGTTCGTCGATGCTCAGGGAGCCGTTACCATCGGTGTCGAGTTTCTTGAACCTTTCCTCGGGACTCATTTGCGGGTGTTTGCCGGCACCGCCGGGGCCTTGATGTGGGGCGGTCGGTTTGTCCTGGGCGAATGATAGTGATGTGGCGAGGGCCAGCGCGCTGAGGGTGCAGATGCGGATTTTCATGATTATTGTTGGTTTGATGCAATGTGTCGGAGCGGCAACTGCCTGATCGCGACACCTCGTTAAACTCCCCGGAACCCGAAAAGATTCGATCAACTTGGTGAAAAGTTCGGTTTTTTGCTTTTGCCTGCGGGCCAAGCTGGTGTTTTCTTGGCTCGCCCATGAGAATCGGCATCGCCCAAATCAATCCGGTTGTCGGGGATTTTCCCGGCAACGCCAAGCGCATCCTCGCCGCCTACCGCGAGTGCCTTGACGCGGGCGCGGACCTCGTGCTCACCCCGGAGTTGTCGTTGGCCGGTTATCCGCCGCGGGATTTGGTCTTCAAATCGCAATTCGTGCCGAAATGCCTGCAGGCACTCGACTATCTGGCCGGCGAGTCGCGCGAGGTGCCGCTTCTGGTAGGATATGTGGACCGTCATTATCCGGCGCGGCCGGGTAAACCGTTCCGCAATGCTGTCGCCTGGCTGGAACGCGGGAAAATCCGCCACCGGGTCTGGAAAACCCTGCTGCCAACCTATGACGTGTTCGACGAACGTCGGTATTTCGAACCCGGCGAAACCTGCGCGCCCATCCACTGGAACGGCCTGACTATCGGTCTAACAATCTGTGAGGACATCTGGACGGAGGACTACCTGCAGCGCCCGTTTTACGACCGCGATCCGGTCAATGAACTCGCCGCCAAGGGGATCGACCTGCTGATCAACGTAAGTGCCTCGCCATTTCATCTGGGCAAACCCGCGCTGCGGCGGGCCATGATCGGCGGCATCGCCCACCGCATCCAGGCACCTGTCGTTTATTGCAACACGGTCGGCGCCAACGACCAACTTGTGTTCGACGGCCACTCGCTGGTCGCCGCCGCCAACGGCCGGATCACCGTGCAATTGCCCGGATTCACCGATGCCTGCCGCGTGGTGGACCCGTTTTTGACAAGCGATTCCGACGTGCCGCTGGACGACTGCGAGCCGGCCGAACTCTATCAGGCGTTGGTGCTCGGGTTGCGCGATTACGCATCCAAATGCGGGTTTTCCGGCGTGTGCCTCGGTCTGAGTGGTGGCATTGATTCCGCGTTGGTCGCGGTGATTGCCGCCGCTGCGGTGGGTCCGGAAAACGTCCGCGGGCTCACGATGCCCAGTCCGTATTCGTCGCGCGGCAGTGTGGAGGATTCGTTCGCGTTGGCGGCAAACCTCGGTATGCGGTGTGACGAGGTGCCCATCGGTGAGGCGTTTGCCGCAGTGAAGGCCACCATGGGACCGCTGTTCGCGGGGAAACCCGAAGACGTCACCGAGGAAAACATGCAGGCCCGGATCCGCGGCTTGCTGCTGATGGCCATTTCTAACAAGGAAGGCCGACTGTTGCTCACCACCGGTAACAAAAGCGAGTTGGCGGTCGGTTATTGCACGATTTACGGTGACATGTGCGGCGGGCTGGCGGTGATTTCCGATCTGCCTAAAATTCGGGTTTATCAAGTGGCGCGTTGGGTCAACCGGGATTGCGAAGTCATCCCGTGGAACACGATCCACAAGCCGCCGAGCGCCGAATTGCGGCCGAACCAGAAGGATCAGGATACCTTGCCACCTTATGAAATCCTTGACGCCATCCTCGAACTCTATGTCGAGCACCATCTTTCGTCCGACGAAATCATCGCCCGCGGCTTCGAGGAAAACACCGTGCGCTGGGTGCAGCGCCGCGTCGATCTCAACGAATGGAAACGCCATCAGGCAGCCCCCGGTCTGCGGGTGACATCCAAGGCTTTCGGTATCGGACGCCGCATGCCCATCGTGCAGCGATTTGTCGGTTAGATCCATCATCGGAAATACCACCTCATCATGACTCTCAGTGCCGCACGCATCATTCTCGGTCTCTCACCGGATGAGGACCCGCGCCCTCATTTGGCGGAATTCAGGGCGGCCCGCGACCGCATCGCCGAATGGGTGCGAACCGCAAGCGACGAAGCCACTGCGGATCGCTATCAGGAAGGACTCATCGAATTCGACCAGGCGCTTGCCGCCATCCTCGAATTGTTGGAAGAAATACCAGTGTTGCCGCAGCCGCAACCTTCTCCACTGCCGGTCAAGCCCTTGATGAAAGTCGCAGTGGTTCCCCGGGCGGTGCTGGTGGCGGGTGGTACAGCCCCTCAAGCGGCAGCCGAACCCGTGCCCGAGGCAGCGCCTCTTCTGTCTTCTGTCTCCAAGTCTTCCGTCTCGTCGGTGCCCGCGCCGCGCCGGCGTTCGTTCGCCAGGCTCGGATGGATGCTGGTTTTCCTGTTGGCAATCCTGGGGGGCGGCTATTTGTTATATCAATACGAACAGGACCAGGTCGTGCGGCGCAAAGCCCGTATCACCGTTCTGGAACGCGAGGGATCGGAATTTGTCGAACACCGTCGTTGGCAGGATGCGTCCCAATGTTTTTCCGAATTGGAAGAACTTTCCCCCGGCTCCGAAGTGGCCCGGTTGGGACACCGCAGCGTCGAGGCCGGCATGGCCGAAGAACAGACGCAATTCGTCGGCTATCTGACCGGCCAGGCCATCGCCGAACTGGAAGCGGGCCGCTTGGAGGAGGCCCAAGCCGCAATCCAATGCGTACTCGAAAAGTATCCCGGAGAAAAGGAAGCCACCGCCATTCTCGCGCGGATCACCTCAGCTCGCGCCAGCCGAATCCGCGACAAGGCCATCGCCGACGCCCGCCAACAACGCGACGACAAACAATGGAACGAGGCCATCGCCACCGCGCGCAAGGTGCTCTCCACCACCCCGGACGACGCGGATGCCCAAGCGATTGTCGCCGACGCGACCGCAGGTTTGGCCAAACAGGCCGCCGACCTCGCCAAGGCGAAAGATCTGCTAGAGAGGGCCGTGGCCCGCGACCAGGGGAAGTTCGATGCCCAGGCGCTCAATTGGTTGCGCGAGGCGGTCGCCCTCGCACCGGGTGATGCCGTGATCGCCGCGCGGCTGGAAAAGATGGCCTCCTACACCCGCACGCTGCGGGTGCCGGGTGATTTCGCCACGCCTGCGGAAGCGTTGGCGGGTGCCCATGACCGTGACCGGATCGTGTTGGCGGAACAATCGTGGAAGGGCCAGCTTGTCGTCAACGCCGCCGTCGAACTCGAAGGTGCCGGACCCGGCAAAACCATCGTCATGTGCCCGGCCACCGAAGGATGTCCGATCCTGATCGGCCCGGCTGCCAAGGGCGCACGCATCAGCGGCATCGCCTTCCGTCACGAGGCGTTCCACGCTCTTGGTACGGATCGCTTTTCCGCCGCTCTGGTCAACGGTGGCACCGCGACCTTTGTCGATTGCCGCTTCAGCGATGCCAGCGGCCATGGTTTGGTGGTCATTGAAAACGGTTCGGCCGTCGCCAGCCACTGCCGCTTCTCTGACAACGGGTGGAACGGCGCGTCCGTCAGCGGCCCGGGCAGCACCCTGGATGTCAGCGATTCCGAATCCATCAACAACTTCGGCCATGGCATCGAATCGTGGGACGGCGCCGCCATCACCCTGTCGAACAACCGTTGCGAAGGCAATTGCCGCAACGGCATCCACGCTGACAACGCCACCACCACCACCACCATCACCGGCAACCAACTCGTCGCCAACCGCGAGTTCGGCCTCGTGCTCGACAGCGCAGGCTCCGGCAAAATCGCCGACAATACCGCCCGCGCGAATTTGCTGGGAGGCATCGTGATCCGCAAGGCCGCCGCCGCGCTGTCCGTCACCCACAACACCGCCACTCTCAACCAGGGACCGGGACTCGTTCTCGAAAAGGGCTTGTCCCAAGCGCCCTATGCCACCAACACGTCCACCAAAAACACCGCCCAGCAAATCCTAACCAACGCCGATCTTTCCCAATACGAGACACCCAAGGAAGCGCTTCCTGACAAGAAGGAAAAGCCATCGCTCAAAGCCCTGCCACCGTGATCCATGCCTTCGCCCTCACCCGGACCCCGGCAACCCGAACCGACCACTGCGCTGGCGGTCCTGTTGTTAGGCACCGGGCCGTTGCGGTGCCGCCGTAACGGCGGGTGCCAGGAGTTGTTAGTTAGAAGTTTCCGGCCACCGGTTCACGCAACGGTCCTCACCGCAAAAGTAATTTCCAGGCAGTCGGATTTAAGGTGGTCATCGCATGGAAAGGATGGCAAAGTCACCTCCTGCCGCGTTTCTTCTGGCGACGGTCGCAAGGCCATCGTGCGCATCAACGGGCAATCCAAGGTGATCCAATCCGTGAGGACGGCAATTGGCTTGTCAATTGCCCGACGCCCTGAAATGCCAACTCGGAACATGCTGGAACAGCGATTTTACGACCATGAAAACAACAAGCAAAAAACAAATGAAGCAGGCAATAGGGCTGGCAGCGATGCTGGCGTTCGGCGGGGCAATGGCGCAGGCAGAAGGCATCACCGGTGAGGTCGGAGGGAAACTTCTGGCGTCGGGAAACGGCGTGATGGTGCTCTCGGCAGCGGGCGAGGTGGAATGGCAGCATGCCACGGGCCTCACGCACGACGCCTGGCTGCTGGCCAACGGCAATGTCATGTACGCGGATGGCGACTCCGTCACCGAGGTCACGCGTGAACACAAGATCGTCTTTAGTTACAAGTCCGCCGAAAAACGCGGTGGCGGCACCTATGCCTGCCAGCGCCTGGCAAACGGCAACACGATGATTGGCGAGAATTCCACCGGCAAGGTGCTCGAAGTCGATCCGGCCGGCAAGGTCGTCTTTGAGCTGCAGACCAGCCCGGCCACCGTCGGCGAGCACCACAACATGCGCATGGTGCGCAAGCTGAAGAACGGCAACTACCTTGTCTGTCATTCCGGAGCCCACGTCGTGAAAGAGTACACGCCGAAAGGCGAGGTGGTGCTCGAACTCAAGACCCCTAACATCGCGTTCGCCGCGATCCGGACCGCGACGGGAACCACGCTGGTCGGGGCGCTGGACAAGATCATGGAGTTTGATGCCAAGGGCAAGGTGGTGTGGGAGTTCACCACCAAAGACATCCCCGGCGTGACGATCCGGAATATGACCGGGATAAACCTGCTGGCTAACGGCAATATCGTCACCGGCTGTTACTCCGCCTATGACAACAACGAGGGTTGCGGTCTCCTCGAAATCACCAAGGACAAGAAGCTCGTCTGGCGCCTGTCCAACCCGAAGGTCGGCTCCAGCATGATGGCCGTACAGAAACTCAGCGCAGACGGCAAACCGCTGCCGGGGGATTGCCAGCGCTAACTGTAGGGGTTTCCACAACTGCGCCGGCTGGACGAGTAGCGGTGGTCCTTGGATTACTGTTACGGATAAATTAGGTTCAATGAGAAACAAAACCATGAAACGAAACCTATTTGCCATAACAACCAGCTTGATGATTGGATCCGCCAACTCCTTGGTTGCGGTGCCGCGCCCGGAGCACCCGCGGCCGGACCTGTTGCGTGAGAACTGGCTGACCCTCAACGGCGAGTGGCAGTTCGAAATCGACAAGGCGGCGGATGGCGAATCGCGCGGACTGACTTACGGGAAGGATCTCAACGCGAAGATCATCGTTCCGTTTTGTCCGGAGAGCAAGCTGTCGGGCCTCGGGTTGGGCAACACCCGGAAGCTGAAGGATGTCTGGTATCGCAGGACATTTGAGATTCCTTCAGGCATGATTGGCAAACGGGTGAGGATTCATTTCGGCGGTGTGGATTACCAATCCTGGGTTTATATCAACGGCCAGCTTGCGGGATCACACATCGGCGAGAATGTGGAGTTCAATTTCGACATTACCGGGTTGCTCAAGGATGGATCGAACGAAGTGGTGGTGAAGGTGCTGGACAATATGTGGTCGGGTCTCCAACCCTGTGGCAAACAAAGCGGAGATCAGAGCTATAGCTGTTTCTATACCCGCACCACCGGCATCTGGCAACCGGTCTGGCTGGAGGCGGTTGGTTCCTCATTCGTGGAAAGCGTTTCCGTGGTGCCTGATCCCGACAATGCGCGGGTGCTGATCACGGCAAAGATCAACGGCCGGGACAAGGATCTGACGCTCACGGCGGAAGCGTTTGCCGACGGCAAGCTTACGGGGTCCGACACGACGAAAGGCCCGTGGCAGAACACCCTGGTGGTCAACCTCAAGGACAAGAATCTCTGGGAACCCGGCACGCCGTTCCTCTATGACCTGAAGCTCACGTTGTGCGCCGGCAACGAGAAAATCGACGAATTGAAGAGTTATTTCGGCCTGCGCAAAATCACCATCGACGGCCGCAAGATCCTGATCAACGGCAAACCGGTTTTCCAGCGCCTGATCCTCGACCAGGGATTCTATCCGGATGGTCTCTGGACAGCTCCTTCGGATGAGGAGTTGAAACGAGACATCGAGCGTTCGATGGCCTGCGGCTACAACGGCGCACGCCTGCATCAGAAGGTTTTCGAACCGCGGTTTCTCTATTGGGCGGACAAACTCGGCTACATGGTGTGGGGCGAGTACCCTAACGCCGGTTATGGGAACCAGCGGGAGGGATTTTCGGCTGTGGTGAACGAATGGACGGAGATCCTCTTGCGCGACAGGAACCACCCGGCAATCGTCGGGTGGTGCGCCTTCAATGAAAACTTCGAGGGCACAGGGGAGTTGCAGCAGATGATCTGGCATATCACCAAGGCTGTCGATCCCACGAGGCCCGCGCTGGAAGCCAGCGGTTGGGCTCACACGCTGCCCAATCCCGAAGTCAGGGATTCCCATGATTATTCCGGGAATTCGGCTCAATTGCGCAAGAAGTGGCTGGATTATTTTGCCAACCAAACCGAAGGACCCTATCCACCGGCGCGATATTTCAATCCCGGATCCTCGCAGTCCGACCGGGGCGTTCCGTTCATGATCAGCGAAATTGGCGGCATTGGCTGGGCCACCGAGGGTGGCTGGAGTTACGGGAACGGCCCGAAGACGCTTGACGAGTTTTACGACCGCTACAAGGGAACCATCGATGCCATGCTCGACAATCCGAACCTGTTCGGATTCTGCTATACTCAGTTGACCGACATCGAACAGGAAAGGAACGGGTTGTACTTCTACGACCGCAAGCCGAAGTTTGACGCGAAAAAACTGCACGAAATCACCGCACGCCAGGCCGCGTACGAACGCGGCGGACCGGTCGCGCCCCAGCCATCGGCGGAAGTCGTCATTGCCAAATGGAAAGTGCTGGTGGGTGCCGTGCAGGACGGCAACCTGAGCACGCCATATCGATATGTCATGGATAAGCCTGCCGATGACTGGATGAAGGAGGAGTTCGATGACAAATCGTGGAAGACCGGTTTGGCCGGGTTCGGCAGTGGGGTTGGTGTTGTCCGGACCGAATGGAAGACGGCGGATATCTACCTCAGGAAGACCTTTGAATATGATGGCGCGGATTTGAAGAACGGTGCCGTGGTCATGTGTCATGACGAGGATTCGGAGGTCTATGTCAACGGGCAAAAGATCCTTGGCGTCACCGGCTTTATCGGCTACTACAAGATGTTTCCGCTCGCTGGCGAGTTGAAAAAGGCACTGAAGAAAGGTGCCAATACGCTTTCGGTGCATACTCACCAGACATGGGGCGGACAATATATCGACCTGGCGATATTGGTGGAATGAGATCTTGTGAATGAAGAACGGATGCGACCATGAACAATCCTAAAACAAGAGTCCTTTCACGAATCATGAACACATACATTATCATCACCAGCACCATCGCGGCATTCGGACTGGGCATCGCCCCGGCCGCGGAACAACCGGCGAAATCCAACGCTCCCGCCGACATCACCCGCAATTTTGTCAAGCCTCCGCTCAAGTATCACTCGACCCCACTGTATTGGCTGAATGGCAAGATCTCCAATGAGGTCCTCGACTCCCAATTGACCAATTTCCGGGACAAGGACGGCTATGGAAGTGTGGCGATCCTGCCGGTCACCGAGTGGTCGGAACCGGAATTCATGGAGAAATACGGGCACCTCCTCGATAAACTCGACGAACTTGGCATGTGGGCGATCTTCTGTGATGACAAGGGCTTCCCCTCGGGAACGGCCGGCGGCGAGATCGGCAAATCCTATCCCGATTTCTGCTCCCGCCAAATCAACAAGGCCGAACAGGATGTGACTGGACCCATCGCCTATCAGGCGGACGTGCCCGCCGGCACCCTGATGGGCTGCGTGGCCATGAACAACGAAGACCACTCCAAGCGGATCGACATCACATCGGGCGTCAGCAATGGCAAACTCACCTGGACGGCTCCTGCGGGCAATTGGAAGGTCATGATGTTCAACTCGCGCAGGGATTTCGGCATGAACCACAAGGATCTCAACATCAACCTCGATTACCTCAATCCTGCGGCCGTCGATCAATGGATCACCCTTACCTACCAGCGGTTCTACGACAAGTTTCCCACCCATTTCGGCACGACCATCAAAAGTTCGTTTTATGATGACATCTCGCTCTATCAAGCCAGCCCCGATGTCTGGAACGGCAACGACCGCCGCTGCTGGACCGACGGGTACAATGTGGAATTCAAAAAGAAATACGGCATCAGCCCGGTCGAATTCTATCCGGCGATGTGGTATGACATCGGCCCATCCACGGCTGCGGCCCGGAGCATGCTCTTCGGGCTCAGGGCGGAATTGCTCTCGGTGAGTTTCGTGAAGCGCGTGGCCGATTGGTGCGCTGCCCACAAGATCGACGCCTCCGGCCATCCGGCCGGCGACTACGAGGTTTCGCCGATGGGATTTTCCGGCGACGCGATCAAGTTCTATCAACACGCGCAACGCCCGCTGCTCGATGTGATCGGTGCCTATGGCTCCAAGCGCGACGGCTATAAATTATCGGGTTCCGCCGCGTTTCTCTATGACAAGCCGATCCTCCAGTGCGAGACTTACGGCGCGTTCGAGGGTTGGAAGGAAGCCGCTTTCACTCCTGACCTGCTTTACCGGACCGCCATGGAACTGTATGCGCGCGGCATCAATCTGATCATCCCACACGGCGTGTGGTATGCCCATCCCAATGTGCCAACCCCGCCGGAAATCTCCTGGAGAAACCCGATCGTCGCCGCCAGCCTGCCGGAATACAACCAGTGGGTCGCGCGCTGCCAGCTCATCCTGCAGGGTGGCCGCCATGTCGCGGACATCGCCGTGCTTTATCCGATCACCGCGATTTATGCCGACTGTCATTTCGGCAACGAAGGGACGGATCCCGAATACCTCAATGTGGGGGAACGGCTGACCCACCGGATCCGCCGCGATTTCACCTTCATGCATCCCGAAGTGCTCGACGGCAAATGCACGGTGGATCCCGCGAACCACACGCTCAAACTCAAGAACAAGGTCAACCATGAGGAATACAAGGTTCTGATCCTTCCCGGCAAACACGAGCCCGGCGCCATCAATCTATCAACCCTGCAACAGGCCAAGGAATTTTTCGACCACGGTGGCACGGTCATCAGCACCGCCAGGCTGCCGGTGAAGTCCGCCGAACTCGGCAAGGACGCGCAGGTCGCGAAACTGGTGCAGGATCTCTTCGGCCTCGATCCCGCCAAGCAAGGTCACCCATATACGAAGAACACCAACCCCGCCGGCGGCAAGGCCTATTTCGTGCCCAACATCGATGAGTCGGTCGATGGCACCAGCCGTCTGGCCGCGGTTCTCAACGAAGCCGTGGCCGTCTGGGACGTGCGCTTCGAGCAAGATGTCCCGATCAAGAGCGCCAAGGGCAAATTGGCCTACATTCACAAGGTGCGGGACAACATGGATTATTACTTCTTCGCCAACTCAAGCGATGACAGCATCAACACCTGGGTGCGGCTCAAGGGAAAACTCAGGCCGGAACTGTTGGATCCGCACACCGGCGCGACCGGTGCCGCAGATTTCCAAAACATCAAACAGGACGGACAGGATGTCACCCGGATCCGGCTCAAACTTGAAGCCAACAAATCCGTTTTCGTCAAGGCATCAGGCACCTGATGCTGAATCCATACTCCCATAAATCATGAACCGCAGGAGAATTACCATTTCGCAATTCGTTGTTGCCGCTTTCGGCTTTGCCGCCGGTGCCGCTGGCCAAACCCCGCCGGCGCAGGACCTGAAGCTGTGGTACAACAAACCGGCCGGACAGTGGGTGGAGGCACTCCCGGTAGGGAACGGGCGGCTCGGTGCCATGGTGTTCGGGGGGGTGGACCAGGAACGCTTGCAGCTCAACGAAGGCACCTTGTGGGCAGGCGGACCCTACGACCCTAGCAGTCCGGAGGCCTTGAATGCGTTGCCCGAGGCGCGACGCTTGATTTTCGAGGGCAAATTCGGCGAGGCGCATGGCCTGATCGGCGCGAAGATGATGGCCCGCCCGCTGAAACAAATGCCCTACGAACCGGTGGGCGATTTGAAGTTAAGTATTCCCAGAAACGGCGACGTGAGCGATTACCGTCGCGAACTCGATCTCGACACGGCCATCGCGCGGGTGACCTACACGGTCGCCGGGGTGCAATACGTCCGCGAGGTTTTCTCCAGCCCGGCAGACCAGGTGATTGTCGTGCATCTAGCCGCCAACCAACCGGGCAAAATCGAATTTACCGCGGCGATGGCCACACCGCAGAAGGCCACGGTCATGGCGGAGCCGCCGGACACGCTCGTCATGCGGGGCGTGAATGCCGAAGCCAATGGTATCCCGGGAGCGCTGAAGTTCCAGGCCCGTGTCCGGATTCTAACGAAAGGTGGCAGGGTGACCGCCGGAACAGACGCCATTTCTGTTAGTGGCGCGGATTCGGCGACCTTGCTGATTGTCGCCGCCACGAGTTACAAGAATTTCAAGGATGTCAGCGGTGTCCCTGAGGAACTGACCAAGGCCGATCTCGCCAAAGCGGCCGCGAAACCGTTAGAACGGCTGCGCAAGGACCACATCGCCGAACATCAACGGCTGTTCCGCCGCGTGTCGCTGGACCTTGGCGTTGCCGACCAGGCGAAACTACCGACCGACCAGCGCATCGCCAGATTTGCCGAGGGCAACGACCCGCAGTTGGCGGCGCTCTACTTTCAATTCGGCCGCTATCTGCTGATGTCCTGCTCACGTGCGGGTGGCCAGCCGGCGACCTTGCAGGGGTTGTGGAATGATAACATGAATCCGCCGTGGGATAGCAAATATACAATCAACATCAATACCGAGATGAACTACTGGCCCGCGGAACCCGCCAACCTCGGGGAATGCACCGCGCCGCTGATCCAGATGGTCACCGAGTTGGTCGAACCTGGCAGCCGCACGGCCAAGGTGAATTGGGGCGCGGGCGGCTGGGTGTGCCATCACAACACCGACTTGTGGCGCGCGACGGCTCCGATCGACGGTCCGACCTGGGGCTTCTGGCCGTCGGGCGGCGCGTGGCTCTGCAAGAACCTTTGGGACCGCTACGAGTTCGGCGGCGACAAGTTGTATTTAGCGAAAGCATATCCGGTCATGAAGGGCGCGGCGCAGTTTTTCCTCGATACGCTTGTGGAAGAGCCGAAACACAAGTGGCTGGTGACCTGCCCGTCGCTTTCCCCGGAGAACACGCATCCCGGCGGCGCGAGCGTCTGTGCCGGCCCGACGATGGACAGCCAAATCATCCGCGACTTGTTCTCTAACTGCATTCGTGCATCCGAGATTCTGGGCGTGGACGCCGACTTGCGGGCGAAGTTTGTTGCCACCCGCGCGCGGCTGGCGCCGAACCAAATTGGCAAGGCCGGCCAACTCCAGGAATGGCTGGAAGACTGGGACATGCAAGCGCCT
>Ga0118677_10011827_pt1 | contig 12971 bp, 9 predicted proteins | sample AliMusrvi5mmetaG_FD_86154 | JGI IMG/M metagenome (GOLD analysis project Ga0118677, IMG submission 86154)
GAGGAGTACGCACTCACGAAGGGCAGATGGCTTGAAGCGGAAAGCCAGGTCACACGGTTCGGGATGCTTGCAAAGAACGGTACCGGACAGCCGGTCATCTCGCCGTATGGTGTCTCCCCCGAGAACTGGTCCAGGTTCCTTGTTAGCGTGAGTTTTGCACCACATTGTACTAAATATTCCATCGAATCCGTAGAACCCCTTTAGAAGGCACGTTTCAGGAGGCAAACACCATTTGACATTCTCTCGAAATGTAGTACAATTGTACTATGAACAGGAGGGAATGGCATGGCTGGAAGACCGCCCAGAAGCGATGGAAAGATTCAAGTTTCAATCCATAACAACAACGGCTACCGGTATGCGAGCACCCAACCCTATGTACTGGATCCGGAAACCGGCAGGAAGGTATACCGCCGTGTCCATTGGGGCCTTGTGGATGGGAATCTGAAATTCATTCCCGGAACAACATTCATCTACGCCAGTCCGGAAGAACGGGATCGACTCGAATTCTCGTCCGACTGGGACTTGAGCGAAATCCGAAAACTGTCCGACCAGCGCGGAGCTGGAAGGCCGGCCTACGAAGGGGATGATGTGAATCGCCTGTATGGCGACATCTGGCTTCTGGAGCAGGTCGCGAAGGCTACCGGTATCCGTCAGGACCTGGAGAAGGTGTTCGAGGGGAACAAGGAAATGGCCGACGACATCCTGACCCTCGCCATTTTCCCCTACCTGACCCAATACACATACAATCGGGTGGCACGCTGGCAGCGCATCGCCAGATCCCCGTCCAAGCGAGAGCTGACGCCAGCCGACATCACCCGCCTCACGCAAAGGATCACGGAGCATCACCGTCTGGAACTGCTCAGACTCCGCTCCGCACGACTCACCAAGGACGAGGTCTGCGCCGTGGATTCCACCAGCCGATCCGCCTACGGCAGGTCTCTGGCAGACATACGGTGGGGAAAGAACAAGGATTCCATTCCACTGGCACAAACGGTGGAAGTCGTCGTGTATACGCTATCGAGCCACCTGCCGGTATACTACCGGACGTTTCCAGGGAACATCCCGGATTCCCGGAGCCTGCAGACCATATTGACGGATCTGCAGCAGGCCGGATTCGACGACATCATCCTGGTGACCGACCGAGGATACGAGAGCCTGCGGAACCTGGAAAGCTACATAGCCAAAGGCCAGGCCATGATCATGTGCACCAAGGTGCAGCAGAAGCATGTCCTGGAGAAGATCCTCGCATTCGGTGAATTCAACTCCAGGCCGGAAGGAATGGAAATCGATCGGGACACCCGACTCTACTACAGGCAATACGACATCGTGCACGATGTCGAGGGAAACGGTGGCAGCACGAGGAGGTCCGACCGTCTCAGGCTGAATATCTATTTCGACTCCACGCGCCGCAGCGAGGAACTCGTCAGTCTGGAAATCGATCTGATGACCCAACGGGAAGCTCTGGATGAGATGATTTCCGGGAAGGCCGTTCTCGACGATGATATCACTCTGAAAAAGGCGTACTGCTATTACGAGATCAGCTATGACCAGGCCACCCGGATCATCCTGTCCTACACGGAGAATGAAAAGAGGATCGCGAAGGCGAAGAGGCTTTCTGGATTCTTCGCCATCATGACTCACAAGCTGGATCTTTCGGCCATGGAGACGTTCCGTACCTACCGGCTTCGCGACGAGCAGGAAAAGTATTTCCAGCAGATGAAAAGCCAGATGGTCTGCGACAAACAGCGCAACTGGTCCGAAGAGGGCAAAACCGGAAGACTGTTCATCCTGTTCGTCGGACTCATCCTCAGTTCCTACATCCGCCATGTCTGGAAGACAACCGTGCTCAAGGATCTGTTTTCCTCCTCGCTTGAAGTGCTCGACGAGATGCGTACGATCCGGTGTATCGAGCACACAGGGAAGGCAAAGTTCATCACGCCATTCATCGGTGCACAGACGGATATATGCAAAGCCTTTCAATTCCCGATTCCACCGGAGTGCGCGCCGGACTATGCCTCGAAGCAGAAGCCCCCGAAACGACGCGGGCGGCCTAAACGGAAAACGATCGAACGGGATTTATAGTACAAAACATATGAAAACTCACGTTGTTAGTATAGAGGGCAGGGATGCTGGTAGCGGCAATGTAAAGTGCAGAGAAAACGGCAGTCAAAGTACAGAGAAAACGGCAACGAAAGTGCAGAGCAGACGGCGGTAGAAGTACAGGGAATCCGGCAGTCAAAGTGCAGGGAAAACGGCAACGGAAATACAGAGTTGCCGGGACCCGACTCCTCGACGGTGGTAGGATGGGAGCCATTCGAACCCAAGGAGGAGGCACGGAATGGAGGATTTCCAGGTGTATTCCAAAATTCAGCAGGAAAAGAAGCAGGGATTCAGCAGGGAGGCCGCGGCGCGACACCTGTCCTTGAACTGGCGGACGGTCGACCAGTATTGGGACATGAGCATGGAGGAGTACGAAGCGAAGCGCGAACGCTTGTGCACGAGCGGCCTCGAGACCCACAAGGCGGTCGTTCTCCAGTGGCTCATGGATTTCGAGGACGTCAGTTCGTCCCAGATCCAGGACTGGCTGCTCGAGCACTACAGGGAGACCTACAAGGACCGGACCGTTCGCGACTTCGTATTCAAGCTTCGAAAGCGCCACGACATCCCCCGTGCCCCCGCGACCAGGGAATACGGGCCCATCCCGGAACTCCCGCCCGGACAGCAGCTGCAGGCTGACTTCGGCGTCCTGCATGCGATCCGCGAAAACATGCGCCGCATCCGGTTGCACTTCGTCATCTTCATTCTGGCGCAATCGCGCTACAAGTTCGTCGTCTGGCAGTCCCGGCACTTCACCAGCCTCGACTTCGTACGCGCACTGGAAGCCTGCTTCGAGGCCTTCGGCGGGCTTCCGCAGGAACTGGTCATCGACCAGGACCGGCTCATGACCGTCGACGAGAACCACGGCGACATCATCCACACGTACGAGTTCGAACGCTGCAAGACCCGGCATGGCTTCGCGGTCTGGCTCTGCCGGAAGAGCGACCCGGAAAGCAAGGGGATGGTGGAATCCGGCGTCAAGTTCGTGAAGTACAACTTCGCCCGGAACCGCACCTTCACGAGCCTGGAGCAGTGGTCGCAGGACAGTGTCGACTGGCTGGTGCGGACCGGGAACGGCAAGGTCCACGCCGAGACGAAGCGCATCCCCGCCGAGGTCTTCGAAACCGAGCGGCATCACCTCAAGCCGCTTGTGGCGCCTCTTGCGGCGCCTGAACCGGAGGCCGAGAGGACGACTCCGGTCCGCAAGAACAACACCGTCAGGTATGGTTCATGCCGGTACTCCGTTCCGTTCGGGACCTACAGCAACTTCCAGAAGGTCAAGGTCCTCGAGGAGGACGGCCAGCTTCTCCTCTACAGTCCGGATGGCATCTTCATCGACTCGCATCCGCTATCGACAACGCCGGGAAGCCTCAACAAGAAGCCGAACCATGCCCGTGACAAATCCGCCAAAGTCCAGCAACTGGTGAGGGAGGCGCAGACTTCCCTGGGAGACACGCCGCAGGCACTCCAGTTCCTCCAGACCATTCAGAAAGTGCGTCGTCGCTACGTCCGGGATCAGATGCTGCTCGTCCTGAAGACCGCTCGGCAGTGCGAACCCGAGATCCTGCGCCAGGCGGTGAACGCCTGTCTGGAGTGTGGTTCGAGCAGCGCGACCGATCTGCGCGATTTCGTCGAGTCCCTGTGTCGCCAGATCACGCTGGAGGAGCTAGAGAAACCCTGGAAGGTCAAGCCGCTGCCGGAGCCGCCTCTTCCTTCCCTGCAGAGCATGAAGGTCGTACAGCACGCCCCCGCGGTCTACGAGGACCGGATCCGGAAAGGGGGACTCGCCAATGGATGACACGCTCAGACCGCTCCGGAACCAATTGGTCGAGCTCAATCTTAAGCATCTGGCGGACCATCTCGAAGACGCGCTGCTGGCCGCCAGCTGCTCCGACAAGCCGTACGCAGAACTCCTTCATGAGTTCCTCGACGTGGAGATCCGTCAGCGTCGAACGCTCGGAAAGGACAAGCGCCTGCGAGCGGCCAACCTTCCGACCTTCGACAAGCCGCTGGATCTGGACGGCTTCGACTTCGGCAAGCGCACCGGCGTGACCCGACGCCAGATCGTCGAACTGACCAGCGGCTTCCTCTGGATCGACAAGGCCTACAACCTGCTCTTCTTCGGCAGCTCCGGTCTTGGCAAGACCTTCCTGTCGTGCTACATCGGCCTTCGCGCCGTCGAGGCCGGATACCACGTCCTGTTCATCTCGCTCAACGACCTCGCTCACCTGCTCAGGACCGAGCACGCCCTGTCCCGGAGCAGGACCCGCATGAAGCAGATTCGCGCCTGTGACCTGCTCATCCTCGACGAGGTCGGAAACACCATCCTGGAGCGTCAGGAAGCCAATCGGCTGTTCCAGCTGGTCTCCGACTTCTACCAGCAGACCTCCCTCATCGTCATCGCCAACAAGGGTTTCGAGGACTGGGCGCAGACGCTCGGCGACAATGTCGTCACCGCCGCCGTCATGGACCGACTGCTCCACAAATGCGAAATCTTCAACATCGGCGGGGACAGCTGGCGGCTCGACAACCAGCAGTCCATTCTCCGGAACCTCGCTCCCGAATCGGGTCTCGAAACAGGAATGCCGGCACCGCGTAGGCCCGGCAGACGTCCGGGCAACAGGTCGTCGACTGGAATCGAACGTCCCATCCCAGTGGAAGGCATCCTTCCGGATCAACGAAAACGTCGGATAAGAACCGAGTGAAATATGATTCCAGCGCTGTTCAACTTGCGGCGAACAAGGCCTTGTGCTAGATTTCAGAAAGTAGTGTCGAAAAGCCGGTAATCCTGCACTTCCATTGCCGCTACGACTGTACTTTGACTGCCGCCAGCCATGTACTTTGACTGCCGAAAACCCTGCACTTTACATTGCCGTTTCCACGACCTCGCCATCGCCCGAGGCGACGGATCCTACAACAAGCTCATGAAGACCTTGAAACGCATCCAGCTCCTCATCCTCGACGATTGGGGCCTGTCCGTCCTCGACCCCGTCGCCGGACACGACCTTCTCGAAGTGATCGAGGACCGGAGTCAGGAGCGGTCCACGCTCATCGCCAGCCAGCTCCCCGTTTCCGCTTGGCACGGCGTCATCAAGGACTCCACCGTCGCTGACGCGATCATGGACCGGCTCATCCACGGTGCCTACCGCATCGAGCTCGGCGGACCGTCGCTACGCGAGAAATATGCACCGAAGGAGGTGACTTCCGTCTCCGACATGTGATAGATTCCAAAGTGTCGTTTCAGGTGTCCAGATCACTCCGGATTTACCTGTTCAGATCTCGCCGGATACCCTGTCCAAATGCTCCGGAATACTCAGACTGCAATTTGACCAACACTAAAATACCGTTGTTTTGACCGCCAAAAAAGCCAACGGTTGTTTATCATATCTGGATCTCTTTTGTATTCATCCATAGGATCAGTTTCACCGTTCCATTGGTTGAATCTGATTTTCGTATTGTTTAGCTCTTCATTACTAAGGTGAAGAATATCATTTAGATTCAAATATTCCTTCATGTTCACTGCCTCGATGATTTCGTAATGTGGGTTCCTTCTCTTTACGCACGCTTCAACGGGATACTATCAAGCTGATTCCAACATCGCGGCAACCTTTCTGAGTTGCTGGGTGATTTCAATCCAATCCGCACTGAGATCCAGCGTCCGGACGCTGAACCTATTCCCCCCAATCCGACAGTCGAGGTCCGGTGACAGCGGGTCGTCCGTCTTGGCGTAGAGCAGTAGACCGCTGACGTTACCTGTGCTCTGCCTATCGAAGTTCTTCACGTAGGTGAATATCTGATAGAGGTTCCCAGAGATCAAGGAACTTGTTCCAAATTGAGTGTTCGTCTGGAATACGTGGCTGTAGTACTTCGTGTCGATGATCAGACTCCGAGGGCCGTACTTCAACGTGATGTCCGTCTGCATCATGGGCAGCGACTTCCTGCCGGCCTCGTCGGTGTCCCAGTCGACGCACGAGGCAGAGGCGCTGAAATGCGGGAACTCGACCCGGAAGTAGTTCAGCACGAACAGCTCATAGAGACGGTGCATCGCCGAGTCCTTCAGGAATTTCGTGAGGCGCGCCTGCCCCTCCCGATTGGTCACGAGAAGGCCCGTCAGAACCAGCTGGCAGACGTTCATGAGCATCCGGTACGTCGTGGTATGGCGGTGGAACACGAGACTGTTCCATTCGATACGGCGTGGGTCGAGAGGCTCGACGCTCTCGAAGTAGACCATCAGCTTCTTCAGCGCGGATCGTCGCTCCTCCCGCACATCGCCATGGCGAAGCAGCAGCAGGACGGTCGTCTTCAGGATGCGGTTCAGGACCGTGTCTTCGCTGAAGAGATCGTATTGGCAGACCAGGCGCTTGGTCCGGGTCGACTGGTGCCTGATCGTCTCGGAGAGGTCGATCTTGCCGCGGACATACCCTTCGGACTCCGTCACCAGCCGGTAGTCGCGGTTGAGGCCGCGCTTGACCTGCATGGCGATCCCTCGGGCGAGGATGGCCGCGAACAGGTCGTGGACGTGGTCGAAGTCCTCCGTCTGAAGAGAGGAATAGCCTTCCTCCGCCAGAGGTCGAAAGGCGTAGGCGAGCATGTGATAGAGGTTCGGAGGGGCGATCATGCGATGGCGGCCCGGAGCTGGGCCGTCCAGGTCTCGACTTTGGCGGGCTCGTCGAACCAGTACTCCTGGAGGAGGGGGATGAGCTCGAAATCGACGAGATTGGAGAGCCATATGTCGACATCGTCGTCGACGGCGGAGCAGAAATAACTGTGGCCGATCCGGAAACCGGCGCCGAGGGAGGCGTCCTGGGCGATGGCCCGGTTCATCTGCTTGGCGGTCTCCACGAGCGCCTCGAACTTCGGGTTCGCCAAGTCGTCCAGGTATTTCCGGAACCCCTCGCTCTCGAAAGCCGGCTCCAGTTCGAAGAACGCGAACCGCCGACGCAGGGCATAATCGATCAGGGCGAGACTGCGGTCCGCCGTGTTCATCATGCCGATGATGTACAGGTTCTTCGGCACCGAGAACTGCTCGTTCTGGTAGAGGAGCCGGGCCTTGATGCCCCGCTTGTCGTTCTCGATGAGCATCAGCAGCTCGCCGAAGATCTTGCTGAGGTTCCCCCGGTTGATTTCGTCGATGATGAAGAAGTAAGGGACATCGTCCTCCTCCGCCTTCTTGCAGAAGTCGTAGAAGGGTCCGCGCACGAGCTCGAACCCGTCCTTGCTGGGCCGGAACCCCATGATGAAGTCCTCGTAGCTGTAGCTCTGATGGAACTGGATGGTCATGACCCGGTTCGGGTCCATCTCCCCAAGGATGGAATACGCCAGTCTTCTTGCGATGAACGTCTTGCCGACGCCCGGAGCGCCCTGGAGGATCAGGTTCTTCTTGTGCATGAGGAGCGCCCGGAGCGTGTCGTAGCGCTTCCGGCCCATGTAGACTTCGTCCAGGAAGTCCTCGATGGAGTAGGGCGGATTCTCGGGGGGCGTGGGAGGCAGAGGGTTTTCTTCCATCCCGACCAGCCGCATCAACTTATCGCAATAATCGGTATAGGAAGTTACATCGGTCAGCGTCTTCAGCGCCAGGAAGCCATCATGATCCCAATCGCCCTTGCGCTTCCAGTTCATGCGACGGATATGCTGGAATTCCTTGCGGGATGGGTCGTAGATGTATTCGGACTCGACGATTCCATACCCGATGACCTTGTCGCGGCCCTTCTTCGCGAACACGACGTCCCCGACCTTCATCTCGCGCGCGAACTGCCAGATCGCCAGCACGGCGTTCGTGAAGGACGACTCGGTCGAGTTGATCTTCCTCAGCTTCTGCTGGATGGACGCCTTCGAGGCAAAGCCGCGGAAATCGTCCATCTCGTCCCAGCCGAGGCCCATGATGCCATCCGCGAAGAACTCGTCCCATTTCCGTGCATTCTCTCCCGGAGCATAGATCCAGTAACGGATTCCCGTCGGGTCGGTAACGGGAGTTTCGTATACAGCGGGGACCCGCACATATGTTCCATCCAGCAGGCTGTCTATGACGGCCGCCTCCTTCGCGAACACCTTGAAGTTGGTGGCGCTCGGGAACCCGATGATCTCGAGCCCCTTCGTCCTCTCGTCCTCGATCAACGTGACGCGGCTGATGAAGCGCTCGCCCAGCTTGTGGTCGATCCGAATGTCGACGAACTTCCCCCGCTTGCCGTCGAAGCTTTCGCCTTTGGCGTAAGGGTCCGCCGGGTCTGGCTGCCGCTCCTCGGGGTCGCAGAGAATCGTCCCGTCTGCGATGATGCCGCCGTCGGTGCCGGAGACCCAGATGAAGGCGCGGTGCCCTTTCCTGATCATGGAGTCGTACTGGTTCGTCCTCCAGCTGACGACCTCGAGGTCGCGCACGGCGCCCTGCACATCGTAGTACTTGGAGTTCCCCTGGAAAATCCAGTTGCAAGGCGTCTCGTGCTTCTGCAGAAACATCCGATACCATTTGAGACCGACGGAGAACGCACCGTTCTGGTTGGCCTTGTCGATCTCCTTTACCTTGGGATTCTGCAGGATCTGCTGGAAGTAAGGCTCGAATTCAGCGGAAGTCGTATAAAGGAAGACGTCATCATGCGGGAGGCCACTGTCTCCGAGCTTCACTGAAGAGGTCTTCAAGGCGGAGGAATAGGTCTTGATGGTGGCCTGACTGAAACGCTCCCCCGTCTGGGATTTCTGGCCTGCCATCCACTTCTCGAAATCAGTCCGTAGATTGACCGTCACCATTCAAAACCTTCCTTTCTAGAGAACCAATATTGGAAAGTCTCAAGTCCTTGTCGATCGATCTGGACGATAGCGGCGTCTGCACATTATGGAAGCGAGCCGGCTACGGAAGGTCACGGAGTATTCGGCTGCACGTTTCTCTCTTAAGCACAATATTGACGGGCCATGAAGCTACCGGCTTTTCGTTGCCTTCGTTGTATCAATTGGGTTTTCGAAGAACATGAACTACATATACCTATGATATATTGCCGGCACCGGTATAGGTTTGTCAAAGTCTCCAATTCGTATCACTAGCATTCATTATAACCTGAAATGGCTTCCATAGATGCATTTGATCATGTCTAGCTGCTAGTGCATAACTCGTGTCGTTTAGGCGATTCGGCGGGCGGTGATCGAGTGGATTCTGGAGGAGGCGGAGGCCGTGGCAAGTCCTTTGCTGTGCATGACGTGGATATCGGCGTGCTGAAGTCGAATATGGAGAACCTGACCAAGGGCCTGGACCGCTTGACGAAGGCGATGGAGGTAGCAATAGCGATCGATTATGTAGCATTTACGCTGGATGTTCTTATCACTTGGTCTCCTGCGCCTACCCCAACCAAAGCATCGACCCCATCTCCTTCACTCACGCGCGCACCATCATCGACACCAGGTACGGCACCAACTCCAACAGTTCACGTCACTCAGGCGCCATCATCGACTCCAGTTCCATCGCACTTTCCAACTCCTACGCTGACCCCGACAAAAGCACCGACATCGACACCAATCCCAACATACATTCTTACTGCCACACCAAGCCCAACGAAGGCGCCGACCTCTTCTCCGATGCCGACGAAAGTACCAACACCGACACCGACTCCATTCTTAAGCATAACTAAAGTGGGCGATATTGTGGCATTTGGAAGCTATGAACAAGACAACGATCTGTCCAACGGAACGGAACCCATTTCTTGGCGTGTAATTGATATTCGCGATGGTAGGGCACTCTTGTTCTCGATCAAGAATTTGGACTGTCAGCCATATAACACTACTAGAGCAAGTGTGACCTGGTCGACATGCACACTCCGGGTTTGGCTAAACTCAAACTTCTATAGCAAGGCATTCAGCGCATCTCAAGCGTTGAATATCGCACTAACATTGGTAACAAATCCAAATAATCCAACTTATGGCTCGCTCGGAGGGCCTTCGACGAGCGACAGGGTCTTTCTTCTTAGCATTACAGAAGCAAATGCATATTTCTCCACAAATGCATCTCGTGTCGGCACTAATACTGCATACGCCAAGGCGCAAGGTGCATATGACTCATCGGGGATAGGCAACTGGTGGCTACGCTCACCTGGATATAGCGGCATCTATACTAACCTCAATGCTGCAATCGTTTCAATAACCGGCTCCGTAGACGAGTGGGGCCCTCAAGTATATTCTGCCGGTTACGCCATTCGTCCCGCTCTATGGTTGAACCTGAGATCTTGAAAATCTATTCCCACGCCCCTACCCGCCCGGCAAGACTTTCCCGATCGCCTTGGGTGTCGTTCATCTCTTGCGGGACCATGTGGATGTAGATTCTATAGGTCGTCGCAGGCCCTTGTGACCTAGGACCATAGAGACTGCGTTGATCTTCACGCACTGCATCCCCACCCAAGCCCTTCATCGCCGCCGCTATGCCGGCGTAGCCTCCGGGAAGGCCACAAGGGGGGAGTGGGATGCTAAGTCAAAGTTTCGCGCGACGCTCGTCGATTCGCCGGATGAGGCTGGCGCCGGGGGATGAAGATTGGAAAGGGCCAGGGGTCTGGGACATACCTTGGACACATGCCATATAGCCAGAAAAAGCATGTCCGTCTGTAATCCAGTCCCCAATGGGGTTACGGGGCGAATGGACACACGTACACCTGTTTCAGGAAAACTACCCTACCCCTATGGAAATTCGTGAGAAGAAACGGGCCTTCAGGCCTATCGAGGAGAAATTTTCCTACCCCCCATACGTATTCCTGCAAACCGTGTCTATATGTCCATTCAATATATAAATATATATATATATAAAGATAATCATCGTGATAGAGCGGGTTCTCGCCGACCATCATCATCGCGACCCTTGGACATATGCATGGACATGTCGTGGACATATGAAATTGTATGTCCAAGTCCGACCGCCTTCACGACTCGCCACGAGCATTCATACGGCACATAGGACGAAATCCCAAGCTCGGGTCACCTCCCTGCGCCTCGATCTGTCCTCCATGGGCACCAGAACGGCAGGTGGCTCCCGATTGTCCGCCAGGACAGCAAATATCGATCCGTTCCAAGTCCGGTAAATCCCTTTATATAATTTACGAATTCAACCTTCTTTCGATTTCAGCGAGACGATATAATGGAACCGATAGTTTCAACCCCAACTGATCAAATCTATATTCATGGATAGAGAGACGATCATGCTCGGAAGCATCTTCAATATCCAGGGATGCCGGACAATGGAGAATATGGGGAACCAAATGGACGATGTGCCAACGAACGGATTCCAACAGGACGTCGATCAGGTGCTCTTGCTCCTTGAGGAGAACCCGGAGTGGGAGGAACGTTACGCCCGCTATGCGAAGGAGATTCATGCCCATCTCGCGGACAACCTGTCCGTCCGCAAGGGGTTCCGCGAATGGTCGCCGCTCAAGGTCTACCTGAACGTCTCGGGGGCGAAAAGCGACCGCGCGTCCGTCCGATTCGAATTGCGATACCTGGGTCAGACCGTGGCGCTGTTGAAGGGCTCCCCGGATCGTCTTCTGGTCACGAAAGCGTTCGATGTGCTGAACGAACGGGACTTCGACTGCCCGATCCGACTTGACGGGGCACCCTGGGAAGGACATGATGCGGCTCGGTTCCGCCACTTCTTCAAGGACAGGGCGCCCGCGCGGAACACGACCAACCGCAAGGGGAACCAGGAACACCGCCTTGAGAGCCTTCTGCTATCCGAGTTCGAGAAAACGACCGGGAAGAAGCTTCCCCATATCCAGCCCGTGAAGATTGCCAACTGTCGGTTCCCGATGCCGACGCCGCTGAGCGCCTCGCATCACGACCGGATCAAGTACTCCGGAGTCTACGGCGGCGGTATCGATATCCTCGCGCGGACGGGATCCGGAGGCAGCCGGACTCGGCTCTGCGTGATCGAGCTGAAGGATGAGAACACCCGCCGTGAGCCGCCCGAGGATGCCATGAAGCAGGCCGTCGCCTACGCGACGTTCCTCCGCACCCTGCTCCGGAGCTCGGCCGGTAAGGACTGGTGGGGGCTCCTCGGTTTCGGCGGAAGCGTTCCGAAGTCGCTGGTCCTGCAGGCGGCCTGCGCGATGCCATCCAATGATAACAACCAGTACTTCCATAGTGAGCGGTTGTCCCTTGGCGACGATGCAATCGAACTGCACTCGATCTACTTCAATGAGTGCGGAAACTCGATCGTGTCGATCGTCTCGTCCTTAATCCCACAACAGAGTAGCTGATGTCCCGCCTCTCTTCCCTCTTCGAATGAATCCCGCAACACCTCTCTTGCAAGGCTTTGCAGGGTCTTCTCATTCTGCGTGCAATGCAGATGTGATATTTCTAGAGTAGGAAAACCTACCCTTGAGAAAATATGTTTCAAGGGAGGCGAGCCTGTCGAGAAAGTCAAGAATTGATTATCTCGAAAAAAGGGTCGCATATATAGGATAGGGGATCTTCGCCCTTCGAAATCCTACTCCACCGCAACAAGGAGGAATGACAACATGAACTACACCATCCATCGCGGCTCCAAGGAGATCGGGGGCAGCTGCATCGAGGTCCGCACGGAGCGGACGCGTGTGCTGCTAGACATGGGCTTCCCTCTCCAGATCCACGGGCAGCCCGTCGACCGCGTGCCCGCCGATGAGGATCCGCAGGAGCTCCTCGCGTCCGGCATCCTGCCGCGCATCGAAGGACTTTACGCCTGGGACGAGCCGCGGTTCGACGCGGTCCTGCTGTCGCACGCGCACCTCGACCACACCGGCCTGCTGCCCTGGCTGCACCCGTCGATCCCGGTCTACTTGTCCAACGGGACGCGCACGCTGCTGTCGATCGGCCAGCGGTTCCTCGGCCAGCCACACATCCAGAACCCGCTCCACGTCCTTCCGATGTACGAGGAG
>Ga0118677_10011828_pt1 | contig 12970 bp, 14 predicted proteins | sample AliMusrvi5mmetaG_FD_86154 | JGI IMG/M metagenome (GOLD analysis project Ga0118677, IMG submission 86154)
GATTTGGGTAGGGCAGGCAACGCTGAGCAATGCGACGAGCTATATTCCTCCGGCGAAGTATCCCACGATTCACAGGGCGGCGCTCGAGGCTTGCGATGCGATGGATGGGGTGAAGGACGGGGTGCTGAATGAGCCGATGAAGTGCCGATTCGATCCCGGGGTGCTGGAGTGCAAGGCGGGGGATGGTGCGGATTGTCTGACGAAGGCACAAGTGGAGGCAACGCGGAGAATCTATACGCCAGCGACCAATCTGCGGACGGGCGAGGTGGTTTTTCCACCGATGGAGCGCGGAAGTGAGCTGGTGTGGGGACGGATGGCGGGCGGTCCGGGGCCGATACAGTTGGCGGACGATTACTTCAAGTATGTGGTGTTCCAGGACCCGAAGTGGGACTTCCGGATGTTGAACTTCGATGGCGATGTGGCGAAGGCGATGAAGAAGGATGGCGGCGTTTTGAGCGCGACGGATGCGGACCTGCGCCCGTTCTTTGCGCATGGCGGGAAGCTGGTGCAGTATCACGGATGGACGGACCAGCAGGTGATGCCTGAGAACTCGATCAACTACTACAAGAGCGTAATGGCGACAGTGGGGCAGGCGAAGGTGGACGCGTCGTACCGGCTGTTTATGGCTCCCGGGATGAACCACTGTGGGGGCGGGGATGGGCCAAATGCATTCGACATGCTTGGTGTGCTGGAGGTTTGGCGCGAGAAGGGGAAGGCACCGGAGGCGGTGATTGCGTCGCATGAGACGGGAGGGAAGGTGGACCGGACGCGGCCGCTGTGTGCGTATCCGAAGGTGGCGAAGTACAAAGGGGTGGGAAGCACGGATGAGGCCAGTAGTTTTGTTTGTGCTATGAGTGGCCAGTGATGAGCGGTACGTGGTGAGGGACGGGCTTCGCGGATTACGACTCGCCTGTTGCGCAAGGTAGAGAATGCTAGGATCGATGGTACTAACTGGAGCAAGCTATGGATCTTGGTCTGAAACACAAGACGGCATTGGTCTTAGGCGGCGGCGGCGGATTGGGTCGGGCCATCTCGAAAGCGCTGGCAGACGAAGGCGCAAACGTTGCGTTTGCCGACATTGACCCGAGTGCCATCGCGGGCACCGAGGAAGCATTGGCTGCGACCAGCGGCAAATGGTTGGGTGTTGTCTGGGACATTTCCGATCTGTCTATGATTGACGTGAACCTATCGAAGATTGAACGCGAGCTTGGCCCGGTGGATATTCTAGTGAACATCACAGGTGGACCGCCGCCGACACCGGCCAATGGCCAAGACCCGGCATTATGGTCCAAGCATTTTCAATCGATGGTGCTTTCGGTCATTGCTATTACCGACCGTGTGCTTCCCGGCATGCGAGCACGGCATTGGGGGCGGGTCATCACTAGTACTTCATCGGGTGTGGTGGCGCCAATACCCAATCTTGGGATCTCGAATGCGCTTCGCCTTGCGCTGCTTGGGTGGTCGAAGACACTCGCGCGAGAGGTTGGCAAAGATGGCATTACCGCTAACATTGTTCTGCCGGGGCGCATCGCGACCGGTCGCATTAAATTCCTTGACGAAGCGAAGGCCAAGCGGGAAGGCCGCAGCGTAGAGGAGGTGTCGGCAGAGAGCACGGGCAGCATTCCTCTGGGCCGTTATGGGAAGCCAGAAGAATATGCCGATGTGGTGACGTTTCTGGCCAGCGAGCGCGCTGCCTATCTAACCGGCTCTGTCATCCGCGTAGATGGCGGTCTGATATCCAGCATCTAGGAACGATTGGCCACGCTCCAAGCGGCCATTGTGCGGGACGGTTGAAGATGGATTTAGACGCAAAGACGATGGAAGCGCTCTCTGGCATAACCACGGCAACTCTGACAACCGTGTTGCTGAAGATGGGCCTTCGCAATGTCTGGCTGCGCGGTGCCAAGCCATTGCATCCAGATTGCAAGCGCCTGGTCGGCCCAGCCTTCACGTTGCGCTTTGTCCCGGCGCGAGAAGACCTGGCGACGCCGGAATCCTGGTGTTCACCGATCTCTACGCGCGCCGCAATCGAAACCATGCCGTCTGGGTGCGTCGTGGTAGTAGACGCCATGGGCATGACCGATGCCGGAATTTTCGGCGATATCCTGTGCCAACGCATGAAGGTACGTGGTGTTGCCGGTCTGGTCACCGATGGCGTTGTGCGCGATCTCGCGGGAGTGCTGCAAACCGGCCTGCACGTATGGTGCAGGGGCGCCGCGGCGCCGCCCTCCATCTCCGGCCTAACATTCGTCAATTGGCAAGAACCGATTGGCTGCGGCGGCGTCGCGGTCTTTCCCGACGACATGATCGTCGCAGATGAGGATGGCGCAGTGGTGATTCCAAGTGCAATACTAAACGCTGTTGTGGATGCAGCAGTGGAGCAGGAGAAGCTGGAAGCGTGGATCATCGGTGAGGTGTACGCGGGCGCATCGCTGCCTGGCCTTTACCCGCCAAATGCGGAAAACAGAGCACGGTTCGAGGCCTCCCGCAGCAACAAATCTTAGACTGCTGAAAAACACTGAACACCGTGCAGGCATCAGGTCGTTTTCGAACATTGCCCAACTTGCTGGCCCTTCCTTTGCCGTAAGACGATTGAAGAATGGCTACATTGGAAATCGCTTTAGCCCGGGGGAATGTTGTCACAAGCAGCATACAACTCACCGAACCCGTCCCCGATATGCTCGAGCGATTCGCTTTATCGCAAAGTCGCCTGGCGGAATATGCCGATCCTGTTTGTCGGCTACATCATCGCCTATATCGACCGGGTGAACGTCGGATTCGCCAAACTGCAAATGATGGGTGATCTGAGATTCAGTGACAGCGTCTATGGATTCGGTGCCGGTATTTTTTTCCTTGGATACATTTTGTTCGAGGTTCCCAGCAACCTCATTCTTCATCGGGTGGGCGCGCGCGGATGGATTTGCCGCGTGCTGGTTACCTGGGGGATTGTTTCGGCCTGTACTGCCTTGGTATGGAACCCAGAAGGGTTTTATGTCGTCCGATTTCTGCTCGGTATCGCGGAAGCAGGGTTTTTCCCTGGAATGATCCTTTATCTGACGTACTGGTTTCCGTCCCATCGGCGGGGCAAGATGGTAGCTGTTCTGTTGGCAGGAAGCGCAGTGTCGGGCATGATTGGCGGTCCCATCTCGGGTTACATTCTTCGATCCTTTACCGGAAACAGGCATCTTGCGGGATGGCAATGGCTTTTCATCTTGGAAGCCATTCCTGCCATTATTCTCGGCGTTGTTGTGCTGTTTTGCCTGAAGGACAGGATAACGGATGCGAGATGGCTATCTGCGGAAGAAAAGGCCGTCGTAGTTGCCGAGATCGGTGAAGAGGCCGCCGCGAAGACGCACAACACCATCCTTTCCGTGTTTACCAGTCCACGTGTGTGGCTGATGGGCACGATCTACTTCGGCATCGAGATGGGATCCTATGCGGTCGGGTTCTGGCAGCCAACCATCATTCGCGAGACCGGCGTTATGAACGTATTCGATATTGGACTGCTGACCGCGGTGCCCTATACGCTCGCTCTCATATCGATGCTTCTTGTCGCACGCCATGCAGATAAGAAGCGCGAGCGCCGTTGGCACGTGGTTGTGCCCTGTATGGTTGCGGCACTTGGTTTCGCGTTGTGTACCCAGGCAGGCAGCAGCACGATGGTTGCAATGATCGGACTGATCCTGGCTGTAGTCGGCGTGGTTACTGCAATTCCGATGTTCTGGGCATTGCCTACGTCATTTCTCGGCGGCGCCGCGGCCGCCGCGGGCATTGCACTGGTGAATTGCACAGGAAACCTTGGCGGATTTCTTAGCCCAGCGATCATCGGGTTTTTGAAAGACAAGACCCACACCCTGAATTCCGGGTTATTGCTTATTTCCGGATGTATGCTGGGGTCGGCGATTCTGATTGTTGCATTGGTCCCGGCAAGATTGGTGAATCGTTGACCCTGCTTATGAAAGCATGGAAATATCAGTGATCGAATCGTCAGAGGAGCCAGAGGGAACGGAGATGACACGAGGTCTACAAAAAGGGCTGACCAACTACGGCGACGCCGATTTCTCGTTGTTTCTGCGTAAAGCCTTCATCAAGGCCATGGGCTATTCAGACGATGCGCTCGATCGTCCGATCATCGGTGTAACTAATACAGCCAGTGACTACAATCCATGCCATGGCAATCTTCCCGACCTGCTTGAGAGCGTCAAGCGTGGAGTGATGCTGTCCGGCGGTCTGCCGATGGTGTTTCCTACGATTTCGATCCACGAGAGCTTTGCTCACCCCACCTCGATGTTCCTGCGCAACCTGATGGCGATGGATACAGAGGAAATGGTGCGTGCGCAGCCCATGGATGCCGTGGTGGTGATTGGCGGATGCGACAAGACTTTGCCGGCCCAGGTGATGGCGATCGCCAGCAGCGACCTGCCTTCCATTGTGGTGCCTACCGGGCCGATGGCGGTAGGCAACTATAAAGGTGAAGTCCTGGGCGCGTGCACCGATTGCCGCCGGCTATGGGCACAGCACCGCGCCGGTACGATCGACAAAGCTGAGATCGATCTGATTAGCGGTCGCCTCGTTCCAACAGTCGGAACTTGTGGAGTCATGGGAACGGCGAGCACCATGGCTTGCATCATTGAGGCGCTAGGTCTTGCCCTGCCAATGAGCGCTACCGCGCCAGCTACCCACGCCGACCGTCGCCGCATTGCAGAGGCCAGCGGCAAACGCGCCGCCGAAATGGCACTCTCCGGTTCGCCCAAGCCGAGTGACCTGATCACGCATACGTCGGTTCGCAATGCGATGATCGTATTGCAAGCGATCGGTGGATCGACCAATGGACTCATTCACCTGATAGCTATGGCGGGCCGCGCCGGGGTAAAACTCGACATGGATGCTTTCGATCGGCTGGGACGCGAAATTCCGGTACTACTCAATCTCAAACCCTCCGGGACGCATTACATGGAGGACTTCCACCACGCGGGTGGCTTGCCAGCTCTGATGCGCGAACTCACTTCGTTCCTGGATATGGAAGCGCTCAGCGTCGCTGGAGGTACCATCGGCGATTCCATTGCCGGCGCCCAGTTTGTGCCAGGGCAGGATGTAATCCGCAGCGTTGCAGCGCCGTTGAAGAAGTCTGGCGCAATGGCAGTCCTGCATGGCAATCTGGCCCCGCATAGCGCGCTGATCAAGCAATCGGCGGCTTCTCCGGAATTGATGCGACATACCGGCCGCGCTGTGGTATTCGACTCCATTGAAGATATGGCCGCGCGCATCGACCTGCCGGACCTTGATGTGAATGCCGAGGACGTTCTGGTTCTTCGCAATGCCGGACCGAAGGGTGCGCCGGGCATGCCGGAAGCAGGATATCTGCCAATCCCCTTGAAGCTCGCCCGTTTGGGCGTAAAAGATATGGTCCGCATCTCCGATGCGCGCATGAGCGGCACAGCCTTTGGCACCATCGTATTGCATGTGTCGCCGGAAGCCGCTATAGGAGGCCCACTCGCCGTCGTCCAGACCGGCGACCGCATTATGCTTGACGTGGCGGCACGCCAAATTGAACTGCTGATCGACGCTACTGAAATGCAACGCCGCCTTGCCGCCTGGAAAGAACTGCCGCCACAACGCGAAGCAGCCACACGAGGCTACGCCAAACTATTCGAGGACCACGTCCTACAGGCTGACCAAGGTTGCGATTTCGATTTCCTGTTAAGCAAAGGCAATACGGGATCAGACTCCTGAGACATCCCAATATGCTGTGTAACTCTGGTGGAAATACTGAAGTATTTGTGATGATAAAGGCAGGGAACTCGTGAAACTCGAAGCTACTGCAAAGGGTGTTTATGCTATCGCTGTAACTCCGTTTACGCCGGATGGCGCGGTCGACGCGGCATCGGTCGATCGCATGACGGATTTCTATCTTTCCTGCGGCGTTTCTGGCCTGACCATTCTTGGCATGATGGGCGAAGCTCCTAAGCTTGACCTAGCTGAGGCATTGGCGATTTCCGGCCAAGTTATTCGCCGGGCGAATGTGCCGGTCATTGTCGGCGTATCCGCGCCGGGCTTTGCAGCCATGCGATCCCTGGCCCGCGGAGCGATGGACCTCGGCGCTGCGGGCGTCATGATCGCGCCGCCCCCGGCCCTGCGTACCGATGATCAGATCATCAACTATTACGCGCAGGCTGTAACGGCGATAGGTACAGATATCCCGTTCGTCATTCAGGATTATCCGTTGGTGCTGTCTGTCGTGATTACTCCGAAAGTCATACGACAGATTGTGATGGATAACCCGTCATGTGTGATGCTGAAGCATGAAGACTGGCCGGGACTTGAAAAGATCTCCGCATTGCGCGCCTTTCAACACGACGGATTGCTCCGACCGCTCTCGATTCTTACCGGAAATGGCGGCTTATTTCTGGATTTCGAGATGGAGCGCGGTGCGGATGGTGCCATGACCGGCTACGCATTTCCTGACATGCTGGTGGAAGTGGTGAAGCTTGCAGAGAATGGCGAGCGCGAGGCTGCGCATGACCTGTTTGATGCTCATCTTCCGCTCATTCGTTACGAACAGCAGCAGAACATCGGTCTGGCTGTGCGCAAATATGTTTTGAGTAAACGCGGCGCAATTGCCTATGAAGCGCAACGTGTCCCCAGCACCTTACTCAGTGCAGCGGCACGGGCCGAGATCGATTTTCTGCTGAGCAGGCTCGCGCGCCATGATCCGCGTGCTGCATTCTAGCCGAGAAGATTGCTACTACCGTGGCTCGCCAAGACTCCTGCGGTGGATTGGCGCGCTTCATCTCAGACAGGTCCGAAGCGATCAGGCAAACAGCCTGTGTGCTATTTAGAAGAAGAGGATTCAAGGAGAGATGGACGGACATAGGGGAGACTCTGCGCGGTTGCAAACGGATCTCGCCCCGACAGTTCTTTTGGGCTACTAGCTGGAGTAATGCACGGAGTTTGGGATGATCGTCGGGCAAAACGAAGTCCATCAGGGAAGCACCGATCACGCTCTGGAGCCTCCTTCCTAGGAACCGTGCAAAACGTCCATTGGACGTGCAATACGATGTGAGTGCTGCTGTGAACAGCAGCGCCTTCGTTCATCCTCTCCACGAAAGCACGGTAGGTATGATCGGCCCCTTGCAGCGTGAACACTTTCTCCCCGCCTCGACCGTTCACAACAATGGCATCCACTTCGCCGGAACGAATGGCATGGAGGATTTCCTCGGCTTCGCTCAGTCGTGCGATCAATTCCCGGCGCGAAAGAGCTTGCGCTACTTTTTTGGGGGGCACAATCTTGCTTTTCCGCAACCTAATTCCGCCTTCCACCCGCTATTCCTCGGGCATTCCCAGGTCCAGCCCGAAGAGCACTTTTTTAAGGTCCGACAGGTCCCCAATGAGCCTTCGCAGCGGAAGCGGGGACCGCTTGATAAGCGTGGGCACACGCCCATGGCATTCCAGTAAACAGTGGAGGGCGGCTGCGTGATTGTCTTCGGGAATGTGCGGCCTCCGATGACTCCTCGTTGGTTAGGGATATGCGTAAGCTTTCCGCAGACCCTTAGCTCGAACTCGGCGACCTCACGTTCGATACTCGGAGTCGCACCTCGACCACCGATAATTTGATACATCCAGGGAATGAAGAAAGCATATCCGTTGCTCTCTCACAACTCCGGGTACATAGAGTTCTTCAACACTGACCTACGGGGACACTCTTCGGCGTCCTTGAAAAAGTGAAATGTCATCCACTCCGGTGCTGAAGCTCGAAGCGTAGGAGTCGCGACTAGCCAGATAGGTCTCTTCGGAACAAGATCACTCATACTCCCAACCTCTCCCAGACGCTGCTGCTCGCCTCGGGCAAATTGCGACGTACAGTAAGCTCCTCGACTAACAGGATGGTTAGCACGTTTTACCGATGGCTTGTTCTGCCGCTCATCTGAATAGCATTCCAACGCTCGCCGTAATACCCATCGCCAGCGCACCCCAAAACATAACGCGAAATGCTCCCTTCACTACTGCTGCTCCGCCCGCTCGTGCAGCTACTCCGCCGAGAAGAGCAAGAAAGATCAAAGATATTCCAGCTACAAATGGAATCAAGACTGACTGCGGGGCAAGACTTGAGATCAGAAGAGGCAGCCCTGCTCCGACGGCGAAGCTGAGGGCTGACGTCAGTGCAGCCTGGATTGGGCGTGCCCTGAGAGCTTCGGTAATGCCAAGTTCATCCCGTGCATGCGCCTGCAACGCATTGTGAGCCATAAGCTGCTGTGCTACTTGCCTTGCGAGTGCGAGGTCAAGACCTCGACCCACGTAAATTGCTGCCAGCTCCTGATGTTCACCCTTCGGATCTGCTCTGATTTCCCGGCGCTCAAGCCGCAGGTCTGCTTTTTCGGTATCTTCCTGTGAATGAACAGAAACGTATTCCCCGGCGGCCATTGACATGGCCCCCGCAACCAACCCTGCCACTCCTGCCACCAATACACTCTTGTGTGATCCATGCGCAGCAGCCACTCCGAGCACCAAGCTAGCGGTCGATAAGACTCCATCATTCGCACCCAGGACTACAGCACGCAACCAGCCAACGCGATTGGTGCGGTGCCGTTCGATTTGATCTTTTGGCATTCCTTGGTGCCTCAGCCGTCGCTGGCCTTTTCAGTGGCTAGCGGTGCGGTGATGCCTGGACCCTCTTCATCTATTGCCTCGACCACGTCGTCGCCGGTCGCCGGGCGGCCATCGCGGACACTCTCCGCGCCGAGGGACCTTTCGTCGCCAGCAGGTGCTGTGAGATCGATTTTGATGGCTCGGAGATCAGTTTCGCTGGTTGCGGTCGGGTTGCCGATTTTCCTAGTTGCATTTTCTTGGGTTACGGCCATCATTTACTCTCCTCGTTCGCACTGAGAGGTAGGATGCAGGAATTGGAAGCGAAATATGGTGACGGCAGAAAGGTTGATGAAAGGGCGACCTTCGCTGATGGCTAAATTGTCCACTGAGCGCTATTTACCAGATTAAGGGCCTGACAAGCTCAGCATGCTGGATGTAGTTGATTACCCTTTCGGTCCTTGTCGAACCGGCTTGCCCATAGAGCCGGCTACGGGCCTTTGGTGAATTCGAGTTTGAGGCCCTGCTGTTCCTGTATAGCAGTGAAGATGTCGGGTCCGGAGTTGTGCGGGCACTCGTATGCCTTGCACAACTCGGGATCATTGTTGCGGACGTTTCACGCCCGCGGAGCGACAGGATATCCTACGCTGGTCGCACGCGGAGTCACTCCGAAACTATTAGCTCACCGACCTCAAACGGTGACTTAATCTTCGGCAAGAAACGAGACTGAAGGAGGACGAGAGGATTATGCCATGAAGAAGCAGTTTAAGTAGAGAAGGTTGTTTCAGTGTTGAAGCAGACCAAGGCGGCGCATTTGGATGTGTGGCCAACGGGTTTGTATGCGCTGGTTCATTTCCTCTCCGGGCCGGTAGATCGATAATCGGTTTATGCAGTCACGGAATCGGGCGCTGCACGACTGCTGAGAACACGCACGTCAGAGGAGCTGTTGATGGATAAGGCGGCCGGCGTGTTGGGTGCGGTAATGGCGATAAAGTCGGCGCGGTGTACGTCGTCAAGGTAGATGGCAGGGCGCGCATCGGGCAGTTTGGGCGCGATCTCGACGTGACTTAGCTCGATGTTTTTGATGTGGCGGAGGTAGAAGCCATGGCTGGGTGTTGCGCCGAACATACCTGTCTCGGGGTAGCCTTTTTCGTTCTCGGGTGGCTGAATGTTAATCTGACTGGCCGTGCCTCCACCAGCGTTCTGCACGTAAAAGTCTGAGATCTTGACGTCTTCAATGAAGTAGCCGGGGATGCCGCTGAGGATGGAGCCGGAGCGTGCGCCGGCGTTGTAGCAGTTGATGTTGGTGATGAGAACGCGACGCAGGGTACCGACCTTGGTGGTATCAGTGGGACCGCGCAGGCGCGCGCCTAGTCGCATAAAAACCGGGTAACTGCCAATGTCGCGCATGGTAATGTTGCTGATGACGATATCTTCCAGCAACGCTCCGTCGACGGACTCCAGCGCGATGCCCTGCGTCCCCTCGAAGACGCAGTTGGAGATAGCGATATTGATGAATCCGCCATTCGACTCGGTGCCGCATTTGATGCGTCCGCCACCGGTTGGCTGCCTCTTATAGCTGCCGTCGAGAAGGCTGCCAAGCTCCCAGCAGCCGGAGACGTAGCAGTTGGAGATAGAGATCCTTTCCGTTGGCCGGGCGTAGCCAAGTGCGAAGCTGGACTTGGGACAGATGCCGTCGTCCCACGGTGCGTTGATGAAGCAATTGGAGATGCGGACATTCCTGCAGCAGTCGATGTCCATGCCGTCGCGATCGGTGTCTAACTTCAGATTGTCGATGGTGAGGTTGTCGACGCCTGTCACCAGAATGCCGAAGTGTCCGCCCTTGAGGATGGAGAAGTCGCGGAGAACTACATTGTGGCAGTTCTTAAGGCCGATGGCCTTGTTGCCAACGCCGGCCTGCTCGGCGACGTATTTTGGGTAGTTGCCGCGAGCTGCACGGTCGGCGCCAAAACTCAGCCCCTTTCCCCAGATGAGCCCAGGACCTGTAATGGAGAAGTCGCTGATGCCATCGCCCCAGAGCAGCGAGTTGTGCCAGTGGTTGTGACCGTAGTCCTGATAGGCATCCCATGCCGCCTTTGGCTCAGCTGCATCGTAAACACCGCCCATGTATCCGGTGGTCTGGCCGGGAAGCGGCGAATCTGCCGCGATGATCGACGAGCCCTGCGAGAGATAAAGGTCAACGCGGCTCTTCAGCCGAATCGAAAAGCTAAGGTAGTTGCCCGCGGGAAAGATAACTGTGCCTCCCCCGACTGCCGCTGCCGCTTCGATGGCCTTGTTGATGGCGGGCGAATCGACGGTCTTGCCATCACCGGTTGCGCCAAAGGCGCGCACGTCGAAGAGCATGGGTGAAAGTACCGGTGTTGCGGCTTTCTTAGCTGCTGCAAACGCTGGAATTGTGGAGGCGGCAAGACCCATGCTGCTGAGTCTTAGGAGGTCGCGGCGGACGGAATCAAAGGGTCTCATGGCGCTGGCCATGCTAGCAGAGTGGATATATCAAATGAAAATTGTTCTATTGGGAAAGCCACTGGGATACTCGCCCTTTTCCGGTTTCGACTTCGAGCCAGAACGAAGTGTGCACTATTGAGCAGTCCGCGTACCGCAGACCGTGTCAACCTGATCTCAGTTCACTGAAGAGTCGATCAGGGGCAAGAGCCTACTCAGGAACGGGGTGATTGAAATGGAAGACCCTCGATGCAGGATCGCGGCGATGGAGATGGATGACCCTCGGTGCAAAAACTTGTTCAGTGGCGTAGTGATTGAGATGGAAGACCCTCGGTGTAAGAGTCTGTCCTATCGCGTGACGCTTGAGATCGAAGACCCTCGATGCAATCGCACGGCGATCAAGATGGAAGATCCCCGGTGCAACAACCCGCACTTCCCCTGGTGATTTAGTCGTCATATTGGTCACTACTATCCGCACATCAGTCAGCCATGCCGCCACGGAGATTATTGATGACACAAGCAGGCGAGTGCAGCGGCACCCAAGCCCTCAGTCGCCGGGACCTTAGTGCGGAGATCACGACGCTTATTCCCCGCATGTGCTCCGTCACCTACACACCACCAGTAAATTCGATCGTTCTGGGCAGCACATTTGTCGATTGGGACTCGATCACGGCACAGGCCACTCCGGTTGGCCAACAGCGTGCCGTCTTCGACAATCCCACTCCAACCCTCGAGAAATTTGAATCTCATATCACGATATTGCTGCCCGGCATGATGTCGAACCCAGTGCACCGCCATCCCTAGGAGGAGGTTCTCCTCGTCAAGGAGGGTGATCTGGATGTGTCGATCAATGGCCAGAAGCACCGTGCCGGCCCTGGATACCTGATCTTCCTGGCATCGAACGATGCTCATAACCTACAGAACACGGGCAAGACGCCGGCTACGTATTACGTCATCGATTTCAACACGGACCGCGTTCATACGGTTGCCGACAAGCCGACTGACGAACAGGCCGTGCCGGGCATGCTCCCATCTACCGTTATCGATTGCGACAGTCTGCCGGCAACCGCAACGCCGACCGGCTCTCGCGTCAGCGTCCTTAGCTCGCCTACGCTCACCTTCCTCCGGCTCGATAGCCACATCACCACCCTCAATGTGGGCCAGAGTACGCAATCCAATATGATCGACTCGGGAGACGAGGTCGCCGTTCTCAAATCGGGCCAGGTCGAGGTTACGGTCAACGGCGTCGCCAGCCGGATGAATGAGGGATCAATGTTGTACTGGGCTCCCAACGACAAGCGCACCATCAGGAACATCGGTACCAAGCCGGCCGTTTATCAGGTCGTAAAGGTTACGTCGGAAAAGACACCAAAATAAGCTGGAGGGTGAGTGAGTAACTCCGATCATGACCGGGACACACGCATGCGGATGGCAGCATTCGAGCATGTCCGAGACCTCGGAGAAGTACATGATCATCTCACCGCGAATGAGCTAAGGCCCGGATTCATTTTTGACGGAGAGCGCTTCCCGCTCATTAACCCACAGCGTGGGATCTTCAAACCGCAGCAGATGCAGTTCCTGCTATCAATCAGGACCGTTTTTCCGAGGCCTGGGAAAAGGGTCTGGTACGACGACCAGCGTGAGGTGCACCGTCAGATATACGAGAGTGACGATGGAGTGCCCAGCCTTTTCTGTACCAGTTTGAATGAGAGAAACTGATACCGAAAAGGAGCGAATCATGGCACGACATCTCGACCCCATGTTGACCCACAGCCACAATCGAAAGGCTTAGCCAATTCGAGTGTCGAATAGCCGGCCTTTGATTGTCGGGCGGAGTTAGATAGGTCTTGCTGCCGTCGTTCAGCTCGAGGCGCACGTAATGCGTCCTTCGCTGGCCAGGACGCAGTGGAAAGTCAATACGTTG
>Ga0118677_10011829_pt1 | contig 12969 bp, 11 predicted proteins | sample AliMusrvi5mmetaG_FD_86154 | JGI IMG/M metagenome (GOLD analysis project Ga0118677, IMG submission 86154)
GCGCGTGGCGCTTTGCTTCATGGCTTCTTCCATGGTCATGGGGGCGTCCGAAATGCGCTCGTTTTCCACCACCAGCAGCAGCCCGGTCATGGGGCTGGGAGCACAGGGCATGAACACACAGGTCATCTGCTTGCCACGCATGCGGTCATAGAACTGCCCGGTGACGAAGCCGAGCATCCATGTGCCGGGGGAGGGATAATCGACGTACACGACCCGCTTGAAACCTTGCTTGCCGCCGAGCCCTTTGAAGGCGTCGATCACCTGTTTGAGCGACTTGTAGATGAAGCTGATGAAGGGGATGCGCAGCAACAGCCTGTCGACCACCTCGACCACGCGCACGCCGATCACGTGCGAGGCCATGGCCCCCATGGCGATGAGCACGGCCAGGGGGATGAAGGCACCGATGAAGTCCTCGAAAAGCTTGAAGCCAGGCCCGGCCATGTCGATGAGATTCGTGGTCCGGCCGGATGCAAACGAGGCGGCGTAGACTTCGTTGGTACGGTCCACCATGAAGTGCAGCAGCGGCATGCTCCAGCCGTGCAGCTTGTCATAGATGAACTCAAGAATCCAGTAGGTCAGGATCAGAGGCGCAGCCACGGCCAAGCCGGTGAACAGCTTGTTGCGCACCCACACCACGGGACCGCTGGGGCTCGGTACCGCCACGGGGGTGGGATGGGGGGTACCGTTGAAGTCAGGATCAAAAAACATCATGGCGCAAGATGTGGCGGAGCAGTGGGGCGGACCCTTATGATTACCTGATAAACCGCAGGGCCACAAGTGCTACGCATCACTGAAAAGACGGCGGTTCTTCCAGAAGTAGCTGAATCCCGAAACCAGGGTGAGCAGGGCGGTGAAATAGACAGTGAACCTGCCGAACACTTCCGGCGAGAGGAGCCACCAGCCGAACGCCGGCCTGGCAAAGGCAAACAGAGGCTGCTGCGCGGCCATCTTGGCAAGGAAATAGGTCACGGTGATCACCTGCCAGACCATCTTGTGCTTGCCCAGCTTCTCAGCGGCCAGCACCACCCCCTGCGCTACCGCGATCTGGCGGATGCCGGTGACAAAGAACTCGCGGCTGAGAATCGCGATCACAATCCAGGCGGGTATCTCCCGCTCGATGGCCAGCATGGTCAGCGCGGAAACCATCAGAATCTTGTCGGCCAGTGGATCGAACAGCTTGCCAAAATTGGTCACCAGATTGCAGCGGCGTGCGATCATGCCGTCCAGATAATCGGTGAGCGAGGCGATGAGAAAAATGACCAAAGCCCACGCATGCCCGTTGTCGATCGGGATGTAACACAGCACGACAAACGGCAGCGTGAGCAGCAGCCGGGTCATGCTTAGTTGGTTGGGCAGGTTCATTAGCGGGCGTGTGTAACCGCCTGAATGATACGCCTGTCAATGGCCGGATCATAAATCATCGTGGACATCGCCCTGTCTTCCCCCATCTTGATTGCACGATCCCCCCTGCCAACCGCCCCATGCCCGCCCTGCTCTTTGATATAGGCAACGTTCTCGTCACATTCGACTTCGATCGCTGCGCGGCACGCCTGGCGGAATTCAGCCTTCTAAACCCGCACGAGATTCATGAGGCCATCGCCCCGTTCAAGGAGCCCTTGGAATCCGGCCGTATGCCGGAGGGAGAATTCATTGAGCGCTGCATGGCCGCCCTCGATTTCACAGGCACGCCCGCCCAGTTTCGCGACATCTGGTGCGATATTTTCACCCTCAACGCCCCCATGGCTCTGACGCTGGCCGCGCTGCCGCGCAAGCTGCCGAGCCACCTGTTTTCCAACACGAACGAACCGCACAAGCGCTGGCTGCTGGAAAAATTCGAGGTGTTCAACCACTTCTCGGGGGGAATATACTCCCATGAGGTGAAGTGCATGAAGCCTGACGAGGCGTTCTATCACACCGCCATCCGCCAGTTTGGGCTCGATCCAGCCCAGACTTTTTATGTGGATGACCTGGCAGCCAACATCGCCACCGGCCACCGGCTGGGTTTTCAGTGCTTCCACTATGATCCGCACCGGCACTCTGAGTTGCACACAGCCCTGCACGCCTGGATCTCGACACTACCGGAAACTCCGGCCCTGGACGGCGTTGACCGGCCCCGCTCTTCGGCGTAGATACGCGTTCTTCCGCTCATGGTGCCCGCCATGGGCCTGGAGCATATTCAGCAGACCATGGCCGACATCTCATTCGAGGAAGCAGTGCAAGACTCCATCCGGCGCGACCCGCGCTATCATGCGGAGGCCTACGAGTTCGTGCGTGAGTCGCTGCATGTTGCGGTGAAGCGCTTCTGCAACGGCGATGAGGGGAAGCATGTGGGCGGCCAGCAATTGCTCCAGGGCGTGTGCGACCACGCGCTCAAGGAGTACGGGCCCATGTCCCTGTTCATCCTGCGCCAGTGGGGCGTGCGCCAGGGCATCGACATAGGCCACATCGTTTACAACCTCATCAGCGCCGGATACTTTGGCAAAAGCCAGGGTGATTCGCTGGATGATTTCGCCCACGGCGATGACTTTGACGAGGTCTTCACCAACCCATTTCTACCCCAGAACGCCAAACCTTCATGACCAAAAAGGCCGCCACGAAAGCATCCCGCCTCCGCAATGCCAGGGCACGGCCCGAAGCCCAACTGACGCCTCCGCCCACCACCGCCACGGTCCATACGCTGGACAACGGTTTCGAAGTCATCGTGCAGGAGGATCACGCGCATCCGCTGGTCAATGTGCAGGTGTGGGTGCGCGCGGGCAGCATTCACGAGGAACAATGGACGGGGGCCGGGCTGGCGCACCTGGTGGAGCACATGCTCTTCAAAGGCACGGCGAGCCGCACGCCCAGCCAGATCACCCAGGCCATCCAGTCCCAGGGAGGGCAGGTCAATGCTTACACTTCGTTCAATCGCACCGTCTATTGGATCGATGGCCTGGCCGAGAACATGGCCGGCTACATCGACATCCTGGCGGACATGGCAATCCATTCCAAGTTCGATCCCGAGGATCTCGCCAAGGAGAAGGATGTGATTCGTCGCGAGATGGCCATGGACAACGATGATCCGAACAGCGCCGGCCAGCACCTGATGCAGGCGACGGCGTTCCGCCGGCACCCCCTGCGCCAGCCCATCATCGGCCACCGGCAGGTCTTCGACCAGGTTCAGCATCAGGACGTCGTCAACTTTGTGCGCCGTCACTACGCCCCGAACAACTGTTTCCTGGTCATTGCCGGGGCGGTGGATACCGCGGCGGCGCTGGCGGCCGCGAAGCAGTATTTTGGCGCCTGGCAGCGCCAGCCGTACGCGCCCGTGATGCTGCCGGAAGAGGCACCCCAGCAGGGCCCGCGCATGAACCGTGCGACCTTCGCCACGGAGCTCACCCGAGTGAGTATTGGATGGCCGATTCCCGGCGATTCGGACCATGACAAACCGGCGCTGGATGTACTGGCCTTCCTGCTGGGTTCCGGCCGCAGCTCGCGCCTGTTCCGGGAACTGCGCGAGAAGCGCGGCATCGTTCACAGTGTCTGGGCGGGCGCCTGGTCATCCGCCGAATGCGGGCTGTTCAGCGTGGATGCGGAGTGCGATCCGCCAGACGCCGAGGCTGCCACGAAGGGCTTGCGGGAAGTGATCGAAATCTTCAAGAAGAAGGGGCCCACCACGGCTGAACTCGACAAGGCCGTGCGCAGCACGCTGGCCGGCCAGTTTCGCACCCTCGCCACGACGAAGGGGCAGGCTTCCACCCTGGGCCACGGCTGGCTCAGCATCAACAGCCTCGACTACTCGCGGCTATATCTGGATGCCATCCGCAGGCTGACTCCGGCGCGCATTCAGGATGTCGCCAACCGCTATCTCAATGACCATGTTTCCAATCTCGTGGTCGTGGAACCCGAAGGCAAAGCCGTCACCCCGGGCGTGAGCCGGGCGGTCATCGCGAAGCGTGACACGGTGGAAAAGCTGGTGCTGCCAAACGGCCTCACCGTGCTGCTGGGCCGCAATCCCAGGCTGCCGCTGGTTTCCATGCGGCTGAGCTTCCTTGCCGGAGTATTGAGCGAAACTGAGGCCAGCGCCGGCATCACGCAAGTTACAGCGCAGATGCTGCTCAAGGGCACCAAGACCCGCAGCGCCGAAGAACTTGCCAGCATCCTGGAAAAACGTGGCGGCGGCCTGCAGGCGCATGGGGATGCGCACCGGCTCTGGTTCGCGGCGGACGTGGTCAAGGGCGATGAAGTCACGGCACTGGATGTCATCGCCGATCTCGCCCGCAATGCCACCCTTCCCGCAGCCCAGCTTGAGCAGGTCAAAAAGCGCCAGATCGCCGGCATTCGCGAGGAGCAGGAAGATCCACTCACCGTGGCCATGCGCAGCGCTCGCAAGCACATCTTTGCCGGCACGGCCTTCCATCGCACTGCGCTGGGCACCGAGGAGAGCGTGAAGAACCTCACCGTGGCCAATGCCAGGGCCTTGCTGAAGAACCATATTACCGGTGCCAACGGTATCGTGTCCATCTTTGGCGACATTGATCCGGCGGCAATAATTCGGCAGGTGAAGGACACGCTGGGCGGCCTGCCCAAAGGCCACCGCCATCTGACGGACATGCGCCACCTGCCCCACTTGGGCAAGGCCGGTGCCTGGGAGCATCATCTGGAGAAGGAGCAGGCGGTGCTGGTCATAGGCTTCCGCACCGTGGGCCTGCACGACAATGACAGTCCCGTGCTGGGCATTCTGGATGAAGCCTGCAGCGACATGGGCAGCCGTCTGTTCAACCGCATTCGCGAGGACCTCGGCCTTGCCTACTACGTGGGCACACAAAGTTTCATGGCCTATGGCGCGGGTGCCTTCTATTTTTACGTGGGCACCGATCCACAGAAGCTTGCCCTGGCCGAGAAGGAGATGAAAAACCAGATCGCCGATCTGGCCAAAAACGGCCTGCGCGAGGATGAACTCGCACGTGCCAAAATCACGTGGCGTTCCTCCTGGCTCAAGGCCCAGCAGGGCAACGGTGCCATGGCTGATTCACTGGCCTGGGACGAACTCAACGGCCTGGGGCATGAGCACTTCGAAAAGCTCCCCCGCCTCACTGAAGCCGTGACTGCCAGCGATGTGAAACGCGTGGCGAAGAAGTTCTTCAATGCCAAGGACGCATTTGTGGTGCGTGTGAGTCCGAAGAAGAAGGATTGAACAGGAGCAGAGGCTTGGTGTGGAGGGCGTGCCTCCTTCATGCCCCGTCGCTGCGAGCTTTCCCCGCCTTCAACAGCAGCACCGGCACATCCACGGCGTGGCGGACCGCGTCCACCGTTTGCCCAAACAGCAGGTCGCCCAGGAGCCGGTGTCCATGAGTGGCCATGGCGATCAGGTCCACCTTTTGGTTCTGCACCAGTTTGATGATTTCATCGGACGGCTCGCCCATGACCAGGACATGGTCCACCTCGAACCCTTCGGCGGCCAGTTCCTGGTGACGCATTTCGAGATAGGCGCGGTCTTGCTTTATTTCCTCGCTCTCCGCCAGCAGCAGTTGGTCGAAATTCCGTGCAACCCAGCCGTCGGCCACGTGCATAAGCAGCAGTTTCGCGCCGGTCAGGCGGGCCAGAGGCTTGATGTGGTCGAGGATGGTCTGGTCCGTGCCGCTGTTCTCCAGGGGAATGAGAATTTGCTTGTACATGGCAGTGTGGAGTTAGGCGGTGGGAACGGAAAAATGAAAGAATTCGTAAACAGCTTTGACGACGGAATCTGGCATCACCGAATCGAACAGGAGTTTCAGGTTTAATACGATGATGATGGCGACCGTGGTCCAACCCAGAATCTTCAGCCACAGCGCATTGGCGAACTCGCCCATTTTGGCTTTTTCGTTGGTGAAGCGCATCAGCGGCCAGACCGCAAAGCCAAGCTGCATGCTCAAGACGACCTGGCTGGCCACCAGCAACTGCGTGGTCTTGCTTTCGCCATATATGCCGATGACAAGCACCGCCGGAATGATCGCCAGAGCCCGGGTGATCAGCCGGCGCAGCCACGGGCGCAACCGGAGATGAATGAAGCCTTCCATCACGATCTGTCCGGCGAGGGTGCCCGTCAGGGTCGAATTCTGGCCGGAGGCGAGCAGGGCTACGGCAAAAAGCACGCTCGCCACTCCCAGGCCGAGCAGCGGGCTGAGCAGGTGGTACGCATCCTGGATTTCCGCCACGTCCTGATGCCCCGACCAATGGAACGCCGAGGCTGCGAGAACGAGAATCGCGCCATTGATGAACAGGGCAAACATGAGTGCGACCGTCGAGTCAATGGTGGCGAATTTGATGGCCTCCCGTTTGCCTTCCGGCGTTTGCTCGTACTTGCGCGTCTGCACGATGGAGGAATGCAGGTAGAGATTATGGGGCATCACGGTGGCGCCCATGATACCGATGCTGACATAAAGCATCTCCTGATTGGTAAGGATTTGGGGACCGGGCAGGAATCCGAGCACGACGCCTCCGAGACTTGGCTTGGAAAACAGCAACTCCGCCGCGAAACAGGCGGCGATGGTCGCGATCAACGTGATGACCAGGGCCTCAATGTAACGGAAGCCCTTCGTCTGGAGGAAGAGCACCGCAAGCACGTCCAGCGCCGTGATGACACACCCCCATACCAGCGGTATGCCGAAGAGCAGTTGCAAGGCGATGGCCGAGCCGACGACTTCGGCCAGGTCGCAGGCGGCAATGGCGATTTCGCAAAGGATCCACAGGAACCAGACCGTGGGTTTGGAGTAATGGTCGTGGCAGGCCTGCGCCAGATCGCGGTTGGTGGCCACGCCCAGCTTGATGCACAGATGCTGCAGCAGAATGGCCATGAAGTTGGAAATCATCACGATGGACAACAGGGAGTAACCGAACTTTGCGCCCCCAGCCAGGTCCGTGGCCCAGTTGCCGGGATCCATGTACCCGACGGCAACGAGATAGCCCGGCCCGGAAAAGGCCAGCATTTTTCTCCAGAATGAGGCCCCTGCTGGAATGGCGATCGAGCGATGCACCTCCGGTAGTGACTCGTGTCCCCGCTCTTCACGCCAGGCGTCTTTGGGCGAAGATTGAAGTGGCTGGTTGGTTTCGCTCATGGCAGCAGGACGAAGGATTCTGTCATTAATTGTCGGTTCATAGTGCGATTTCGATCATCGGCGCAAAGAGGTTCTCAGAGATCAGATCACATCTCCCAGTGGAGCCGCGCGCCGAAGACGAAGAGAGGGCCGCGGTCACGGTTGAAAGCCGGGTTGGCGATAAATTGGCAGTCCAGCGCGACATGCACATTTTTGCAGATTTGGAAGTCGTAATAGGTTTCCAGAATCTTCTCCCATCCGTAGTTTAGCGAGCCGTCGCCGTCGAGCATGTCCAAGCCGCCTGCCGCAAGGAATTTTTGGTTGCTGCTCGAAGCGCCACTCACGATCCCGGCAAAGCCGAAGCTGTCGCCGGGCCGAAGCCACGCTTCGCCTTTGACGCTCACGCCCAGTGACGCCGACCAATTGGCGTCGGTGAACGTCCACGCCTCTTCGTGGCCGTCATTCCAGCCCTGGCGTGAGAACAGGCCGACGTTCTTCGCCACTTCCTGTTCCCAGTTCAATCCAAAGCCATATTTGTAGCGGTAGGATCGCGCCGCAGAGATGTCCGCTCCCGGACCTTCAGCCCTCAGAATGGCCGTCGCCGCCTCATAGCTGGCCATGTTCGCTTCGTTGAGCCAGGCCATAAACCGAATCGCCCCAGGATGAGAGTTAACGCTGTAACGGCGCTCGAATTCCACCATCATTGCCCAAGAGCGCAAGAGTGGGCCGTCTGCTCCTTTGGAGGGCCACATGAGAAACCGGTCCTCCGCTGAGAAACCATTTTTATCCGCCGGCATTTGGAAAAATCCGTAGCGCAAAGACCACTCCGGCTGGTTTAATTCCACGGCCAACCCGGTGGTGTAACCGATGGTGTCCTGTCCATAATCCCACGTCAGGTTGCCCATCATCGCCCAGTTCATGAACTGCGTGTGGGGGTCGTGCGCATAGGTATTGTTGTCGCAAATATCCAAGGGGCTGAACCGCCCAACGGTGAAGGTCAGCCGCGAAATGTCCTGTTTGCCCGCAAGCTTGAGCGGGTCATCGGGCACTTCCTCCTGTTCTCCGCCCAAGCCGATGGTCTGGCGAATAAACAGGCGTGCGGCATTATAATTGGGGATTTGGGTACCCGCCTTGTAGGCGTCGCCGTTGGGAAATCCCTCGACGCCGTGCGTTTGGCTCAGCCCGTACCCTTGCCACATCAGTCCATCCACATGAAACTCCCCGCCGCTCCACAACCGCACGCCGAGCATCAAGTCCACCGTCACGGTTTCCTGACCTTGGCTACCGTTCTTTAGGCTGGCTGGGCCGGAGTACTTGGCCGGAAATCCGGGATCCCCCTGCACGATGTCGGTGTTCTGCGCGTGGATGCTCCAGTCTTCCTTGGTAACCCCCTCTGGCTGCGATTGCGGACCTTCGGTCAAGGCAAGAGCTTTGTCAGGTGTCTCCGCGACCAGGCTCGTGGCGAAGCACAAAGCACGGATGGCCAGCATGTTCAGGCGGCAACGATCTCCGGGGGACGGTGGTCTATGCAGGATGGGGAAAGACATGGTGGTGACGAAGCTAATGTTGTTAGCCTGGGCTATCTTTGAGAGCGCATTGTTTGCGTCAACCATAAATATTAGTCTTGGCTAACTTGTCACGCGCCCGCCTGCTTTTTCCAGCCCTGCCGCCCGGCACTCGTGCGATCCCCCATAGGAACCATACACTGCCATGTGAATCATAGGCCATCTCAAGTCGTGCCAGGCTGGCTCAACAAAGACGGTCGCGTCTCGCATCTCCGCTCTTTCCAAGAAACCGTTTGCGCCAACCCTAACCACGCGTCACATGGGTCGAACCTGAACGTCGCACTTGCCCACTCCTTCCCGCATCCTCGTCGCCATTCCTGCCCGCTGGGGATCCACACGGTTCCCTGGGAAAGCCCTCCACCCCATCGCTGGCAAGCCGCTGGTGCAGCACGTGTGGGAGCGCTGCCAGAAGTGCCAGGCAGTGGACGATGTGATCATCGCCACGGATGATGAATGTATCGTGGAGGCCGCACGCGGCTTCGGCGCGCGCGCCGTGATGACTGATCCGTCGCATCCCTCGGGCACGGATCGCATTGCCGAGGCCGCCGGCTCCTTCCCTGACCACGATCTCATCATCAATGTGCAGGGGGATGAACCGCTGATTTCGCCTGCGCTTATCGATCAGCTTGCCATGCGGCTGCGGCAGGAGCCTGCCATTCGCATGATCACCGCTGCCGCGCTGGTGCACGATCCCGCTCAAGTTTCCGATGCCAACGTGGTGAAGGTGGTGGTCGATGCGAACGGCGACGCTTTGTACTTTTCGCGCAGCCCGCTGCCCTTCGTCCGTAATACTGACCCCCGCACCGTGCATCGGCGTCATCTGGGCATCTATGGTTTTCGCCGCGAATTTCTGTTCCAGTTCGTCGCCTGGCCGCCCTCCATGCTGGAGATGACCGAATCGCTCGAACAATTGCGCGCCGTTGAGAATGGGGTGCGCATTCGCGTGGTGATGACTGATGACCTGTCACCGGGGGTGGACACTTTTGAACAAGCCCGTGCTGTCGAGAAGCTTATCTTTGCAGGCAGTGATTGAAGTGCGGAGTGGCTGGTGCTTAGTGCGGAGTGGAACCAAGGCCACTGCGCACCGGACACCAGGCTCGCCGCACTTTCCGAAGAAGCACCCCAAACTCTATTTTACACACAAATGACCAAATACATCTTCGTCACCGGCGGCGTCGTCAGCTCACTGGGCAAAGGTCTGGCAGCGGCCTCTTTGGGCACGCTTCTGGAGCATCGGGGGGTGAAGGTGATCATGCAGAAGTTTGATCCCTATCTGAACGTGGACCCCGGCACCATGAGCCCGTTTCAGCATGGGGAAGTGTACGTGCTCGATGACGGCGCGGAAACTGACCTGGACCTCGGGCACTATGAGCGCTTCACCAGCACCAACCTGTCGCGCTTGAACAATCTCACCAGCGGCCAGGTGTACCTGAGCGTGCTGACCAAGGAGCGTGAGGGCAAGTACCTGGGCAACACGGTGCAGGTGATCCCGCACGTGACGAACGAGATCAAGGCCCGCATCCGCGAGGTGGCCGAGCAGATCGGCGACGGGGTGATCATCACCGAGATCGGCGGCACGGTGGGCGACATCGAAGGCCTGCCCTTCCTGGAGGCCATTCGCCAGTTTGCCCTCGAAGTCGGCTTTGGCAACGTGCTGTTCATCCATGCCTCGCTGGTGCCCTACATCAAGGCGGCAGGCGAATTGAAGACCAAGCCCACGCAGCAGAGCATCGCCAAGCTGCGCGAAATCGGCATTAGTCCGCACATCATCCTTGGCCGCACGGAGTATCCGCTGGAGCCTGATCTGCGGCACAAGCTGTCGATGCACTGCAATGTGCCCATTGAAGGCGTGATTGAGGCGCGTGACGTCAAGCACACCATCTACGAGGTGCCGCTGAAGCTGCATGAGGAGCGCCTGGATGACATAGTCTGCCGCATGCTCAATCTTGACACCCCGCAGCCTGATCTCACGCGCTGGCGCAATTTTGTGCAGAGGGTGATCAGCCCCACGCACCACGTCCGCATCGGCGTGGTGGGCAAGTACATCGAGTTGCAGGATGCGTACAAGAGCATCTACGAGGCGCTCACACACTCCGGCGCCGCCAACGACTGCAAGGTCGAGCTCATCAAGGTGGATGCGGAGAGCGTGGAAAAGGCAGGGCCGGAACTGTATCTCGGCGGCCTGCAGGGCATTCTCATTCCCGGGGGCTTCGGCGACCGTGGCACCGAAGGGAAAATCATCGCCGCCCGCTATGCGCGTGAGAACAAGGTGCCGTACTTCGGCATCTGCCTGGGCATGCAGATCGCGGTAATAGAATTCGCGCGCAACGTCTGCGGGTTGAAAGACGCGAACAGCACTGAATTCGACAGCGCCTCGCCGCATCCCGTCATCACGCTGATGGACGAGCAGCGCGAGGTGGTGGACAAGGGCGGCACGATGCGCCTGGGCACCTGGGTCACCGATTTGCAGCCGGGCAGCCGTGCCTATGATCTGTACCACAGCGCCACCATCACCGAGCGCCATCGCCACCGCTACGAGTTCAACTCCAAGTACAAGGAACAAATCGAATCCAAGGGCCTCATCGTCTCCGGCAGCTCACCCGATGGCAAGCTGGCCGAGATGGTGGAAATCAAGGACCATCCGTTCTACCTGGCCTGCCAGTTCCATCCGGAATTCCTCTCCAAGCCCAACCATCCCCATCCCATTTTCTTCGGATTTGTGAAGGCGGCGATGGGCCATCATTGAGGAGTTGAGAGACTGAATCAGGCCGCTGATGGTCTGGTGTTGAAATCCCCAACCCGCAATGGGCATGTCCGGCTTGAGCAACGACGAACTGCGCCGCTATGCACGGCATCTGAGCATCCCAGGCTTTGGCCTGGCTGCGCAGGAGAAGCTCAAGGCCTCGCGCGTGCTCATGATTGGTGCCGGGGGCCTGGGCTCTCCCGCGGCCCTGTACCTGGCGGCAGCCGGGGTGGGCACACTGGGGCTGGTGGATGCGGATGTGGTGGATGTGTCGAATCTGCAGCGCCAGATCCTGCATGGCACCAACGATGTGGGCCGCAGCAAGCTCGATTCCGCTGCCGAGCGCTTGCACGACATCAACCCGCATGTGCAGATCAATCAATACCCCACGGTATTCAGCGCAGCAAATGCGATGCAGCTTGCCTCCGGCTATGATTTGATCCTCGATGGCACGGACAATTTTCCCACCCGCTACCTGAGCAACGATGTGGCGGTGTGGCTGCGCATTCCCAACGTTTACGGTTCGATCCTGCGTTTCGAAGGCCAAGTCAGCGTGTTTGCACCGCACCTCGGCGGGCCCTGCTACCGCTGCATGGCGCCGGTGCCGCCGCCGCCCGGCCTGGTGCCCTCCTGTGCAGAAGGCGGCGTGCTGGGGGTGCTGCCAGGCATCGTCGGCTCCATGCAGGCGCTCGAAGCCATCAAGTTGCTCTGCGGCCTTGGCGAGCCCCTGATCGGCCGCTTGCTGCATGTCGATACGCTGGGTATGAAGTTTCGTACCTTTACCCTGCGGCGCGATGAACAATGCCCGGTCTGCGGGCCGAACCCCACGATCACCGAACCCATCGATTACCAGGGCTTTTGCGGCCTTCCCTCCGCGCACCATCCCATGCCTGAACCCATCCTTCCCACCGTCACTGTGCAAGAGCTTAATGCCATGCGCACCAGCCACGAACCCCACTTCCTGCTGGATGTGCGCGAACCCTACGAGGCCGATATCGCCCGCATTGAGGGCTCTGTGTTGATCCCTCTTGGCGAACTGCCCCAGCGCCTCGGCGAACTGCCGCGCGACCTGAAGCTGGTGGTGCATTGCAAGTCCGGCGGCCGCAGTGCCAAGGCTTGTGCGCTGCTCACCTCCCACGGCTTTGCCGACGTGTGGAATGTGGCTGGGGGCATCAATGCCTGGGCGCAGGAGATTGATCGCAGCGTATCCGCTTATTGATCATGAACCCGCCCACAGAACTGGCCTGGCTGAATGATTTCCTGGTGAAGCTGCGCTGTCCCAGCACCCATGAACCTCTGCGCGTGGCCACGCCCGAGGAAAAGCAGCCTTTTGGAACGGCTCCCGCCACGCCCGCCTTGATCAACCAAAGCGGTACGCACCTTTATCCGGTGATCGACGGCATACCCCATCTGCTGCCGGGTTCGGCCCTGATGCGGCCCTGAGGTTGAGATTGCCCTGGAGGCAGGAAACTAGTGTGGTGATTTATTAATTCGTTCACAAATGGTTTGAACCTTGCCGAGGATCAAATCGGCCGTTGCCGTCCAGATGAAGGGTTTGGGATTGCGGTTGTTGTGTTCGATGTAGTTCATGATTGCCTGCTCGAGT
>Ga0118677_10011830_pt1 | contig 12966 bp, 8 predicted proteins | sample AliMusrvi5mmetaG_FD_86154 | JGI IMG/M metagenome (GOLD analysis project Ga0118677, IMG submission 86154)
TCCCCGAATAGGGCACATACGCGGTGCCGGAGGCTGGGGAAACGGTGGCCGTCAAGGTGACCGGCTGGTCGGCGGTCCAGTGTGAGACGGGGGTGGGCGTTGAATTTACCGTGATCGTGCTGCCGGCCTTGGCGACCGTCTGGGTCGCAGTGCCCGGAGCAGCCACCGTGTAGTTGGGGTCACCCGCATAGGTAGCAGTGATTGAATCCAAACCGGCGGTCAGCTTATTGGTTATGCAGGTTGCCTGCCCGCTGGAATTCACCGACACCGAAGGGCAGTCGGGGCTTGGCTGTCCGTTAACCAGAAAGCTAACCGTTCCGGAGGGAACAACCGGCGTCAAGTGAGCCGCGGCAAGTTGCACCGTAAACGTCACCGTATCGTTGACGCTGGTGGAACTGGATGGCGTTGCGGTAACGCCAAGAGTCGCGGCAAGCGCTGAGACAGTCTGCTGCAGATCGCTTGAGGTGCTGGAAGTGTAGTTTGTATCGCCCGCATAAACCGCATGGATGCTGGAGTGCACGCCCGCGGTCACCGCTGAAGTTACGCAATTGGCCGTGGCGGTTCCATTGGCGGGATTGAAGGTTGCCGTCTGAGCGTCACAGCCCATAGAGGAACCGTTATCCGTGAAGTTCACTGTTCCTGAAATCGGCACTACATCCGCGACTGGGAATGGCATTGGATATAGGCTTGGCGAAATCGTGGCGGTGAAGGTCACCGAATCACCGATGGTGGACGGCGTACCGGAAGTGGCCACCGCGGTGGTGGTGGCGGAATTGACCGCCTGGCCGCCGGCCAGGGTGCCGCTGCTGTTGGCGAAATTGCCGGTGGCGGTGAATTCCGCCGTGACCGCGTGGGGTGAACCGACAACCGAGAGCGCGCTGGTGCTAATCGCCGCGGTGCCATCCGGGCTGGTCCCGGCAGTCACCGTGACCGGATCACCCAGATTCGCGCCATCCACCTTGAACTGGACCGACCCGGTGGGAACATCCGTGCCGGTTAGGGGATGAATCGTGGCGGTAAAGGTGACGTTCTGGCCTGCGGTGGACGGCGTGCCGGAGGTGGCGACCGCGGTCGTGGTGGTGGTGTTGACTACCTGCGTCAGGCTGAAATCATCCGCCCAGCCTTGTTGGAAGATGCCTGGGGTGTTGGCCCCGGTGTTCACGTAGACGGTGTAGTTGCCCGCGGCCAGATTGATGTAACTCCGCGTCCAGTTGACGTAGGTGGAGGTCGTGGGTGAATACGGGATGGCGGGCGATGCGGAGGCAGCCGGCGCGACGACATTATTACCGCTGTCGCGCAATTGGAGAACGACATTGGGGCCCAAGCGATAGCCGGCACCGGCGTCTGTCCGGCTTGCCAGCCACACGCTCAACGAGTAGTTCCCGCCCGCCAGCGTGACGGTCTGCGAGAGCGCGACGTTGTCTCCCTGCAAGCGCCACATCTTGGTCCCGCCATGCGCCAGTCCGGATGAAGCCATGTCGGGTTGTGTCACCAGAAGATTGTTGCCATTACTAATGCTCCACGGACTCTGGGCACCGGTTTCAAAGCCCGGGTTGGTGAGGAGATTTTGCGCCCGCGCCTGGCCGCCCGCCAGCAGCGCGAGAGCGGAGACGCCTGCCGCGAGGACGGCGGCGCGGAACAACGCCGCGCCAATTGTTAGGGCGCGGAGCGCCGGACGGAGGGACTGAATTGCGGCAGGCATGCGCCCGCCCAGACGATTGCGGATTGCGGATCGTGGATTGCCGATCTCCGATCGTGGTAGGATGATGGTGTTTTTCATGGCTGGTGTTGGTATTGGGGTGGTTGGTGGTTGGTGGTTGGTGGTGGTTGGTGGTGGTTGGTTGGATGTTGGATGTTGGATGTCAGGAGCCACTTGTTCGGCGGTTGCGGGTGCTTCGTTGTTTGTTAGGGTTCAGGATTTAAGATTTCGGATTTCGGATTTAGGATTTGGATTGAGGTGTTAGGCGGGAGTTCCGGCGGTCGGTCTTCAGACATGGCCCACGGTTGATGCAAGATTTGGGCGGATTGCGATTTTCGGCAATACCCACAAATGGGGGTAGCCGGCAAAGCATGGGCTGAGGCAGGGCATAGTGTAAGGAGCGGTGCAAAAACCCGTCCCGGTTATCCCGCGCGGATGCGTGGGGGGTGGCGAGAGTCCTCGATGTCGGGATTTCCGGGTTGCACCGGTGGCAGGGGCCGGGCATGGATTACATCTACACGGCGATCATCCAGCAGAACCAAGGCTGGTGGATTGGAAGGATCGAAGAAATTCCGGGCGTGAACGCCCAGGAGCGGACCAAGCAATCACTCTTGGCCAGCCTCAAGGAAGTGCTGAAATAGGCCCTTGAGATGCATCGCGCGGATGCGCGCGCCAATGCGCAGGAAGGGTAACCGACAATGAGCAGGCAGGAGGGGCGCTGCCTGGCTTCAGACGTCTGGCGGCGTGAGCATCCATTCCCAGGCGGCGCGGACTGTCACGCCTTCGGGGGCTTCCTGGCGGGCAAGATGGATGCCTGTGGAGTTGAGAGTGAGCAGCAGCGCGGGCACGTTGCGCCGCACGGCCAGTGCGCTCAGCAACGCGCGGAACTCGCGGGAGCGGGTGGTCGCATCGCTCACGTCCGCGCAAACCTGGATGAGCACGGGCATGCCCGCCGGCGGAGTGGCCAGGAAGTCCACCTCGTAGCCCTCGGGCGTGCGGAAGTAAGCGCACTCGTGATTGCGCCGCTGCAACTCGATGAGCACGGCGGTCTCCAGCGCATGGCCGAGATTCATTTTGCCGCTGCGGTCAAAGGCATGGATGAGGCCCGAATCCACTGGGTACACCTTGCGCGGGTTGGACTGACGCTGCCGCTCGCTGGCGGTATGGATCGGCACCAAACGCACCAGAAAGGCATCCTCCAGATGACTGAGCATCGCATGCAATCCGTCCTTGGAGGCCGCCACGCCCCGCGATTTCAAGTCATTGGCAAATCGATGCACGCTGAACGGGCTGGCCGCCGCGCCCAACAGGTGGCGGGTCAGTTGGCGCAGCGCCGTCACATTGCCCAGCGAGTGCCGTTCGATGACGTCGCGCAGGATCACAGTGTCCACATAGCCCTGCAACAGCGGCACGCGGTCCGCCTGCGTCAGCCCCTGGGCCTCCGGGAAACCGCCACCGACGAGGTACTCCATGAAGGCATTCTCCACCGCCGAACGGCATGCCTTCCCAAAATGCGCGACCGGTCCCTCCGGCTCCTTGCCGTGATGGCGCAGATACTCGCGGAAACCAAACGGATAGATGGATGTCTCCATGGCGCGTCCCCGCAGACTGGTGGCGATCTCGCGGCTCAGCAACTTGGCCGAGGAGCCACTCACGAACAGCTTCACCTTCTCACTGTCCAGGATGCGTCTCACGAAAAGTTCCCATCCCTTCACCGCCTGCACCTCATCCAGCAGAAAAGTCACCTCACGCTGGTCGCGATATTGGGGAAACAGCAGGAAATACTCCTCCAGCACCCAGTGCAGTTGAGCCATTTCCAACCCGGCCAGACGCTCGTCGTCGAAGTTGAAATACACCAGCGAGTCACGCGGAGCGCCCGCTGCCAATGCTTCACGCACGCACTGCCGCAGGAAGCAAGTCTTGCCCGAGCGCCTCATGCCGATGATCGCATGGACTTTGTTTGGCACCGCGGGCAGGCGCACATCGCGTCGCGTGAGCTGCGGCAGTCCCGCATTCACCGCATCGCTGATCTTTTCCCGTATGACTTCGCGCATGGTGTCTGTTTGATGTGGACACCATCAGCAATTTCAGTCCTTTTGTAAAGGATACATTTTCAAAATCGCTGGTTTTTCGGGGGTGCTCTATTCGATCCCCAATTCCTCCTGGATTTTCTCCAGCGAGACGCCTTTGGTTTCCGGCATGACCAGCAGCACCCAGACGAGCTGGCCGACCATGCACAGCGCGTAAAAGCCGAAGGCCATCCAGCCCGCGGCCGCGGCGATGATCGGGAAGGTCCATGAAATACCCGCGTTCATCGCCCAGTGGGTGAAGCTGCCGAGCGCCTGGCCGCGCGCGCGGACCCGGTTGGGGAAGATCTCGCTGATGAAGACCCAGATCACGGCCCCCTGGCCGAAGCCGTGCGCGGCGATGAAGACGAGCAGGCTCACCAGCAGCAACGGTCCCTCCACCTTGGCATAAAACGCGTAGGCCGCGCCGGCAAGCCCGAGGATGTAGCCGATGGAACCGATGATCATGAGCTTGCGCCGTCCGAAGTGGTCGATGATGACCATCGCCACCATCGTGAAGACCAGCATGGTGAAGCCGACGATGACGGACTGCAAGAGCGCGGACTCGACGCCCGCGCCCGCCATCTTGAAGATCCACGGCGTATAATAGAGCACCGCGTTGATGCCGGAGAGCTGGTTGAAGGCGGCCATCGCCACGGCCAGCAGGATCGGCTTGATATAGCGGCGGCAATAGAACGGCTCGCTGATGCTGTGGTGCGCCAGATCCATCGAGTGCTGGATCTCGCGGATTTCATCCTCCACGCTGCCGGTATCCGACCCGCAGCGTTCCAACACGCCGCGCGCCTCATCGAGCCGGCCGCGCGCCACCAGCCAGCGCGGGCTTTGCGGCGTCAGGAAGATGAGCAGGAAGAACACCAGCGAGGGCGCCGCCATGACGCCGAACATCCAGCGCCATTCGTTCGCGCCAAGGTGCATCCCGCCGATCAGATAGTTCGAAAGGTAGGCCAGCAAAATGCCGAACACGACGTTGAACTGCGTGATCGCCACCATCCGCCCGCGGTAACAGGCGGGCGAAATCTCCGCGATGTAGAGCGGTGACACGACCGACGCTCCACCAACCGCCAACCCGCTCATGAAACGGAAACCCAGAAACGACCACCAGTCCCACGAGAATGCGCAGCCGAGGGAGGAGACCACATAGATGACCCCCAGCGCCGCCAGCGCGGCGCGGCGACCGAAGATGTCCGCCGGACGGCCGGCGCCGATGGAACCGAGGATGGTGCCGATCAGCGCGCTCGCCACCGTGAATCCTAACAGGTTGTCACTGAGGGCGAACTTGGCGCGCAAGGCGTCCGTGGTGCCGGAAATGACCGCCGTGTCAAACCCGAACAGCAGCCCGCCCAAGGCTGCGACGAGCGTGCAGCCGAGCAGATAAAGATTGAAGTTGGGTTTGGGCGCGTTCGGGTCAAAGGTTGCTGTACCTGTATTCGTAAGCTTACCGAATGAAACGACTTCATTTTGCCTCGAACACGCAATCTCCCTCGTAGATGGATTTCATTTTCCAGGCCGTCACTTGTTTGACCACCAGATCGCCGCCCTTTGCGAACAGGCTGACATTGAGGTTCTCAGGCTTATATTCGTGCCAGGCCACGGCGGCCTGACGATCATTGGCAAAGACCTCGATCATGCTCTTGTCGATGAAGATTCTCAGGGTCAGGTCCTCATTCGCTTTGAGTTCAAAGGGAGGGTTGACATAGTCCACCGTCAAAGTCCTGCTTCCCGCGCCCGATGCGATTGCAAAACCGTTGCTGCCTTGCTCATCGCACAGCAGGTTGATTCCGAACTCCTTGGCTTTGGGTGCCGCGATGACAACTTCCAGCTCCATCGTGTCGCCTTTGATGTCGTCAAGCAGACGGAGGGTGTCGCTTTTTACCGTGATGTTATTCTCACGTTTCCGGTCAAAACGAAGTTCCTCCAGTTCGCGCAGAGGCTGCATGTGCAGCACGCCGTCCTTGGGCAGGCTGAGCTGTCGGGGAAGCGATTGTATGCCCTGCTGAAAATTCGCAGGGTTCAAAAGGTTGTCGAAGTTCTTCGTCCGGCCAGTCTTCTGCATGCCGCTCACCCATGGCGTGCACCAAGCCCACATGACCCGGCGGCCATCTTTCGTTAGAAGCGATTCCGGTGCGAAGAAATCAAACCTGGCCCAGTTCAGCAGGGCGTGGTGATCGGGAAGAAACTTCTCGTCCTTGAAATCGCCCAGATAGTAGCGGGCCCCCAGGCCGTGGCTGATGCAGAGAAGCATCCACTTGTCGCCGATCTTGAACATGTTGGAGCATGAGGTGTCTTCGCCTTTGTCGACGCCCAGGTCCGCAGGGAAGCCCGCGTGAAAGAGTTCCCCCAGATACAGCCACTGTTTGAGATCCTGGGATTTCATCAGCGTGGGATTGCTTCCGCCACTGAGCGCATAGTAGTTGTCTCCGTTCAGCCAGCAATCAGGGTCCCAATGACGCATCGACGGCTCCTTCCCGGCGGCATCCAGTGGGTTGATCGGCACCGGCCTTTCTCGAAAGTCCACCCAAACGGATCACCCCGCTGGATCGTCAACGCGCTGCCGCCGCGTTGCGTTAGATTTGAGGGGGCGCCCCAGGAAACCAAAGTTTTATCCTTGAGCGCGCCCTGCTCAGCCGCGTGGGCGAAGGGCACCCGCGTCGCAATGAGCAGGGCGGCGATGAGTTTGGATGTGTGTTTCATGTCCATAGATGTTTTCAGATCCCGTCTGGCCTGGTAGTCGGCGAAAGCATTGCGAGATGGGGCCGAATTTAGGCCCCCTGTAGCGTGACCATCAGGCGGCAGAACCGCATGCCGGAGGGCAGGGTGAGCCGGATCCGGGCCGGACTTGTTAGAAACGCGATGGCCGGATTGCCTGGCGAAAGCGGGATCCAAGATTGGAGGTTGGTGGAAACCTCGAAGTTATAGTTGGCAGCGACAGTCGGATCATACGGGATGGTCCAGGTCCAGGTGCCGGTGGTGTTGACCAGGGGCGGCAACGTGGCCGGGTTCGCGGCGGTGGCCCCCATGAAGTGCTCAATGCCGTTGGGCACGCCGTTGTGGTTGGAATCCGCAGCCAGATCGGTGCTGGCGCTGTTGGCGGCGGCCCAGGCGGCGTAGTTGTTGGAAGGAAACGGCACCTCCCACGAACTGCTCCAACCTGAACCGCTCCATCCGGCCACGAGCATCTTGCTATCGACGACGCGCACGGCGAAAAAATTCCCGCTCTTGATTTGACCGGGAATGAAATCACCGATGCCTTCCCACAGGATGCGCGTCGGCTGGCTGTAATACACATGGCCGGTGAACAGGGCCATAGCCTTCGTACACGGGATAGTGGAGTTTCGCCCCGGAACCGCCCCGCTCCGGGTAGTCGTCGCGAAAGCCGTCTTTCGTCCCGAAAAACCAATACCCGGCCCAATTGGACGAGGTGCCGCTGTCGGTGCAATCGCCGGACACCAGCACGCCGCGCGGCGTGGCCACGTTGCCCCAACCGGAGCCCGGCCAGGCGGTGCCCGGCAGGTTGTTCATCAGTGCGATTCCGGCTTTGTTGGGAGCCTCGTTGTTGCCCCACTGGTCGATACCGTAGTGGACGTCGGAAACGACCAGGAAGGTGACGTCGCGAGCGGTGGCGAGCGGCGGCGCGAACCCCGGCAGAGCGCCGAGCAACAGCATGTGCGCGCAGGCAGTCACACACCATTTGTTCGGCTTACCCAATTTCATTTCGTTCGCCTTTCCCCTAGAATCCTTGAAAAGCCAAAGATGTTGTTGTTAGGTCAAGTTCTTCGTCTTGGGTCTGAGGCGAAGCCTCGCCAGGTTGTCGTTCGGGAGTCCGCTTCAAACTTGCAATCACTCCTTGCGGAAACCGGCGTTGACCCAGTCGGCGTGGTCGCAGTTGGCGCCGTCGCCGGCGTCGTCCACCACGAGGTGGAGTTTGGCGGTGCCGGCGGGCAGCGACACGTCAAATGAATGCTGCATCTGCTTGCCGGATTGCAGGACCGGGGATTTTGCCAGCGTTTGTTTCTTGCTGGCGGCGTCCTCGGCGATGACTTCGCACACAATGCTGGCGCGCGGGTCGGAGCGCTGCGAGTCGTCGATGCCCGCGATGGCGGTGAAGCGCTTCCACTCCGGCTGGCAGGCGTAAACGGCTTCGGCCTTGGCGTGCAGGCCGAGGCCGTTCTGATAGATTTTCCCGGACAGGGTGAGCGGCCCGCCGTTGGCTGACTTGCCGATGCCCACGCTACCCCAGCCGGTGGTGGCGCTCACGGGCGTGAGCTTCATCAGACTGACATCCGGCCTGTCGGATGCTTTGGTGGTGATGGCGACGGTAGCGGCGGTCCCGCCGCCAAGCGGCTTGACGGTATAAGTGCTCGTCTTGCCTTGGGGCGCCTCGGCGTCGGAATATGTTAGATCATAGTATTCCGCGGCGATGACGGTTCGGTCACGGCGGATCTCATAGGAGGTCGCGCTGCCATTCCAGCTCAGCACCACCGGCGCGTCGGCATTCTCCATGGCCGCCTTGAGGCCGGTGACGGCCGCCGTGCCGCCCGCGGGCAACGGCTGGGCCGTGAACTTCAGCGACCATTTCACGTCGCGACTGACAGCCGAGCGGAGGGTGACACGTGTCAGCCCGGATCCATCCGCCTGTGCGACGGTCACGCCGGCGGCCTGATCGGCGGCGGACACCCCGGCGCTTGCGGGTTGCCAAAGTTTAACGTCGGCCAGTCCGGCGATGCGGAGTTCGTAGGGATCGCCGACTACCACCTGGCTCGTGCCCGAGAGCGTGCCGGTCGCGGCATCCCACAGTTCGTCGCGCACGTCGATCATGCCTTGGGTGACATGGCGCGAGGTGCTCAGGACGAGCGGGCGGCCTTCGGTGGCGCGCACCGCGATCACGCGGCAGGACTGCGCCGGAACCTTGAATTGGAACTCGCCGCCGAAGCGCGGAATCAGTTTGTTCTCCCAAAAATCGAAGGCATGATAACTCCGCGCCTTGGGCAGGCCGGCCCAGGCCGCCGTGCCCCTAACGGTTTTCTCGGCATTCTCCCAGTTGAACAAACCTAACACGTCACGGCGCACCGGTTGGCGCGTATCGGTGACCAGCCACACGAACGGCAGGTTGGCATCGAAACAATCGACCGGGCGGGCAGTGGCACCGTGCGCGGGCATCGTGCGTTTCATGATCTCCATGCGCTCGGCGGACAAGTCCGGAATCCAATCGCTGTTGAGGTTGAATTGATCGCTGAGGGCCACCCAGGACGGCAGCAAACGCGCGTGATTGAGCGGGATGCCGTTGCGGACGTAGGACGGGTCGGGATCGTTCCACCACACGCGGCCATGGAGGAAATAGAGCCGCGAGCCGCGGAGCGGGCCGGTGGTAATGCCGTTCCAGTCTTGGCCGTTGTCGGGGCCGATGCGCATCGAATCGACCAGCCCGATGGTTCCGCCCAGGGTGCGCATGTTCTGGCTCACGTTGCAGCCGGAGAAGAAGACGTCCGGTCCGGCCGCCTGGCGCAGTAGTCTCAGCCCGTCGCGATAGACCTCGATGTTGGTCTTCTTCGGGTTGTGAAACGGCGCGTGGTTGCCGATGCCGTCGTCGCGATAGCCGTCGTTCACATAGATCTGCTCGGTCACTGAACCGGTCCACAGGCCGTCCATCTTGAAGTAGTTGTAGCCCCAGCCGTGGATGGTCTTGACCAAATGTGTTAGATGCGCCTGAACTTCCGGATGGGTCAGGTCGAGCGAGGTGCCGCCCCACTCGGTTTCGTAGGGCTTGCCGTTTTCGCGTTTCATGAACCAATGCTGGCGGTCCTTGTATTCGGGATCCTGGAAGTTGCGGGCAAAGGGCAGGAACCAAATGCCGGCTGTCAGACCGAGATCCTGGATCTTCTTTGCCACCGGCGCCATGCCGTGCGGGTAGGGGCCATCCGGTTTGACGCGGTCGAAACCGCGGCGCGGGCCGTTGTAAGTGCCACCATCCTGCCATTCGTCGTCGATCTGAACGAAGGAAAACCCGTAGGGTTTCAGTTCCTTGGCGACAAATTCCGACAGCGTGACGATGTCGTTCTCGTTGGCGGCCCCGCCGCGGCCGGCATACCAGGTGCAATAGCCGTTGACCTGCGGATGCAACTTGATGCGGTAGTTTCTCGCAATGGCATCGGCATACCGTTCCTCGCCGAGGCGGGCATCGTCGAAGATGCCGACCGCCAGGATTTCGGATGTCGCGCTCTCGCCGGGGGCCAAGCGCAGGTGTCCGTATTCGATCTGTGTCTTGATCCCGACCCGCCCGTCCTTGACGCTGGAAAACAGCACGCCGCTGCCGCGTTCCTGCGTGAGCCAGCCGGCCACCACGCCACGGCGCGTGGCCGGATCGGCACAGGTTAGAAACAGATAGCTGCCGGGATTCTTGTCCGGCGCCAGCAGGCCGCCGGTACCCAGCGTGCGCAGATCGGCGGCGGGCTTGCCGAGGTCGAGGGTGAAGGTGGCGGGCACCACGCGCCGCACGTCCAGCACCTCCTTGCCGGGATTGAGACGTTCGGTGCGAATCAGCACAAACGGGAGTTTGGCATAGAGTTCGAGCGAGGAGACGCCTTCGTCCCGCGTCACGACGATCTTCCGCCCCGCGCCGAACACCGGGTCGCTGGCTTTCTCAACCGCCGCCTTGGTGGCCTTGCCTTCGAGTTGGCCATCCGTTAGAAATGCCTTGCCGCCCGGCTTTTCAGCGACCGCGAACGACCCGGCCGCATCGTCGTAGGTCACCACCAGCGTCTCGTTGGCGATCATCAGGGGCGCGGCCGAGACGCGGTCTCCGGCAGCGGGGGCGACGAGGAGGCCGCAAACAGCCAAGCTGCGGGCGAGGCGGTTGCTTGGCACAGGGAGGTTCGTTTCGTATTTCATGGTGCTTGTTTGTTGTTGGTTTGCTCGTTTGTACATGCTTGTTGCCTGCTCTTTCTCCCGTTATTCATAAGTTCATGTGCTACTCTGTTGTCAGCGTCCCGCTTTCGCCGGCGGGTATACGCCGAACTCCTCGATCGTGGGCACTTCCGTGGCCTCCAGGATGTTGAGGCGGAATTGGCGGGCGGTGACGGGCGGGAAATCGACCGTCCTGGTGCCGGCAATGGTTGTTCCGCGGGCGAGTGGCTTCCACGTCTGGCCGTCCAGACACTCGACGGCGAACTGCCGGGTGCGCGGGTATTGCAATTCGCTGATCACGGCGCGGCCGACGCGCTGCTGCTGGCCGAGATCGACTTCCAACCAAGCGCTGCGGGCATCGGTCGCAGCACCCCAGCGGGTCGAGGTTTCGCCATCGACGGCCTTGTCGGCCTCGTAGCCGGCCTGCGGCCAGGTACTCGAAGCGCTCGCCTTCTTGCCCCTGCTCAACGCGTCCGCCGCGGTCGGCGGCGGATTGCGGATCAGTTCGCCCACTTGGCGCAGCGTTGCCACGTCGATATCGCGGAGACGGCCGCGATAATCCGGGCCGAGGTCAAGGGAAAAGATATTGCCGTATTTCACCGCGCCGAGGTAATCGGCGTAGAGTTTCTCGGCGGGATAGCAGAGGTTGTCGTGGATTGGCAACGAATAGAACCACATCGCGCCGCCCTGGTGGTCCGGCAGAATCGGATAGGTGAACTCAGCGAGAAGGTAGCTTTTGCTGGGTGCGTTCTTCATGTGCGGCCCGGCAGCCTTGGGATCGGCGAGCGGTCCCGGCTTGCCCATTTCGCCGAGCCGGATGTCCGCGCCTTCCTGTTCGCCGTGGTTGTAACCGATGAAGCAACCGGGCTGAAACGACTTGCACCACGCCAATGTTTCCTTGTGGCTGAGTCCCCCGTCGGTCTGGGCGTGGTCGAACCAGATGTATTCGAGCGGCCCATACTGGGTGAGCAGTTCCTGCAACTGGGCCTTCTTCATCGCCGGGGTGTAGCCGCCCGGATGGTAGTCCTTGTGGTCGCCGAACTCACCCTCGGAAAAGTAGATCGCCAGCTTGATGCCGTGCTTGTCGCACGACTTGCGCAGTTCGGCCAGCACGTCGCGGCCGAGCGGTGCCTTGGTCACCTTGCGTTCGGTGGTCCTGGTATCCCACAGGCAGAACCCGTCGTGGTGTTTTGTCAGGAACAGGATGTATCCCATGCCCGCCTCCTTGGCCGTGCGCGCCCACTGGTCGGTGTCGCACTCGGTGGCCTTGAAGAACGAGATGTCCTTCACTCCCGGCGTCCATTCCTTGCCGGAAAACGTGCTGAAGCTCCAGCAGATGAACATGCCCCAGCAGAGGCTCTGCAACACGGTGGTTCGCTTCTGCATGTCGATGGACTCGGCGGCGCGGAGCGGGAGGCAGCTCACAGCGGTGATGCAGGTGGCAAGGAGGATTCGGCTGGTAAGGTCTTTCATGGGTGGTTTCCTGGTTGCTGCTATTTCTTGACGGGATTGGAATCATGCTCAAGGACGACGACAGAGACCCGTTCGTCGGGCAGGCCACCCGGAGGAAGTCCGACCACTAGCCCGCCATCCTTCGCCTTGGTCTTGAGGACGAAACCGCTTTCCAGCAGAAAACCTTTGCGCGGCAGGCTGGTCACCCCGGGCAGGACGAGTTGCCCGTTGCCGGGCCAGGAGAACACGTGCAGGTAGAGCCGGTAGCCGCCGTCCACGGCGCGGCCGGTCAGCTTGCCCCACGGCGGCGACGGCAGCTTGACGGGCTCCGCACCGTGGATCGCCTCGCCGTTGACCACCATCCAACTGCCGATCTCCTTGAGGCGGCGCACCGCGGCCGGGGGAAAACGGCCGTCGCCCATCGGCCCGACGTTGAGTTGATAGTTGCCGCCGTTGGCGGCACAGGTGACGAGGTTTTGCACCAGCGTTTTCACCGGTTTCCAGTGGGGATCGAGCTGATGATACCCCCAGGATTCCTGCATGGTTCCGGACGCCTCCCACGGGCGATCCAAAGGCTGCTGGGGAATGTCGTTGCCGGCCCGCGAAAGGAAATCGGCCAGCGCGTCACCCTTGGGGTGGTTCCAGGTGACGCCGATCCGGCTGTTGATCAAAGTGGCGGGTGATTTTTCCTTGATGAAGCCGATCAGTTGTTCAAGTCGCGCCGGTGTCAGGAACCCGGTTCCCGGCCAGCAATCGAACCAGAAGAACGCCGGTTGGTAACGATCCATCAACTCGCCGACCTGGGGGATCACGATCGTGTTCCAGTAT